>Ga0187772_10000337_pt1 | contig 20855 bp, 13 predicted proteins | sample 0116_SJ02_MP15_2_FD_133137 | JGI IMG/M metagenome (GOLD analysis project Ga0187772, IMG submission 133137) | Tropical peat soil microbial communities from peatlands in Department of Meta, Colombia - 0116_SJ02_MP15_20_MG | ecosystem: Environmental > Terrestrial > Soil > Wetlands > Peat | place... | reverse complement strand
CTCCTTGAACCCGAGGGCGCAATGGAGGGCGAGACGATCGCCGGAACGCGGGACGCCTTTCTCACCAGTCCCGGCACAACGGTCGGCACCATCGCCTATATGTCCCCGGAACAAGCCCGCGGCGAGCCTCTCGACGCCCGCAGCGACCTCTTCTCCCTCGGCTCTGTCCTCTATCAAGCTGTGACCGGCGCCTTTCCTTTTCCAGGGTCCACCAGCGCCGTCATCTTTGGAAATATCCTTCACAGCGCCCCGGTTTCACCGATACAGCTGAACAGCAGCATTCCGCCCGAACTCGAGCACATCCTGGACAAGCTCCTCGAGAAGGATAAGGATTTGCGCTACCAGGTCGCCGCCGAAGTCCGCGCGGACTTGAAACGCTTGCAGCGCGAACTGGACCCCAACCGACCGAGTTCCGATTCGCCCATCGCGGCCAGCCGTACGCCGAGTGGTGCTGTGCGCGCGGCAGCGAGCGGCGCAACGGCGGTTGCCTCTGGGCCGGGCGCTTCCCAAGCGACGAGCAGCAGCGCTCTAGTCGAGGCTGCACAGAAAAACAAAATCGGCGCCGGGGTGATTATTCTTGGCCTCTTGGTCGTGGGGGTCGCAGCCGTCTACGGCGTTTATACGTTCATAAAAATGGGGCAGAAGCCCAAGGCCATTCCGTTCGAGAAATTCTCCATCGAAAATGTTTCCAACAACGGTCACATCACCCAGGTAGCCATCTCCCCCGACGGCAAATACTTGCTGCAATCGCTCGAGGAAGAGGGCGAGCAGTCTCTCTGGCTCCGTCATCTGCCGACGATGACGAACAAGCAAGTGCTTGCACCCGCTCGCACCCGCTACCAGGGGCTTTCCTTTAGTCCCGACGGCAACTACATCTATTTTCTCCGTCGCGACGAATCCAACGAGTCCGAATCTCACTTATACAGCGCTTCTGTCCTTGGCGGCGAACCTCGCTTGATTATTGAGGACGTCGACAGCCCGGTCTCATTCTCTCCCGATGGCCAGCGTTTCGTTTTTCTCCGCGAGTTGCACGATTCGCCCAACTGGGATTTATGGCTGGCGAAAAGCGACGGCGACCTCGACAAGCCCATCTTCCGCAATCGTACGTTGCTCAGCGACAGCTTCGTTCCCGCATGGTCGCCGGACGGCAAGACCATCGCGATTCCCATCGTGCAGCCCACCAAGGACGATCTGGGCGGCTTTGTCACCGTGGATGCGGCTTCCGGCCAAACCCGGGATGTCGCTATCTCGACTGATCGCATCTACCACGACCCGGTCTGGATGCCCGACGGATCCGCCTTGCTTGTTGCTTCCGTTATGCTCGACGCCGAGCGGGGGAACATGCAGATTGGCCATATCAGCTTTCCGGATGGAGCCTACCGTTCGCTGACCGCTGATACCAATGACTACAGCAAGCTGGGACTTTCCAAGGATGGCAAAACCCTTGTCGCTCTCCAGAGCAGACTGGTCTTTCAATTAAGCCTGGCCCCGGCGTCCGACCCGGACCAGTTGCATCCAATCCCTTTGAAATCCAAGACCACCGTGTGGCGCTGGAATTGGCTGCCAGATGGCCGCCTCGTTGTCCCTCAAGGCCCCAATCTCAAGACCATTAGCACCGCCGGGGAGGAAACCATCCTGCGCACCGACACCAAACGGCCTGCGGATCAGGTAGCCGTTTGCGGTGATGGGCGCTACCTTGTTTATCGCGTGCTCGGCGCCACCGCCATGGCTGCCGCCAACCTGGGCCGCATTGATCTGAACGGCACCAACATGATGCAGCTCACGTCTGGAAAAAATGAACAAATGCCTGTCTGCCCGAAGTCAGGCGACTGGGTCTATTACTTGGACAATACCGACAACCGCTATTTGAAGCGCATTCCCGTGGGCGGTGGCGGCGCGCCGGAAACGGTTGTGAAACACTCCGTTGGTTTCTATGATCTTTCGCCGGATGGCAAGGAGATCGTTTCGCTCGAATTGCGCGAACTCGACCACAAGCTGATGCTGCGCATCGACAACGTCGAAACTCACCAGATGACTTATGCGGATATGGACCAGCGCGCCCTTCCCGACGAACTGGTCTATACACCCGATGGAAAGGCCGTGGCGTACATCGTCCGTGAAAAGGGTGTCGACAATATCTGGCTCCAACCGCTCGACGGCAAGCCTCACCGCCAGCTTACACATTTCAAGAAGGATAGGATCTTCCGGTTCCGTTTTTCACCTGAAGGTTCTCAGATCGCCATCGAATCGGGCGAAACCGAGTCCGACGCCGTCCTCCTCCATGACGATTCCAAGTGACCTATAGCGCAGAGCGAGGCCTTTTTGTGAGCTCTGCGGCCTCTTTTTGGGGTGCGGCTGCTCGCCGCCGTTTCGCGGTGTAATCGAGTCCCAAGTCTCTAATTTATTGGCTAAGACCAAGCCGCGGTCTAATTCCCCGCGCCTGCCGGCTTCGCGCTCGTATCCCCGTTTACTCTTGCGTAGTATCCGCGCCGCGCCCGCACCTGGTATCCCTTGTGATCCGGCACATCGATCTTGATCTTGTGATACCGACCATCTACCGAATGGTTCGTCGGATTGTAGGCAATGGAGTACTGATTCCGCAGCTCGTCGCCAATATCCTGGAATGACTGATCGAGATCGTCCACGTGGTACGGATAGAACGCCCGTCCGCCCGTTTCGTCCGCCAGATCCTGGAGGATTTTGTCGCCTTCCGTCAGGTGATACTTGCGGTTACCGGTTCTTTCCTTGTTCGGATCGTCGAGCGTGACCCACTGGGTGCTCGTGCTGATCGTGTAAATGACTACGCTTGTGCGCTGCGCCATTTCAATCGCTTCCGCACGCGTATGGGTGGAAAGATTGTCGTCTCCGTCGCTGATCAGGATCATTACTCGGCGGACCACGTCCGGTTGATCGCCGGGTGGCCGGGGCGGATGATTGAGTTCCTTTGTGCACGCATAATAGATCGCGTCGTAAACCGCTGTGCCACCACCCGCGCGCGTCCGCAAAATGTGGTCCCGCAGCAATCCCGTATCGCTGGTAAAACCCTGTATGAGCTGAGGCTCGTCGTCGAAAGTCATCACGAACGCCTCATCCTTGTTTCGCCGTAAAACGCTGAACAAGAAATTGTTGGCCGCATCCTGTTCGAATTTCAGCCGGTCTCGGATACTGTTCGAAGTGTCCATCAGCATCCCGATGCGCAGTGGCAGGTCGCTTTGCTTGCTGAAGTAGCGGATGTCCTGCGGGACGCTGTCGTCAAAAACCTTAAAATCTTCTTTTTCCAGGTTCGCCACCAGCTTGTTTCTGCGGTCTAGCACCGTGAATAGCACGTCCACCAGGTTAACTGTGATCGGAATGGTTGTTTGGCTCTTCTGGATCTGCTGCTCTTCGGCAGGCTTGCTTTCCGGCGGCTTGGGCGGGGCAGGGTTCTGGGTTTGCTGCGCGAAGAAGGGCATGACCCCGCACAACGCGAGGACAAACAACAGGACGAGAGTTCTTGTTCGCATGTCTTTTGATTATAAAAAGCCCTTCAGGGCAGCGTCAATTCGCGCTGAGCTCTCGCCTGCCGCGGTGGCCAGCTTCGCAAGGTAGTCTTTCAATTCGGCTGGCAGTGGTGCAGTGAGTTCGATCGCCTTCCCGCTGTGCGGCTGTGCAAAGCCGATCTTCGCCGCATGCAGGAAATTGCGGCCCAGCGAAGGAAGCGTGGCACGGCCAATGTGAAGTTGTCCCGAGGCGCCATACAATGTGTCCCCGACAACCGGGTGGCGCAGCGCGGAAAAGTGAGCGCGAATCTGATGCGTCCGTCCCGTGTGCAGCTGAATCTCCAGGAGACTCGTCGAATCGATCCGCGTCAGTACCCGCCAATCCGTGCGTGCTGGCCGTGCATTTGCTAACTGAGCCGCGCGCTTCGCTGTCATGCGCGTGCGCCGGTTCGGATCGCGGGCGATCGCCAGTTCAATCCGCCCATGGTCCTCTTCCATGCTCCCCTGCACCAGCGCAAGGTAGATTTTTTTTATCGCGCGCTGCCGGAACGCCTCAGAAAGTCTGGAGTGTGCAAAATCGTTCTTCGCCACCAGCAGAATTCCGGAGGTTTCCTTATCCAGTCGGTGCACGATTCCCGGACGCAAAGGATCTTCTTGTTGAGAGAGTGACAGTCCGCGTCCCAGCAGCGCATTCACCAGGGTTCCATGCGAATTTCCGGCTCCGGCATGGACATTCATCCCCGCAGGCTTGTTGATGGCAATGACGTCCTCATCCTCGTACAGGACATCCAGCGCAATTGCCTCGGCCTCCGCACGCAGCGCCGGCCTTTCCTGGGGCACGACGCGGATTACGTCGTTCGCATGCACCTTGTGCGAATCCTTGGCCGGCTTGCCGTTGAGCAACACCAGCCCTTCTTCAATCAGCTCCTGCACACGAGTTCGTGAAAGCTCGGGAAAATGTGCCGCCACCACACGGTCCAGGCGTGTGCCCGCTTCTTCCGCCGAAGCCGCAAATTTCGACTCTAGACTTTCCATCACGACGTGAGTGTACCGCAGCGGGCGTCGTCTCGGTGCACCCGCACCACAATCGGTTAGCCCGAACAGACTTGCCCGTTCTCTTTTCAATTTGCGCTGGCTCTGACACCAGGCGGCCGTCACTATTCCTGAGCGATCCTGCTCAGCTCAGATTGCCGGACGAGGCCAGCTTTCCGTACCAATATCCTGAATCCTTGATGATCCGCCGCTGGTCGCGGAAATCTATGTAGACGAGCCCAAATCGCTGAGCGTAGCCCTCCGCCCATTCGAAATTGTCCAAGATACTCCAGTGATGGTAAGCCCGTACGTTGGCCCCATCCTTCATTGCCCGGCCCAGAGCGCTGAGATACCCACGCGTAAAACCAATGCGCCTTTGATCGGGAACGCGCCCGTGCGCGTCTGGCACGTCTAGATAGGAGCAGCCATTCTCCGTAATCTCGATGACCGGCTTGTTGTACTCCCGCGTAATTCGCATGACCATTTCATAGAAGCTGTCCGGCCAGACTTCCCACCCAAAGTCCGTCAACGGCCCTTGCGTGGCATCGAACGCGTTCGCGCCGAAAGCCGCTTCTCCCGGGCCATACGGAATTGCCGCAATCATTTGGCGTTGGTAATAGTTGATCCCGACAAAGTCCAGCGGCACTTTGCAAAGTTCCATATCGCCGGCCTTCACGCCCATGATCTCGTCCGGATTCCCTCCCGCAAACGCTTTGGGATATTCGCCTTTGAGCGCCGGGTTCAGAAACCAGATGTTCCCGATCGCATGCGCCCGGTCGGCTGCTGCTTTATCTTCCGTGCTGGATGTGGCCGGCTCGCAGTTTTGCATGCTGAACGCTGTGCCCACCTGGAAGTTCGGATTCACCGACTTGATCGCACGGAACGCTTGCCCCTGCGCCAAATTCACCACATGGCTTGCTCGCATCGCGGCGCCAAAATCCTTGAGAGATGGCGCGTGAGTGCCGCGCGAATAACCCAGAAACACAAACACCCACGGCTCGTTCAAGATGCACCAGTGCGAAACGCCATCGCCCAGCGCCTTCGTTACGATCTGCACATAGTCCGTGAACCGACCCACCATGTCGCGGTTCGGCCATCCACCCGCATCCTGTAGCGCCTGGGGAAGGTCCCAATGATACAGCGTCGCCAGTGGCCGGATGTCCGCCTTGTGCAGTTCATCCATTAGCCGCTTGTAATAGTCCAGGCCTTTTGGACTAGGCTGTCCTGTGCCGTTTGCTTGAATGCGCGGCCACGAAATCGAAAACCGGTAGCTCTTCACGTTCAACTTCTTGGCAATCTCAATGTCTTCCTTGTAGCGATGGTAGGAATCACACGCGACGTCACCCGTATCGCCGCCCTTCACTTTTCCAATCGTATGGGAGAAACGGTCCCAGATCGATTCGCCCTTGCCGTCGAGATTCCAGGCGCCTTCGATCTGGTAGGACGCGGTCGCGACACCCCAAATGAAATCCTTCGGAAACTGATACGGCACGAATACGTTTTGCGCCCCCGGGAACGCGCCGAGCGCCCGCCCCACGCCAGGCAGCGTGCCAATCGCCGCCGCTCCGATCATTCCACCAAGAAAATCTCTGCGGGAAATTCCAAAGGTCCGAGGAACCATGGTTTCTTCCTTTTGGAGCAAATTGTAGATAATCGATTTTTGGCTAGGATTCCGTAACTTTCTGCTGTCCGAATAATACATCAAGTACGATCAGAATGGCACCGATCGTGACCGCAGAATCGGCCACGTTGAACGTCGGCCAGGGATTGAAAATGTGCCAGGGGAGAAAACGCAACCACACTTGAAGAAAATCCGTCACTGCACCGTGCACTATTCGGTCTGTGACATTCCCGGTCGCACCAGCAAGCAGCAGCGCCAAACCCGCGGCGCTCAGGGAATTCAGGTGATGGCTGCCTACCAGCAACCACGCGATGACTCCGATGATCACTACCGACCCAAAAATCAGCACGTATCGCATTGCCGTCGACGAACCGTCCGCAAAGAAACTGAAAGCAATCCCCGGATTGCTCGAATGAATAATCTCAAAGAAGTTCTTGAACACCACGTGAGGGAAATACTCCAAAGGCCGCGACTCGATCCACGCCTTCGACGCCCGGTCCAGAAACACCACTCCCAACGTCAGCCACAGCCAGCGCAAACGGGATGGAATGATCATGAATAGAAGGAGGCTAAGGAAGTCAATGAGGTGAAGGAAGTAAAGAAACAGAAGAATCTGCGCCCGCCCACCGTCGAGATAGAGGTAGGGAAAGATGCGAGCACCTCTTGTCCTTTATTTCCTTTCGCTCCTTCACTTCCTATGCTTCCTCCACGTCCCCTCATCCGTTTGCCTCGATCTCCGCGATGGCTTCGCTGCACCGTTCGCAAATCGTCGGATACCGGGGATTTTCCCCGACATGCGTCGAGTAGTTCCAGCAGCGGTCGCATTTCTTCCCGTCCGCGCGCTGCACCGTCACTTCCAGGCTCGGCACGCTTTCCGCCTTGAACTCTCCCGAGCCCGCACTGATCAACTCCACTTGCGACACGATGAACAGGCTTGGCAATACCGACAGATAATGCTTCAGCTTGGCCTTCAATTCGAGGTCCGCGTTCAGCAGCACCTTGGCCTCAAGGCCAGAGTTAATCAGTTTCTTCTCATTGCGAGCCACTTCCAGCGCCTTCAGCACTTCACCTCGCACTCGACCAAGCAACTCCCAGGTATCCACTTTCCCCGGCGCAATACCCGCACGCAATTCTGCTTCCTCAGGGAACAGCGCCATGTGAGCGCTTTCCGGCTCTCCTGCCATCCTTGGGAAATATCTCCAGATCTCTTCCGACGTGAATACCAGAATCGGCGTTGCCAGACGCACCAGCGCGCTGGTGATCTTCCACACCGCCGTCTGCCCGGATCTGCGCGATTTATTTTTCGGCGCCTTGGTGTACAGCCGGTCCTTCAGCAGGTCGTAATAGAAAGCGCTCAGGTCCACCACGCAAAAATCGTGAATCGCGTGATAAATCCGGTGGAATTCGTAAGACGCGTACCACTCGCGGCACTTTTTCACTAGGTCGGCGGTCCGTTCCAGCATCCACTGGTCCATTTCATCCAACTGCGCGTTCGGCAAGACATCCCTGCTCGGGTCAAAATCCACCAGATTCCCCAGCGCAAACCGGAACGTATTCCGAATCTTTCGATACGCTTCGCTGAGCTGCGTCATCACACGCTCGCTCATCTTCACGTCGGCTTGATATTCCTGCGAGGCCACCCACAACCGCAGCAAATCCGCGCCCCACTTTTCGCAAATCTCAGAAGGCAGCACTACGTTTCCAAGCGACTTCGACATCGGCCGTCCCTGCTCGTCCAGAGTCCAGCCGTGCGTCACCACGCCCCGATACGGCGCGTGATCCTTTACGCCCACGGCAATCAGCAACGAACTGTGAAACCATCCGCGATAGTGGTCCGGCCCCTCGAGATACACGTCCGCGGGCCATTCCTTCCCATGGAGCACGGCCAGATGCGAAGAGCCCGAATCGAACCACACGTCCAAAATGTCGTTTTCCTTGCGCCACTTCGTGCCACCACAATGGCACTTCGTCCCCGGCGGCAGCAATTCCTCTGGAGAGTGTTTGTACCAGGCGTCCGCGCCCTCTTTTTCAAACCACTTCACTACGTTTCGCAGCGCCGTAAAATCCTCCAGGCGCGTTCCACACTCGTCGCAATAAAACACGATGATCGGCGTGCCCCAGAAGCGTTGCCGCGAAACGCACCAGTCCGGCCGCTTCTCGATCATTTCGTACATGCGGTCCTGACCCCACGCCGGCAGCCACTTCACCGTGGGGATCTGGCCCAAAGCTTCCTGCCGGAACGTCTCCGTGCCACCTTTCTTTGCCTGGTCCATCTTGATAAACCACTGTTCGGTCGCACGGAAAATCACGGGGTTGTGGCAGCGCCAACAGTGCGGATACGTATGCTTGTATGGGTGATTCGCCAGCAGGGCTCGGCGGTCCGCCAGCAGTTTCACCACAATCGGATTTGCCGCGAACACGTCTTTGCCCTTATATTCCGGCAAGCCTTCCAGGTACACACCGCGGTCGTCCAGTGGCGCGTAAGTTTCGAGCCCATACTTTTGCCCGGTCACGAAGTCTTCCGCGCCGTGCCCCGGAGCCGTGTGCACAATGCCGCTTCCTTGATCCAGCGTCACATAGTCCGCCAGCACGCCCGGAACCTGAATCGGCAAAAACGGATGGTGGAATTTCATTCCTTCAAAATCCAGACCCTTCAAGCGGACCAACTCTTCAGCCTGCTTTAAATCGCAGTCGGCCTGCAGCGCCGCCACGCGATCCACCGCCAGCAGCAACTTGCCTTTTTCCGTTTGCAACACCACGTATTCGAAATCCGGGTGAAATGCCAGCGCGCGATTGTGCGGAATCGTCCACGGAGTCGTCGTCCAGATTACCGCGGACACATTGGCCCCAATCTTCTCGGCCTCTCCAGACCCGCCCCCCACCACTTTGAAGGTCACCCAGATCGACGGGCTCGTGTGGTCCTCATATTCCACTTCCGCTTCCGCCAGCGCCGTGTTGTCGTAAATGCACCAGTACACCGGCTTGCGCCCACGATACACGTAGCCCTTCTCCATGAAATCGAGAAACGCGCTCGCAATCGTTGCCTCGTACTGATGGCTCATCGTCAGGTACGGATCGTTGAACTGCCCGAACACACCCAGCCGTTGAAAGTCTTTCTTGTGTTGTTCCACATAGCGCGTCGCGTAGTCACGGCAGCGCTGGCGGAACTCCGCCGGGGGCACTTTTCCTTTTCCGCCTAACTCTTTCTCGACCTGCGTCTCGATCGGCAAGCCATGGCAATCCCATCCCGGGACATACGGTGCATAGTGTCCGGTCATGCTCTTCGACTTCACGATCATGTCTTTCAGGATCTTGTTGAGCCCGGTCCCGAGGTGAATTGTCCCCGTGGGATATGGCGGGCCGTCGTGCAGTACAAACAGCGGCTTTCGCTCTCGCACCTCCAAAATGCGCTCGTACAACTTCGATTCCTGCCACGCCGCAAGCTGCTTCGGCTCGTTCTGTGGCAGGCTTGCCTTCATCGGAAAATCCGTTTTCGGCAGGTTCAGCGTTTTCTTTAGTTCCAGTGGTTCGGCCATAGATCTAGCTTTGTAATATCCCTTCTAACGCCGCCACTCCCTAGGGAACCGGGCAAAGGTCGCAGGCCTCTGTTGTACGGCGGGAAATTCCGCAAAGCAGTGTAACCACGTATGTTACAATATCTGGTGAAGCTGTGTCAGCCGCGGGGGTCGCGCAACCTTTCCCAGCCAGCGCGAATCATAACGGCTAGGCGAACTTTTGGCGGAAAATCCGCGTCTTATTGAACAGAGGGACAAAGGTGCTCACTAACCTCCTTCCCGATGAGATCAGCAAACCTAAGCGTAAGGGCCCGGAAGAAATCGTTCCCGTGCCCAAGGAAGCGCTGCCGAATTTCGGTACACCGGACATTCTGATTCCGGACAATTTCTGGTCCAACCTGAAGCAGTTCCTTTTTGAGCGTCCAGTCAAGGTCATCGAGCGCGCCGACGTTCCCTTCACCAAGAATTCGTTCGGCTCTGGGCTCGCCGAGAACCTGAAATTCTTTTTGTCTTCTCCGAACGCGCCGAAGCATGTAACTAATAAACGCCTGGAAGTGGATTGGGGAGGAAATTTCGGAGGCTTCGGCACTCGCATCAAGGAGTTTTTCAATCCTCCAAAACAGGCGCCTCTGCCTCCGGGTATCAAGCCGATCAAGGTCAAGGACATATGGTCCAAGGATGAGAATTTCGGCTGGACCCAAGCGATCGCCTTTGCTGTGCATGCAGGCGTGGTCGTTCTTCTGGTGACTCCATTCATCTTCAGCTTGGCGAAGCCCATCAAGGCGGAAAAGAAGCAGCTGGACATGACGCCTCTGGATATCTCTCCCTACATCGCCAAACTGCCCGCGGGGGCAAACAAGGCTGGCGGCGGTGGAGGCGGTGGTGATCGTTCACCTTTGCCTGCCACGAAGGGCAAGGCGCCGCGCTTCAGCATGACGCAGTTTACGCCGCCAACGGCGGTCATCAAGAATCCGAATCCAAAGCTGGCTATGGATCCAACGCTCCTCGGTCCTCCGGACCTGAAGGTAGCCAATCCGAATCTCTCCAATTTCGGCGACCCGATGGCTTCCGTTGTGAATATGTCCAATGGCCCTGGCGGTGGAGGCGGTATCGGTTCTGGCGAGGGCGGCGGAATTGGCAGTGGTAGCGGTGGCGGTCTTGGTCCTGGTGAAGGCGGCGGCACAGGCGGCGGCGCATTCCATGCGGGCGTGAATGGCGTGGGCATGCCGAGTTGTTTCTACATGCCGAACCCGCCGTATTCGGAAGAAGCCCGCAAGGCGAAATATTCCGGTATCGTGCTGGTTGAAGCAATTGTCAATCTCGACGGCCACCTCTCCAATATGCGGCTTATCAAGAGCCCCGGCCTTGGCCTCGACGAGAATACTCTCAACACTCTGAAGACCTGGCGCTGCAAAGCGGCCACCGGCCCTTCGGGCAAGCCCGTCGCCACTATCGTCACCTTTGAAGTCAATTTCCGCCTCTACTAAACCGGCAATTTTTGCAGGGCCCACCTCCTGCTTGGCCTGAACCTATGACGGCAGGCCGTTCCTTTTTGCCCATTCAGGCAACCACCCTTCGCGCTCCGAATTCTCACCTTTCAGACTCACACCACCGCGGAGGACGCATGCCTATTCTCTCTCTTGGCTCTCCCCACCATTCGAACGACAACACGCAGCCCTGGCTCCTTCGCGTCACTGAAAATCTCCGTTTCGCCTTCCAAGGCGCAAAACTCCAATCCTCTTCTGCAAACGGCACGCCTTTTCATTTCGAACCCACCGACCACTCCACGCAAAACGGCGGTGCGCAGACCTTTTCCGCCGGGGTCCACATCGCAATTCTGATGGCGCTGTTCTTCGTCATCGCTTCCACTCCAAGCTCTGGTCCTCTCCACCAACCGATTCCTGTGGGCCTTGGCAAAAAGCTGCTCGCCTACGTCCCCCCGCCGCGGCCAGTTTCCATTGGTCAGCCCTCGCTCGGCAGCCGCGGCAGTGGTGGTGGCCGGGACACCCGGCCAGCGCGCTTCGGTTATCTCGCACCGGGCTCTTCTATGCCTCTCGTTACACCGCGACTAACTCACAATGACCAGCCAGCTCTACCCGCCCCACCGGCCGTCTTCGACCCTAATGCACCTGCAAGCGTCGCCACCGTGACACATCTCGGCCTGCCCTGGATGACCTCCGACACGGATTCTGCCGGCCGTGGACCTGGTCATGGCTTTGGAGAAGGTGACGGTGACACCATGGGGGATGGGAACGGAACCGGCGCCGGCGACGGCAATGAGCACGGCCCTTACAACAACGCCGTTTCCCCGGTCACCTGCATCTACTGCCCGGAGCCGCTTTATACCGATGGAGCCCGGAAAGTGAAGTTGCAGGGGAAACTCGTCCTTCAGGTTCTCGTCAGCGCAGATGGCCGCGCCACGCGTATTCGCATCGTTCAGGGTCTCGGCATGGGCTTGGACGAGAGCGCCGTAGAAACCGTTCGCGGTTGGCGATTTTCTCCTGGCCGAGACGCCAGCAAGCGTCCGGTGCCCGCCTGGGTCACCATCGAGACCCGCTTCCAGCTTTACTGAGCCGCCTCCGCCGCCAAACTGGTGCCATCCTAAGCGCTTCTTTTGTCTCACTGAGGTGAGGCGAAGGGCGCGAAGGATCTAACGTAAGGACCAAACATGCATGTTCCGTGAAACGTGCTCTGTCCCAATTGGACAACCCTCTTCCCTTTCTCACTGCCGTGCAAATCCAATCTGCTACGATGGCCCACATGCGACATTCTCTGCGTTTTTTTCTGGCGCTGATCGCCCTCTCGTGTCTTTCCGCTCCACTCTTCTCGCAAGGAACTACGGGCTCTCTTGCTCTAACCGCCACGATGGCCCCCACCGGTGCGCAGCCGGAGCCGATTCGCCAATTCACGTTCTACGTCCTAACGAAAAGCTATGCCGAGGTCGTAAAGGAAGTCGAAGGCGCGGACGTTCTCCCCACCCGAGATCAGTTCATCGAAAACCTGAAATGCTCACCGGAATTGAAGTCTTGGATCAAAGCGCATGACATTGTCGACCTCACTTCGCCAGATGTCGACAAGCTTCTCACCGTCAACGACATCATGAACGTCCCGGAATTTTTTGCCGCGTATGAGCGTTCTAATTCGGGCGGCGTCACCAAGGGGTTTCCTTTGCCTAAGTATCGTGAATCGGACAAGGAGTCCAATCCCGAGCGCTACCAAAAGCAGAAGCAGGAATTTCTCGCCGCCACTCGAAAATTCATTGAAACCAATCCCGCCACGGTTCAAGGCATCGAACTGGAACTCTCCGGCGTTAATCCCAAAACCAACTGGGACAACCTCCATGCGGAACATCGCCGCAAAGTCGCTCAGCAGGCGCCGGACACAGCTCAAGTGAAATATCTCGCCGCGAAAACCCAAACCGACCTTGATGGCCACGCTTTCATCAGCGGCCTTCCTGCAGGCAACTACTGGGTCAGCACGCTGGGCAATGAAGCCACGTCTGGTGATCGCCGTCTCGTCTGGGACGTTCCTGTTTCCATCCAACCCGGCCAGTCGACACGCGTCGACCTTAGCAACCTCAACGCAACCGACAACCGAAAACTCTCCTCCCCTTAATTTCTCCGGTTGCTCCGATACGATCACCGCAACGAGAAAGAAATCGTCGTTCCGAAGGAAGTCCTCACCGTGCGAACTTCTTCTCCATCGCGCAGTCCTTGTGCGATGAATCCTCTTTCCCTCTTGTGATCATCCCGCGTTGGGGCCTGACCACGACTTACGTTATCCTTGTCCGTCATGGGCACACCCCTGCTCTGGCTCACTTTCAACCTTTTCGTTTTTCTCGCACTTGCTTTAGACCTCGGCGTTTTCCATCGCAGACCTCACAAAATCAAAATCCGCGAAGCCGCGTTCTGGAGTGCGGTTTGGATTGCTCTTGCGCTGGCCTTTGGCTTTTTCATCTGGCATTGGTACAGCGCGCAGCGGGGACTGGAATATCTCACAGGCTACGTTATCGAGAAGGCTCTCAGCGTAGACAATCTTTTCGTCTTTCTGGTCCTCTTCCGCACATTTCAGGTGGATGAGAATGTCCAGCACCGAGTTCTGGAGTGGGGAATTCTCGGCGCGCTCGTGATGCGGGGCCTTATGATCGCTGCGGGTGCCGCGCTCATCTCAAGGTTCCACTGGATCCTTCCGGCCTTCGGCGTTTTCCTTGTCTATACCGGCCTGCACATGCTCTGGAAGCACGGCAAAGAAGTCCACTATGAGCGAAATCCCATCTTTCGCTTTGCCAGTACCCATCTGCGCGTAACCAAGGAATACAATGGCGCCAGCTTCTTTGTCCGTCACTCCGGCCAGATCTTCGCCACTCCTCTCTTTCTGGTCTTGATCGTAATCGAGATTACCGATGTCACCTTCGCCGTAGACTCCATCCCCGCCATCTTTGGCATCACCCGTGACCCCTTCATCGTGTACTCGTCCAACGTTTTCGCCATCCTCGGTCTTCGGGCCCTGTATTTCCTCTTGGCGGACTTACTCCAGTATTTGCGCTATCTTGGATACGGCCTGGCGCTGGTGCTCATGTTCATTGGCGTGAAAATGGTGGCCGAACCGTGGTTACATATCTCCGTCCTTGTTTCCTTGGCTGTCGTTGGGGGTATCCTGATGCTGGCCACTCTCGTTTCTCTGTGGGCGGGACCCCGGCAGGGTGCGGGAGCAGTCTAGGCGTAGCATCGATTTGGGGCACAAAATCGGACAAACATGGGCACAACCATGAACGACACATTGCAACGCGCCATCCATGGCATGAGTTCCCCCGATCCGGAAGTTCGCATGGCGTCCGCTACCGAGATTCACCACATCGGCCGTGCACTCGCGCGGGACGCCGTCTTTCCGTGGTGGGATGACTCTGAACTGTTTTCTCTACTGGAGGGCAGCAACCCCTATATAACCGTGGGCCTTGCGGTTTCTCCTGCGCGCTTCGAAAAAATTCGCGAAGCCTGCGGCCTGCCGCGTCTCGCGGAAGTTCCGCCCGACCAGGACGTATGTGAATTTGAGCTTCACTTGCCCGGCGGACTCTCTCTGGATGTTCTGACTTCTAAGGACCCGGCCGGTAGCGGCGCCATTGCGAAATATCTGCAGAAGTTTGGGGAAGGTGTGCAACAGGTGGAATTTCGCTGTAAGGATGTCGATCGCGCCACGCAAATTATCCAGCAGAAGTTCTCGGTGCGGCCCGTCTATCCCGCCCCGCGGCCGGGCGCCAACGGCACTCGCATCAATTTTTTTCTGCTTTCGGCTCCCTCAGCTGGAAAGGTGCTGATCGAACTCTACGAACCGGCCCCGCGGCTAGAGTAGAGTGGCGGGGTGACGGCCGCATCAACCGGAGCCATTGCCGCGCTCAGCGCTTCCCACGCGCGAATCACTTCCCCCACAGTCCACGCTTGAGCGATCGCGCCGGCCGGCGCAAAGGGCGCATCGCCGGAGAAAATCTCACCGAGCGTCCCCAACCCTCCGCTGCTGATGGTCATGCCCAACGGCTCAAGAAAACTCTGCGCCAGGGCGGCGTCCTTATACACTCGGTAGTGCGCAAGCGCAAAGGGCCCGAGCAGCCATCCCCACACCGTTCCTTGATGGTAGGCGGAATCTCGTTCCCGCGTGCTTCCTCCATATTCCCCTTTATACCCGGGTTCAAACGGCCCCAGGCTTCGCAATCCGTGCGACGTCAGCAGTTGTTCTGCGACGATGTCCACCACTGCCCTTTGCTGCATGTGGGAAAGTGGGCTCACCGGAAGGGAAACGGCGAAAATCTGATTTGGCCTTAGCGCGGCGTCATTCCCGCCGGCGGGCGTGTCGATTACGTCGTAGCAGCACTGCCGCTCCGCATTCCAGAACCTCTGAAAGTTCCGGGTTGCCTTTTCTGCTAGCCTTTCGTAACCCTCACTGGGCTGCCCCAACAACCGCGCGAATCCCGCCATGGTTTGCAGAGAATTGATCCACAGCGCATTGATCTCCGCGGCTTTTCCCGCCCGTGGGGTCACCACCCAATCGCCTACCTTCGCGTCCATCCACGTGACTTGCACCTGTGCGCTTCCCGCATACAAAAGCGCGTCCGTCGGGTCTACTTTGATGTTGTATCGTGTGCCATTTACGTGCGCGTCCATGATCGCCGCAAGCGCGGGATACAACTCCTCCAGAATCTCCCGATCCTGCGTTGCGGCAAAATATTGGCGTAGCGCTTCAAACAGCCAGAGTGTCGCGTCCGCTGTGTTGTAGGTCGGCCTGTCTCCCTCGTCCGAAAAGCTGTTTGGCAGCATGCCCCCGTCGACGTACTTTGTGAGCGAAAGCAGAATTTTTCGCGCAATCTCCGGCCGGCCCATCGCCAGTGTTAAGCCCGGTAAAGCGATCATCGTATCTCGTCCCCAGTCGTTGAACCACGGGTAACCGGCGATGACGCTCCATCCATTCTCCTGATCCAGCAAGCCCCGGCGCACGAGAAACTGATCCGCTGCCAATACCAATTGCCAGAGCCAACTGGGCTCGTCGTCGGCAGCGCTGGTGCACGATCGAGCCCGGTGCGTCTGCCAGCTCTGAAACAGTTTGACCTCGTAATTGGATCGTTCGGTGATCGCGTCTTCCCCGTCGAGAGAGACGCCTTCTTCAGTGCTCAACGCAATGGTCACGCTCTCGCCTGTCTGGAGCTGGAAATGCAACTGCCCCGCGTACAACCTGTCTTCCTCGTCATCCAAACCACGCTCGTGCTCCGCTGGCAGATAATAGCTGCGATACCATTCGTTTCGCACCGTCCAGGTTCCGGCGGCACTCTTCAAATAGAACGGCGTCGCACCTTCGAACGCCACGACCTCCAATCCGCACTCCACTGCATCGACTCGCGCCGTCCAGTCCGGATTTTGCGTGGTTTGGTGAAAGTCGCGGTAATTCACCAACACTTTGGCGTCCAACTCTATCGGAGCTCTTCCTCGCACCAGGCTATATCTCACGTACGCGGTGTTTTCGCCCTGCTTCATCCACACGCGTTTTTCTAGCAGTGCGTCTTCTACTGAGTAACGCCAAACCGGTTTCGATCCTTCCAAGTGGAAATTCTCGATCTGCAGGTATCCATTCGGAGAAACGAACCCGCTCTTCCATCGGTTCGTGCCCAACGAAAAGCTGTTTCCAAGGTATCGCAACGTCTCATCGATGCTGTTGACGAGCACTGTCCGCTTCACCGGCGGCTGCAGCGCCGCTACCAGCAGACCGTGGTATCTCCTCGTCGTTGTGCCTGCTGCCGTGGCGCTGGCGTAGCCGCCCAGCCCGTTGGTCACCAACCACTCCCGCGTTTCTGCAATTTGCAGTTCGCCGCAGACCTCCCTCCCAAACTGCACCTCCGCGAGCAACGACATGTTTACTCTCCACTTTGTTCCAGCAGTTTCGCCACGAGCCCTGTCCAGCCCGTCTGATGGCTGGCTCCCAGGCCAGCGCCGTTGTCGCCATTAAAGTACTCGTAGAAGAGGATCAGGTCACGCCAATGTGGATCCTTGTTGAATAAATCGTTGCTGCCCGTGAACGGCCTGTGACCACTCTTATCGCGCAGAAACAGCCTCGTTAGCCGCCGGGAGATCTCCCCGGAGACTTCCCATAAGTCCATCTCCTTCTTCGAATACGTCGGGCATTCGATTCGGAAATCCTCGCCGTAGTAGTGATGAAACTTCTGCAGCGATTCGATCAGCAGATAGTTCATCGGGAACCACACCGGTCCCCGCCAGTTCGAATTGCCCCCAAAGAGCCCCGATGTCGATTCCGCAGGCTCGTAGTCCACCCGGTTGACGTGGTCGTTGACCTGCACCTCGTACGGATGATCGAGGTGATAGCGCGAAAGCGCACGGATTCCGTGCGGCGAGAAGAATTCGGTCTCGTCCAGCATCCGTTTCAGAACGCGCTTCAATTGCTTTCGATTGGCCAGGGAAAGCAACCGTCGCACTCCCCTTGGGGAGCGTTGCGTCATTTCGATGTGTTCCGGCACGTCCTCGTGGTTGTCGATGAACCACTGCATTCGCCTCTTGAACCCTGGCAAGCGGTCCACCACTTCCGGTTCCAGCGTTTCCACGGCAAACAGCGGGATCAAACCCACCGTCGACCGGATTTTCATGAAGTGATCTTCCCCGTTCGGTAAATGCAGCAAGTCGTAGTAGAAACCGTCTTCGTCGTCCCACAATGACCTTCCGTGGCTTCCAATATCGTTCATCGCATGCGCAATGTGCACGAAGTGTTCAAAGAACTTGCTGGCCACGTCCTCATACGCCATATCGTCCTTCGCCAATTCCAGCGCGATGGCCAGCATGTTCAGGCAGTACATGCCCATCCAGCTTGTCCCGTCGGACTGTTCCAGGTGACCGCCGGTCGGCAGCGGCGCCGAGCGGTCAAACACTCCAATGTTGTCCAGGCCAAGAAACCCACCCTGAAAAATGTTGTGACCCTCGGGATCTTTCCGGTTCACCCACCATGTAAAGTTCAGAAGCAGCTTGTGGAACACCCGCTGCAGAAACTCCCGGTCCGCCACCCCTCGCATGCGGCGGTCAATCTTATACACGCGCCACGCTGCCCAGGCATGCACCGGCGGATTTACGTCACCGAATGTCCACTCATACGCCGGTAGTTGTCCGTTCGGGTGCATGTACCACTCGCGCAGCAACAGGATCAACTGCTCCTTGGCGAAGTCCGTATCGACAATCGCCAGCGGAATGCAGTGAAAAGCCAGGTCCCACGCCGCATACCACGGATACTCCCACTTATCTGGCATGGACAACACATCGTCGTTATAGAGGTGAGTCCATTCCTTGTTTCGCCCAAGCCTGCGCGATGCCGGTGGTTCAGGCCCCACTGGATCCCCTTCCAGCCACTGTTCCACAGCATAGTGGTAAAACTGCTTCGACCACAGCATTCCGGAATAGGCCTGCCTCATAACCAGCCGAGCATCCGCGGAAAGGTGTTTTGGGATCCGTGAATCGTAGAACTCGTCGGCTTCCTTGATCCGCTGCGTGAACGCCGAATCGAATCCTTCGCGGAAATCGCCGGGGGCCAAGCCCGCCGAGCCGGCCTTGAATTGACCCGCCGCCGTGCTGCTTCCGACCCAAGGAAGTTCCGGATCCATCGACCCTCGCGGGTCCAGGTCGGTGAGCCGCAGCTTGATGGTCGTAGATGCGCCAGGCTCGAGGTGCATTGCGTAGTACGCAGCCATCTTCGTTCCACTCTGCGCTGGGTTCACGGCCTGTTTATTTCCGCGGATCACATATTCGTGAAAAGCGTCTTTCACATACGGCACGCGCTCGCGGTACTGGAACAGCTTTACGTAATTGGTTTCGTTCTCCGTAAAGAGCATCTCCGGCTTCCCCGCAGCCAGCAGCCATCGTTTCCCGTATTGCCAATGGTCAATCTCCGCGCAAATCCCTTCTGGCATTTCACAAGCCCGCTGCGCTGTCGGCCTTCTCAGGTCCTTGCCCCAGGACCATGTGTTCCGGAACCAGAGCGTGGGCAGCACATGCAAATCGGCTGCCTCGGGTCCTCGGTTGTGCGCGGTGATTCTGACGAGGATGTCCTCGCAGTCGCTCTTCGCATACTCCAGAAAAACATCAAAGTACCGGCTTTCCTTAAATATCCCGGTATCCATCAACTCAAATTCCGGCTCTGTCTTCCCTCTCTTCCGGTTCTCTTCAACCAACCTCTGGTAGGGGAACTCCGTTTGCGGATACTTGTACAGCATTTTCATGTAGCTGTGCGTCGGCGTCGAATCCAGATAAAAATACTGCTCCTTCACGTCCTCGCCGTGATTTCCTTGATTTCCCGTCAAACCGAAAAGCCTTTCCTTCAGGATGGGGTCCTTCCCATTCCACAAAGCCAGAGCAAAGCAAACCACCTGATGCCGATCGCAGATTCCTCCCAGGCCGTCTTCACCCCACCGGTACGTGCGCGCGTGCGCATGTTCGAACGGAAAGTACTCCCAAGCGTTCCCGTCCGCGCTGTAATCCTCACGCACCGTGCCCCACTGCCTTTCAGAGAGATACGGTCCCCATCGTTTCCAATGCTTCTTCCGTTGCCTGGACTCCTCCAGGCGCACATCTTCGATGGTCAACGGTTTGGCCATAAGGCTTCCCTTCCGTCAAAAATAGGTATCTATATTCGCATCATTGTGGACATCGGAACCAGCGCCAACCTGGCCTGGCAGGTTCGGTGGACAGGCCAATTCACCTAAATCAGCTCACCTTTGCCCCCTCGACCAGACCCTGACCTTCTGTTTATTATAGCATTATTAACTATATTACTATTCTACTTATTACTTCTACGACGCTCCCTGAGGATCGCCTGTAGAAGAGATCGGCGCTCGGCGCCACCAAAAAACCAAGGGGGTGGCTTCTTGCCACCCCCCCTCTTCTTTACGCCTCTTAATTCTTCTCTGTAGCGCTTCTATGCCAGAGTTTTTTCCTTCAGCCTTCCCACTCTTTCAACCATCCACTCTCACTCCCCGTACGGCACCCAGATATTCTTTACCTGATACGCATGCTCCAAATACCACGGACCTTCTCCCTGCCCCTCGTCAAAGAAATCAATCTCACAACCTTCGTTTGTCCACACTTGTTTCAAGTTTCCCGTTGAAAGCGCCTTCGCCGTTGTGCAAGCTTCCGCGTCTCCGTAGCACCAGATCGCGTCCAGATCGTCATGCTCCGCAAGCACCTTCAGCAATTCGCTCGAGCGCCCCGTCACCAGATTCACTACTCCGCCCGGCAAATCACTCGTTTCAAAAATCTGATAGAGGTCTCCCGTGATCAACGGGTATTTTTCCGACGGCACAGCCACTACCGCATTCCCGGCTGTTATCAATGGCAGCACAAGCGAGAAAAGCCCCAAAAGCGGAGCTTCCTTGGGACAGATCACTCCAACCGCTCCCACCGCCTCATTCATCGCAATCGAAATATTCCGGAACGGCGGATTGTGCACGGCGCCATCGAACTTATCCGCCCATCCCGCATACGAAAACAGCCGCTGCACACTCAGCTTCACCTCCATTGCAGCCTGTTTCTTCCCCACCGCTCCCGCAAGACGCCCGGTAATTTCTGAGACGCGCTGCGACAGGTTTTCCGCAATGTAATACAGCACCTGAGCGCGATTGTGCGCCGTGGTACGAGCCCACGATTCCGCCTTCCGCGCCGCTTCCACGGCGTT
>Ga0187772_10000336_pt1 | contig 20856 bp, 26 predicted proteins | sample 0116_SJ02_MP15_2_FD_133137 | JGI IMG/M metagenome (GOLD analysis project Ga0187772, IMG submission 133137) | Tropical peat soil microbial communities from peatlands in Department of Meta, Colombia - 0116_SJ02_MP15_20_MG | ecosystem: Environmental > Terrestrial > Soil > Wetlands > Peat | place... | reverse complement strand
TCTGTCGCTGAGTCGCTCGCCGTGGAATTGACACTTCTGCCCGTCTATTTTAACGACAATAAGAAATGCACTTTCATATACAAAAGTTGTAAATATACTTGCATTTCTTGGCTATCGGATTGGGCTCGAGTCCTAGCGCGCAGCCGAAGACCCCTCTGCCGACCAAGCACAAGACAGCAGACGAGCGGGAAGAGGCGCGAATAAGCCTGCTGACGCTCCTCGCCGCAGGCATAGGGGTCGCATCAGGGTTTATCGCATATGCACTCTATCACCTGATCGGTCTCATCACCAACCTGTTCTACTACGGCAGAGTCGGAATCTCCTTGGTGTCCCCGGCGGAATCGCCGTTCTTCCCCTACGTCGTCCTTGCTCCTGTCGTGGGGGGCCTCGTCGCCGGGCTAATGATAAAGTACGGGAGCGAGAGGATCGTAGGGCACGGCATACCCGAGACGATGGAGTCAGTCCTTCTCAACAGGAGTAAGATCGAGCCAAAGGTGGGGTTGCTCAAGGCGGCTTCGGCCGCAATCACAATCGGCTCAGGCCAACCGTTCGGCGCCGAAGGTCCCATAATACAAACTGGCGGTGCCTTCGGTTCCTTCGTCGGCCTGAGAATCAGGATGTCGGGCGCCGAAAGGAGGATTCTGCTCGCCTCGGGCGCGGCTGCCGGGATGGCAGCCACATTCGGCACTCCGATAGCGGCGATAATCCTGGTGATTGAGCTTCTTCTCTTCGAGTTCAGGGTCAAGTCGCTGATACCCGTGGCGGTAGCATCGGCGATAGGCGCCTGGTTACACATCTATCTGATCTCGTCCCAGCCGCTTTTCATGACACCCGCTCTCGCCTTCGGCGGCCTCGGAACCCTGCCATTCTATGTTGGGCTGGGCCTTCTGTGTGGGGTATTGGGGGCCCTGCTGTCGCGCGGCCTGTACAGGTCGGAGGACGCGTTCGCTAAGCTCAACCTAGGGCAGCCTTGGTTTCCAGCAATCGGCGGTCTCGCAGTAGGGCTCATAGGACTAGCAGTCCCGCAAATCCTCGGGGTAGGCTACAACGTTATCACGAACATATTGCTTGGGAAGGTTGCGCTCGAGCTCGTGGCCCTGATCGCGGTGGCTAAGGCGGCTGCCTGGATTCTGGCGATGGGTTCGCAGACATCGGGAGGCACGCTGGCGCCAATCTTCATGGTGGGTGATGCGGTCGGGTTCGTGATAGGGAGCCTCATCCTGGCCTTAATCCCCGGGGCAGGCTTCGTGCCTGGCGCATTCGCAGTCGCGGGCATGGCTGCGGTCTTCGGAACCGCGGCGCGCGCCCCATTCACTTCGATCATTTTCGCACTGGAGGTTACGGGCGACTACCAGGGGGTCTTGCCGGTAGTCATCACAGTGGTGATCGCGGAGCTGGTTGGCGAACGGCTGATGGAGAACTCCATAATGACCGAGAAGCTCGCGAGGAGAGGCCTCCGAGTCAGGCACATCTACGAGTACAATCCGCTCAGACAGGTTACGGCAGCAGCGGTTATGTCGTCGCCCCTTGTGTCCGTGGACGAGTCCGTTCCGGTGGTCGACCTGGTGAAGAAGATGAACGACCCATCGAATCCCATGTCTGACAGGAAGAGGATAGCTGTAACGGCAAAGGAAACAGTGGTAGGAGTGCTCGAACGCGCTAGGATCTACGAAGCTGCGGCCGCTGCCGAACCTTCGCTCACGGCGATTGATGTCTGCTCAAGGGACTTCGAAACAATCAGAGGGGACGAGCTGGCATATCAGGCGATGCGCGTGATTCTACTGCATGGCAGGAGGTTCCTAATAGTCGTGGACGGTGCTGGCAGACCTTTGGGCTACCTTTCCATGAGCGATCTGTTACGGGTCAACAAAGTGAAGGTCGAGGACGAGTCGCTCGTTGAGTGAGCGCCTCGCCTGACCGACGCGGTCGGAGATATGCCCTAGATCCGAACGAAGCTCTGCACGGCCTTCGCGTCGAGCTTCTTGACGACGGCAATGACGAGCTTGACCGCGTTGTCGATGTCGACGAGGTCCGCGACCGCCGTGTGAGAGTGTATGTGCCGCGTGGGGACGCTGATGACTAATGACGGGCAGCCAGCCTTGCTGACGTGGAACCTTCCCGCATCGGTGCCGCCCTTGGTCACGACCGAGAGCTGGTGCGGGAGCCGCTCCTTCTCGGCAGTCTCGATTACGAACGACTTCAACGCCTGGTTTGGAATCATCGTTGCGTCGAAGGTCAGGATGCTGGGCCCCTTCCCCATTCTCGAAGGAGCCTCGTTCGGTCTTATGCCGGGTACATCTCCCGCAATGTCAACTTCGAGGGCGAACGCCACGTCCGGTTCGACTAAGCTGGCCACGGTCTGGGCCCCGCGCAGGCCCACTTCCTCCTGCACAGTGGCAGCGACGAACAGGCAGTTGGGATGCTGGATTCGCTGCGACTTGAGTCGCCTGAGCACCTCCAGTCCGACGAAGGTCCCTATGCGGTCGTCGAATGCCTTCCCCATTGCCACATGGTCCCCCCGCTGTATGGCGAACGGCGACAAAGGCGCGACGGGGTCTCCTATCCGGACGCCGAGGTCCTTCTCGGCTGCGTCCCTGCTGCTCGCTCCTACGTCAATGAACATCGAGTCGAGCTTTACGACCTTCTCGCGCTCGTCGGGGCTGAGAAGATGCGGTGGCTTGGAGGCGATCACCCCTACCACGTCTCCCTTCTTCGTCCTTACCGTGACTCTGTGCCCCAGCAGGACCTGGTCAAACCACCCGCCGAGGGGACTGAAAGTGAGATAGCCAGTCTCCTTTTCGATGCCCGTGACGACGAAGCCGACTTCGTCCATGTGTCCGGCGAGGAGGATCCTCGGCGAATCGGCCCTTCCATTGGCCTTGAAAACGACAGAGCCGAGCTTGTCGAAGAGAACTTCGTCGGCCAACTTCTCTCCCGCCTTCTTCACAATCGATGCCGGTTCACGTTCAAAGCCTGAAGGACCGAATGACTCGGAAAGCTCCTTCAGAAGCGCGACGGAGGTCTTGTCGAGTGGCATACGGAGGCGGGTGTTGGGCCGTGTTATATTGCTGATGGAGGCAGCCCTGCGTGGAGTCTGAACAGGGGAGTAGCCTGCCAGTCAGAAATAAATGGAAGCGACTGTGGCAGGGATAGGTCTCAGCCGTGGAATCCTCGAGCGGGCATGGGGTCTCGGCACCGCCCAGATGCATACTGGTCTACGACGCAGATTGCGGACCCTGTTCCCAGTTCAAGGCGGTGGTGGGTTTCCTGGACCTGGGCAGAAGACTCGACTACCTGTCTATAGCCTCCGCCGAAGGTTCCGGGCTCCTCGATGGGGTTCCGCCTGCGAGGAGACACAGCTCATTCCATCTAGTTCAGCCCGGAAGGAGAACCGTGAGCGGTGCGGAGGCCATCCCTTCGTTGGTAGGGTTTCTCCCCGCAGGAGGGCTGGTCTCGAAGATTCTCGTCTCCGCCCCCGGCGTTCCCGGAATCGTGTCATTCGCCTATGCGGCGGCCAGCAGGCTACACGGCAGAGGGGCCTGCAGGGGTCCCACTCGCGATGCCGAAGCCCTGTGCTGAGGACTGCTGACTCGTCAGACTCCACTTCTTCAACGCAGCGATCGCGAGTTCAGTCTCCATCCACCAGCAGTCGGCCCTCTGAGTCATAGGCGTACAGGTAGAGGGCCCTGTAGCGGATGCGGTGGAAGTTCAGAATCTTGAGAACTTTTGCCCTGGTTTCAAGGGGGACATACAGGTAGAAGGCCTCGCACATTGAAGAGTAGGCCTTCCAGAGGCGCAGGTCGTCACCGCCGACAGCCATTCTGCTCTCGACCTCGACAATCTTGACGACCTCCATCTTCGCGCCGACCACGACCAAGTCGGGATACACGAGCCCTGACTCGTGTTGGAGGCCCGTGGTCCGCTCTGGCACGTTCACGTATGTCGTCCAGTTGGGATGCTCATCGTCAGGATAGGCGAACCTGGACCCAGCCAGCAGGGCCACGGTGTGATCGTGCTCGGCCTCCTCCTCGGCCTGCATTGGCTCCTCGACCGACTCGGGTAGCTATAATGTTCGGGTGCGAGTGATGGAGGACAGTCCGAGAGAGATTGATGTAACTGTTCGGTCCTCTCGTATGGTGACTCGAGTGCCGGCGTAGGACTCTAGCGACCGAGGCCGCCCAAGGAATCGTGGTTACGAGGATGATGAGGTCATCATCTTGGTCTCAAACTGCAGCCTCACACAGACGAATGGAGAAATAGGTCTTTGCAGGGCGGAAGGTTGTGAGCAGCTACCCTAGAAGTCGGGTTGACGTAACCGACGCCTCGAGACTCGGCGGAAAGGTGGTGGAGCGCATTATAGAAGACACTGGAGCAGGGAGGACGACATTCTACATCTACTTTAGGGACGGCACACTTCTGGGCTGGAGCTACACTAATGGAGGCACCTTCATCAAGAGGCCCGGGGAGCCGGTCCGAGACGTGTACTAGGGTGGCACGAAGGCACTGTCTTCTTGGAGATTGAGCTGTCGAAGGAACAAAGGAGCCCGCCTGGAGCAGGCGTCGCGGTCTTAAATACCAGGGGAGCTTGCTTACATACGACAGGAGTTGAGGGAGTCCTCAAGAACCGAGAGGATGCGCCTCCCGGCAAACACCTACGAGGAATGGTTGAAGGTCCAGGCCGTGAAGTCGGCAGGAACGCGGCTTGGAAGCCACGTAGCGAAGGACCAGTACGAAGTTTGGCTCACCAAGAGCGTCCAGAAGCGCACACATGGGCCTCGGCGCAGGAAGAGCTGAAGGCGCCCTCCTGGCGAGCACGAGAGGTCCCGAGCGAGGTCGTGGTTAGGGTTCGTGCTGGCTTTGAGGACGGCCCGTTACGCCGGCACAGGCTGAGGATGCGGAATGCTCTCCCTGAGTGCTATCGATATGACCTGAAGCGGAGGGAACCGCCTCAACCGTCCCATCCCCATTAGCAGTCTGTACTGAAGGCCATACTTCTTCCTGAAGAGCTCGAGAATCCTTTCCGACTCCTCGCCTTCGACGAGCCTGGCTTCCCCGTCAACCCAATCCCCGCTGACCAGACCTCTCATGTTGGCCGCGGCAATCCGGACGTGGGGGTTCCGGCGGATCCGCTTGACCTTGCCGCTCCTTGGGTCAGTTCTTATGTAAACCAGGCCTCCGTCAGCGACCAACCAGACGGTCGTCTGGACTCCCTCGCCGGTCTTCCTGTAGGATTCGAGGACGACGTACTTCTCCCCGGAGAATAGCTTGGTGCGTTCCATGCTCTCCGCTCTTACGAGGATGTGCTCCGCTAAATAGGTGACCCCATCAGACCGATTGCCCCTCTGCAGTTCCGGCTCCGTTGGGCGTGCGCATTGGGGGCTGCGGCGGGGACGGGGCTGCTGCGTCGCTTTCCACGAGCGGCCGTCTTCTCAACCTGAACGCGGCGACAACGACGCAGACCACCACCATGGTGGCGCCGATCGTTATTCCGTATGACGCGTAGATGTTCGAGTACTGCAGAGACAGCGCTACGCCTGCGACTGCGTCGCTTGAGGCGGGGAAGCGGTCGTTCACGAAGGTGAGAATCAGGCCTTCGGAAGAACTCACTGAGAACGAGAAGCTGCCCGTCGTGGTCTGCGGTCCCAGCGCGCTCGAATTGAGGTGGACAATGGGGAGATTCGAGTAGGCAGTAGAATTGTTGACCCAGGTGTTCCAGCTCGTAGCATTCAGGATATAGAAGTCCACACAGCAGCCTGTCACGCTGACCGTTCCTGTCACTGTAGCGGCGTACCTGCTGGTGAGATCCACGACCGCAACCCTGACCTCGTAGTTGTGACCATCAATCGGTATCGAGCTCTGGTCGAAGAGGTTGGTATGCCCCTGAAGCTGGCCGTACGAATAGGCTGCGATGGCTGCGCCCAAGAGAATGAGGATTGCCAGGGCAGCTACTGTCCGGATCAACCGACTCGAGGTGGCACTCTGTTCGAGATAAAGTAAACGATTGGCTCTCCGCGGGCAACAATGGTCGGTCGCCGGACCCGGCGGAAGGTCAGTCCTTCTTCACGAAACTGAGAGATGCAGAGTTGATGCAGTACCTCAGGCCGGTCGGATTGGGGCCGTCGTCGAAGACGTGACCGAGGTGCGCGCCGCAATTGCTGCACTCGACTTCTGTCCTCATCACCCAGAGGCTCCTGTCGGACTTCTCTGTCACGGCCTCCTTTTTGAGCGGCTCCCAGAAGCTGGGCCATCCTGTGCCCGAGTCGAACTTCGTGGAGGAGTTGAAGAGCTCCTGGCCGCACACGACGCATCGGTATACTCCAAGCTCGTGGTTGTCCCAGTATTCGCCAGTGAAAGGACGCTCGGTACCCTTGTTGAAACAAACGTCGAACTGTTGGGGGGTCAGGCGCTCCTTGAGTTTCGCCTTCTCCTCTTTTATCATGTTTCGAAAGAGGCTTGGAGGAGTATAAACTTGTCTCCCGGGGGCAGTGCCGGGGTCGCCGAGCGAAGTTTGGTTTTATACAAGGTCTGTGAAGGCGGGAGGAAGTGACCGCTTTGCCAACCAAGAAAGCAGCCAGTACCGACGCGAACCCTGAAAGAGTTAGTTTCGGCTCGCTGGCTAAGGCGCTCTATGACATGGGCGCGTTGAGGCTGGGAGATTTCACGCTGCCCAACGGCAATCACAGCCTCTACGATATCGACCTCAGGCTCGTCCCGAGTTACCCTGACATCTACACCACCGTCCTGGCAGCATACGTTGAGCTCGTTGAGGGGGTCGGGACCGACAGGTACGACGTGATTGCCGGCGTGGCTACCGCAGGCGTGACCATTTCCTCGCCCTTGGCGGTCATGCTGAAGAAGCCAATGATGTACGTAAGAAAGGTGGGCGAGAGCAGAGGGCAGGACAGGTTCGTCGAGGGAATCTCGCCGCCCCACTCGAGGGTTCTGATAATTGACGACCTCGTCTCCTCGGGCCGGAGCGTCGTGGCTGCGGCAGGCGCGCTACGAAAGCAGGGCTTCGGGGTCACGGACGCTGCCGTGCTGGTCGACAGGCTCGAGGGGGGGAGGGAGAGCCTGGCTTCGGCCGGGGTGAAGCTGAACGCCTACTCGAGCATCGAGCAGCTTCTCAGGGCGCTTTGCGAGATGAAGCTCGCGAAGCAGGCGCAGGTCAAAGCCATACTAAAACAGGCCGAGAGTCGCAGAATGAGCCTGAAGCCGAACAGACTCTAGCGGGCAAGGTTGCCTCCGGCTGGCCGCGTTGCACGCGAGCCAGGGTCGATTCGAGACGGAGCCGGAGGCACTTACTGGCTAGGAGTGGGTACCTGAAACTCCTTCTCTTCCCACATATCGTATGCGGTGGCCGAGGATGAGGACTGAGTGATTATGGCAAGGGCGTTACCGACGTGCAGAAAGCTCACGAACCCGATGTATAACGATCCCAACGAGCTGAAGATCCCGATGGCCAGCGCTATGCCGAGCGCCCCTTGGAGCACTGCCAAGTTGCGCGTCGTCTTGGTTATTCTCTTGATTCTGTCCGGGCACACAGTCATGCGGACGGCACGGTAGACCACGAAGGCCAGCACGAGCACCGCGAGGCCGATTATCACGTGGACACCCAGGTTCACCATCTCTGCGAAGGGCGAGAACAGTATGAACAGGATTTGGAGGAAAGAAACCCAGATTATCAGATACATTGACTTCCAGCTTTGCATGCTGAGTAGCGACAACCGGTTCTGGATTTAAGCTCGCGATAGTTCAGATTCTCTTATCGTCGGTGGTCGCCTTCAGGAAATGGTCCTTTCCCGGCCGCCAGGGGTTCCTCCAGTCAATGGGACCCTGGGAGAAGCTGTGAGCGAGCCTGGCTAGCACTATGCTCCACGCTCTATCGAAGTAACGGTAGACGGCCTCGCCTTCGGCGCCCTGCTTCCACCCGAGCTCGATGAGCCTGACGAGTGTTTGCTGCTCCCCCACGGGGTCAAAGAAGAGGACCACCCACTGTGCCAGCTCCTTCCTAGACTTCGGGAAGTCAGGAGGGGCGTTCCAAGTGAACGAGAGCATCCTTCCAGGGACAAAGCTCAGCACCCTGCAGCCTTCACTGCCCTGGCGTCCCGCCGGCGCAACCTGGTCAAACAGAATCTCATAGACGCCGTGAGGTCTGATATCGAGTCTCGCGTCCGGCGCGAAGAATCGCCTGATCCCCCCAAGGGTCGTCCAGGCAGCGAAGACCTCGTCTGGCGAGGCGTCAACGAGGACGGCTTTCTCCAATAGCTTCTGGGTCGTCTTCGACCACCCTACTGGGATTATGCCAATGGTAATTAAGGGAGTAATCCTCCGAAGCGATGCTTCCGCGTCATATCAGAATTAAATAGAGACTGAAGCAGAACTGCATTCGTGAGCGACGAGCTAAGCAGTGCCCGCGAAAGGAAGAGACAGAACGAGGAGAGGGCCAGGCAATACTACGAGAAAATCAGGAAACAGGAGGCAGAGGTGGCCGAGATGCAGAAGAACCTGACTCTGAGCCAGAGGAGGCTCTCGGAACTTCTGCACCAGAAGGCCGATCTCGACAAGAGGATGGCCGAAATGCAGAATGGGATAGACGCTACTAACAGGACGATCACCTCCATCCAGAGGGAGATTGAAGGGCACAGGCAGAGCATAGCGGCCGACCAGGTCGAGATGGAGAAGTACAATTCCGAGGTTCAGCAGCTGGATCACGTCATTGCAGACCTGATGCGACGCCGCTGATGGTGGCGTACTAAGAGAGACTGACCTGACCGCGGCCGATCGGCAGGGGAAAGGCAAACAACACGCTTTAATTCCGTTCGGAAGTCCAACTGGCCGGAATGGTTGTGAAGGCAAGCGGGCAAGCCCAGGCGGTGCCCGTAGACAATGCGGTGAAGACAGAAATCGAATGGTTAATCGACAGGAACGACGGAGCTCCCAACTTCGAGATGAGGAAGTTCAGGATAGCTCCCGGCGGGAGAATCCCGAAGCACTATCATCCGAACATCGAACACGAGCAGTATGTCCTGCGCGGTCACTACAGGGTGGGAATAGGCGGCGAAACCTACGAAGTGAAGGTCGGGGATTCGCTCTACATTCCGCCGGGGACTGTGCACTGGTACGAAAACGCAGGAGACGAGGACGCTGAGTTTCTTTGCATCGTTCCTAAGAAAGAAGAGTATGCCGCAATCTATGTGGAAGAGGCCGGTCAGGCCGACCCATCGCCATCGAAGTGCTAGCACCGCGTTCGAGCAACTCGACTAGTTGGTTCGCGCTGTCGCCAGATTGCGTTCCCGGTCGTAGCAGTGGTTTCCCACGTTCCATAGAGACATGCCAAGGCGGTGCAGTAGAGTTATTCTCGTCTTTGGCAAACGTCGCGGGTCCTTAAATCACAAGAAGCCGGACTCGCACCGAGCGCGGACGATCATCCAAGGAGCCGCCGACAACAAGCTGGATGTGAGGCCGCGAGGAGAACCTCATGGAAACGAAGGCGAAGGGCTGCTTCTGGTCTGGGAATGAAGCCTGCGTTGAAGGTGCCATCGCCGCAGGTTGCAGGTTCTTCGCAGGATACCCTATATCGCCATCGAATGAGATTCCAGAGATTCTTTCGGAACGCTTGCCCAAGCTGGGCGGGGTATTCATGCAGATGGAAGACGAACTCGCCAGTATAGGCGCGGTCGTCGGCGCCAGCCTCGCTGGCTGGAAGGCAATGACAGCGACATCGGGGCCAGGTTTCAGCCTGATGCAGGAGACCATCGGCTGGGCGTTCATGACGGAGACCCCTTGTGTCGTGGTTGACGTCCAAAGGGTCGGCCCGGGAACCGGCCAGGCCACGAGGTCCGCCCAGGGGGACGTCATGCAGGCGAAGTGGGGAACGCATGGCGACTACGCGGCCGTGGTCCTGTCACCTAACTCTGTCCAAGAGATGTTTGAACTCACGGTCAGGGCGTTCAACCTTTCTGAGAGGTACCGTACACCGGTGGTACTTCTGGCTGATGAGACGATCGGTCACTTGAGGGAGCAAATCTCCATCCCATACGCTGGTACGGTCGAGATCGCCGATCGCCGCAGGCCCGAGCCGGGGGAGAGCGAGTTCTTCGGCTCTGCCGAGGTGGCGCCCATGCCCGCGGTCGGTGAGGGGTTCAACGTCGCAGTGACGGCCTCCACCCATGACGAGCGGGGTGTCAGGTTCACCCAAGACCCCGCCGTCCACAGGAGAATGGTGCAGAGCCTCTTTGAGAAGGTCTACGGTCACGCGGACGAGCTGGCCGAAGCCGAGTGCTACAGACAGGACGCCTGCGACGTGGGCATCGTCGCGTTCGGCTGTGCGTCGAGAGCGGTATATGAGGCAGTCGAACGGGCCGAGTCCGAGGGCCGGAGTGTAGGATTCGTCAGGCTGAAGACCGTCTGGCCTTTCCCAGACCGGCTCATCGCAGAGATGGCGAGGCACGCTAGGAGGATAGTCGTTCCCGAGATGAACATGGGGCAGATTCTGGGAGAGGTCCAGCGGGTCTCGGGGATGTGCGAAGTGGTGGGACTGAACAAGATTGGTGGTGGCGAGCTCATCACCCCCGAGGAAATCCTCGATAAAATCAGGGAGGTGAAGTGACTCGGAAGGATTCTCGTCGCGAAGATACATGAGGGACCTCCGACAGCCATTCTGCCCAGGTTGCGGCCTTTTCTCGGTAAGCGATACCTTCCTGAGGGCCGTCCACGACCTCGAGCATGAGAGTCTTAGCGGCTTCTGCTTCGTCAGCGGAATCGGGTGCACTTCCTGGATTCCCTCGCCCTACTTCCTGGCAGACTCGGTCCACACGCTGCACGGCCGGAGCATACCAGTAGCCACGGGCATCAAGCTCGCGCGTCCAGACCTGAATGTGGTGGTCTTCGGGGGCGATGGTGACATAGTGGGCATCGGACTGAGCCACTTTGTGCACGCAGCAAGGCGCAACGCCGACATCATGGTGGTGATGGGCAACAACATGGTTTACGGCATGACCGGCGGCCAGGTCGCTCCCACGACGCCCTTCGGGACGCAGACCGCGACCAGTCCCTATGGCAGCTATGAGCATCCACTGGACGCCGCAAGGCTCGCGGCCGCTGCCGGTGCGGCCTATTCGTCGAGATGGACTACAGCCCATCTAAAGGAGCTGAAGGATTCGTTAAAGACCGCGCTGGGACTCCAGGGGTTCAGGTTCGTCGAGGTCGTCACGCAATGTCCAGTCGCCTATGGCCGGAGGGTGGGCCTGCACGCAGGTGGCCTGCTGAGGCAATTCAAGGAGAATGTGCTTTCCGTTGGTGAAGCCGAAGGGCTGAGCGAGAAGGAGCTCGAAGGGAAGATCGTCGTGGGAGAATTCGTCCGGAGGGACCGACCAACGCTCGTGGAGTCTGTATACGGCGTAATCAAGGAGGCGGTGGGGCACCGCAATGAAGCTTGAAGTGAGATTCGGCGGCAGCGGAGGCCAGGGAGTCGTGCTGGCCGCTCGCATACTCGGAGAGGCGGCGGTGATGGATGGAAAGAACGCCCTCCAGACCCAGCAGTACGGAGCCGAGGCCAGGGGGAGCTTGACGAAGAGCGAGGTGATAATTTCCGACGCCAAGATTGGCTTCCCCGCCGTACGGAAGAGCGACGTGCTCGCGACGATGAGCCAGGAAGCCACAGACAAGATGCTGAAGGACCTGAAGGAGTCGGGGACGCTGATCGTAGACAGCTCAAACGTTGCCTCGGTGCCGGAGGTCAAGGCGACGGTCTTCTCCCTCCCTATAACAGAAACTGCGAGGAGGACACCCGGTGGAGAGCTCCGGGCCAACATGGTGATGCTAGGAGCGTTCACGCGAATAACAGGAGTTGTCACCAGGGAGTCGGTAGAGGTGGCGATTAGGGGGCGGCTGTCTCAGAGCGCCGAAGCGAACCTCAGAGCGTTCTGGGCAGGATACGAAATGAAGCCGGACTCCTGCGTCGCGACGTAGCGGAACTGTAGACTCGAACGAAGCTCCATCCGATGAACCCGCGGGTCACGGGATCAGCTCAGCTTGACGAGCTCTTGGCTCTCCGTCACTGGCGAGACGACGACAGCCGTACCAAAGGCAATGATCTCATCCATGGTGTTCCCGATTTCGGTGGAGTCGAACATCACGCTGACCACGGCGTTTGCCCCCTTCCCCTTGGCCTGCTCCGCCATTCTGTCCAGGGCCTGCTGTCTGGCCTGGTGGGCCATCTCCGTGTATTCGTGGATTTCACCCCCGCTGATGGTCCGCAGCCCCGCAAGGATGTTTCCGCCCAAGCCGCGGGAACGGACGGTTATTCCGTAGACCAGGCCCAAGACCTTGTCGATCTTGTAGCCGGGTGCATAGTTGGAGGTCAGAAGCATGAAGCCCTCGCTTGGTGTCTGGATCTTCAGGTCCGCACCGCAATTCGGACAGAGGTTCAGGCCGTCCGCGACCTGCTTGCCGCATTTCGGACAGAACATAAAGTCGAGGGGAGACGGCGATGGTAAAAGCCTTGTGGCGGGGGGTGGGGCCTGGCTGCTGCTCCTAGGCACCGGGAGTGCTTCCGGATATCTCCCTTTCAATCTCCCTTTCGAGGGCTCGAGCCCTCCCGATGGACTTCGCCAGCCCAGAAACGAACCTGTAGTCCCTCACCCCGACATAGAGCCACAGAAACGCGAGTACTGTCAGAACAAGCTCGAAGGCCACGAGCAGAGGGTCCCGCAGGTTAACCGTGACTGTGTAAGTCGCAGTGAGATAGGCCGATCCAACCTGATAGACATACGACAGCGCGAGGAGGCTGGCTACGACGATCGTGATGACGGAAAGCACTCTGATCTTGGAGCTTCCGGCTTCGACGTGCTGAAGGAATTCCTCGTGAATCTCTAGAATTGACTTTTCCGGGTTCTTCTCTGTCATCATGTTTCAACTCTCTCTCTGACAATAAAGCCCTTGCTTATCTAAGGTAAGTTCAGCTCCTCGTAGATCTTCGCCCAGTTCATGAACAGCGTCTTTCCCTTCGGGGTGGCAGAGTAAGTCTCGTGGCCGTCGAGAACCTCTTTCCCGACGAGGCCGCTGTTGGAGAGCTGACCCAGAAACTCCTCGCACTTCAGGTAGTTGAGATTGGCCGCCTGAGCGAGCCTGGTGGGCCCCCTGGGCTCCTCAATCAGCAATTCGACTAGCCGCATGAGGATGAGGATGTTGGGCCTCCTCTTCAACCCTCAAACCAGCAACCAGGTGAATAGATAAACGGGGCGCTGGCGGCGAACGTATCTAAGATAAGCATCTTAGATGCGTAATTTCCTTTAATCTAGCGAGCGGGCCAATCCCAGATGAACGCGCAAAGGACCGCTGGGTGGCTCGGATACCGCGACGGGGGCGGGAAGTTCGAAGTCAGCCCGATGAGCCTCCTTCATGGGACCGCTGTTCTGGGTCGTGGAGCGGGAGAGCTGTCAGCGTCGCTCGTGTACTGCCTGAATGAAATCCCGGTCCGGATAACGGTGGTAGACCTGGACGGACGTCTCTCGAAGTCTCTGTCGGGACACCTGAGCCCCTACGACGCGAGCTACGTGCTCCACGACTCGCTTCTCCTAGACGAGGAAGCCCAGTTCCATTCCCTGTTGGTCGCATCTGCCTACGCGACCGTGATGGACATTCCCCTTGAACAGGAGGCTCTCCTGAACGCCGTCGTCCAGGCCATGGCACTGGGACAGGGGGAGGCGAGTCCTAGTGCCATCGTGTCCGACCTGGGGGCTGTGGAGGGGTTCAAGGGACCCGAGAAGGTCGAGCTTTCTGGCCGGATGGGCACGCTCAAGCTGCTCGAGTCGGCGGGCGAGGTGGGCGCGGTAGGCCAGGTCGTGCAAAGAAGTAGCATCGTCGACTTCTCGGGGGCCAAGAACGCTGAGCTCGCTGAGCTGTCCGCATCGCTCTTCATGGCGAAGGTGCTGGTGATGGAAGCCGAAAAGCAGCCCGAGGTTCTCCTCGTCAGCGAGTCTCAGCGCATCTTCAGGTCGTACAGGATCCCGAGGCACAGGAACACTCTCCGGAGCGCGATACTCTCGTCGCCCTTCGCCGCAATATTCTCCTCCAGTCTCGGTCACGCTTTGGACAGGCACGTATTGGACGCATGCGCGATCCGCTTCTATTCGAGCGAGATTTGGAACGAGGCCAACCCGGCAGCGAGGGTACTATCGAACATGTTTGTGATGCAGAACCACACAGACGGCACTGCGGCATCATTCGTCCCGCGGGAGTTCGAGCACCTCACCGCCGAGCCATTGGACGGCGCTGGAGCCGGACCACCGGACCGGGCGCTGACGCTGGCCGTCTTCGACATGGTGAGCGGGTTCGCATCGTCGACGAGAACCTCAGTCGTCGGCTATCTGTCTGCTGAGTTCCCCACGGAGAAGGTCCAGAATGAGATAGATCGCCTGCTGGCGGAAGGAAGCCTGGTCGCCTACAGGTCGGCGCAGGGGACTGACTCGCCGACCTCGGTGCTCCGCGTGACCGAGGTGGGAAAGATGTACTTGAAGGAGTTGTCAGAAAATGGAGAAGATAGAGACCCAGTGTAAGGCCATCGACCTCATGACCGACGGGGGTTTGGCCACGGGGACAATTACTCAGATATTCGGCGAGAAGGCGTTGGGGAAGAGTCTTGTCTCTTTCCAGGCAGCGTATTCCACGGCTGCGGCTGGGAAGAGCGCAATCATCCTCGACACGGAACAGTCCTACCACAGCTACCTGATTCCCTACTGGAAGGAGAGGATGTCAAGGAGGTTCGGGAAGGAGGTTCCCGTAGTCGAGGCACGCCTCTCCAGGCGCTCACTCGAGAAGGAGGTCGAAAGGGAGAAGCCCCGGTCGGAGAGGAGGAAGTTCGTGCCCAGGAGCCAGGTGTTGACCGCCATCAGCAGTGCATTGAACCGTCTGGAGATCTCCTACAGTCAGAGCCAGCTCGATAGCGCGGTCGACGTCTTCGCGTCGGACCTGTTCTTAGAGGCTGCTGAAGTGAGGGAGCCCTCAGTCGTTGTGGTCGAGGTGCCAGAGGTCGCCGACCTGCTCGGGATGCACGGTGTTGAGGGAGAAAAGGCCGTATCGGATGGCCACAGAGTGGAGCTGCACCTCCTCAGAACCCCGACCTACCACTCGATGCTCCGCCAGCTCGTCAAGGACACCGACGCGAAGCTGGTCCTCTACGACTCCATATCGGCCCCGTTCAAGTCGTCGTTCCCCAGCACGCAGGACCTGCCTGCCCGGAGCGCGAGCCTCTCGATGATGCTCAGCCACGCTCAGAGGCTCTGCGTGGAGTATGCGATAGCTGTGCTGGCGATAGCCCACGTTTCCGTGAGCCCGATCAACCCGTGGATCCGCAGGCCGTACGGCGGGGCAATACTGGGCTACGAGGCGAAGTTCAGCTTCGAGCTGACGGGTGGTGGCGGCAAGAGAGAAGAGAAGGCGACGCCTGTCAACCCAGAAGACGAGTGCGAGGACGCGAGGCGCGTCTGGCTCGCGCGGCACCCTGCCGAGGCTGACTACTCGAAGTACGGCTACGTCAGGATAGATGTGGAGGGGGTCCACTGATGGGGTGGAAGCTGAAGTCGCTCGCCTTCCTCTCCGCCCTTGTGGCACTGGGAGCCGGTGCGGCAATCATTGCAATACCCCTTCTGCTGTACGCGTTTCTCCCATGGCTGCTCGCCAGGAGACGGAGGGCGAGTACTGATGGTGGCGTGGCCAGCCCCCGTCCCTTGTTGAAGTACTCCGGAATTGTCTTCCTCCTCGTGGGTTTGATAGCCTTCGCCAGTGGGGGGACGTTCTCTGTGGTGTTCTTCGCCGGAGTCGGCGTGGCCATCCTCTACCTGAGCACCCGGCGCAGCGGCCTGCCTGGCTCCTTGGCTCCCCAGGAAGAGTCGATAATGTTGAGGGATAGGCTCCTCCCCCTCAGGTGGTGCTCGGTCGCCGAGGTGAAGGTGGGCCCAGGCAATCTTGAAAAAGCGCTGGTCGCCCTCAACGAGAGATTCGTGTTTAGCGTTGAGAAAGCTGCTGCGTTCGTCTTCCTACAGACCTCTGCGCTGACGGAAGCTGAAGCGGAACGCAAGGTAGTCGGGAGGATACGAGACATCTCGAAGATACTTATCCCAGCTGGCGCCTACCTCCTTCCGCTCGAGGCGGCGGAAGCAGTTCCTCTGGTCAGGTGTGCGTGTCAAGAAGTGAAACTCGACGTCAACAACTTGGACCACGCTCTCGCGACAATGCCCTACGACTCTCTGGCGGTTCATCCCCGCGGGCACCTAGTGGCGGCTCTAGGCGCATACCGGAGCGACAGCGGTGGACCCTGGCGGACGGTGGCAAGAGCGGGGCAGTGCCTGAGAAAACCGGTGCTGATGTGGGAGGTTGTGAAGGCAATAGAGCAGAGGAAGAAGCCAGTGGGCCCCGACGCCGAAACGGTCTTCCTGAGCAGCCTCGCGGCCACACGGGGAGCCAACATCGGTGAGAGGATAGTGCAGACCCGTAGCGACGGCGTCAAGCATACGGTGAAGTCGCTCAGGACTCCTGAAATCGAGCTGAGCAAGGCGCAATTGAGGGCGTTGGTCCGGGCCTATTCGTAGTCCAGCGACTCTGTCAAGGCGGCGGAGGCCCGCCCTTTGCCTTTTCTCTCAGCATCTCCAGCCAGAACTGGTGGTATCGACTCGTTTGGTCCGGTCGCAGCGATGCGTTCAGCCTCGCGACCCAACCGTTCTGGTTTTCCTCGGTGATGACGTGACATCCGGACGGCGACCTCTCAATAAGCCAAGCGTGGTAGGCGTTGATCCCCATGGCCCGTGCTGACCAGGCCAGCCGCTCGTTCTGCACGAACTCCTCCACCCTCGAATCAAGACTCACACCGAAGGTTTTCCAGTGAAAGACCGACCCCGCCTGCAACTCCCGTCCCCCTTCAATCTTGACGTCCTTCGAGTTTGAGTACCAGGTCGGCCACAGGTCGGCGCGCACCAACCATGCCCAGACCGCTTCTGGCGGGGCGGGCATCTCGAGTTCGTTATGGACGTGGACGGCGGTCTTCTCAGGGCGGTACTTCTCCGGCCATTCAATCATGACGAGCCAGACGCCGGCCCAGGCGCTGATAAATGAATCTCTTGGGCGACGTGGAGGTCTCGGAAGGGCGGGGTCTGTCGAGCCGGCGGCGGTTGAGCTCCGAGCGAGTTCAGGCCGGTGCGCGCGAGCGCCTGCGGAGAACGTTAACCCATATCGAAACGCTGGCGACCGCGCCCACCCCTGCCGTCGCCATTAGAACGTACGAGACGCCGTTGTTGGGAGTGGTCCCGAAATCGAGAGTGACATCGTCCTCGGCGCCCCCCCGACTGAAGACCCCTTCGCTCCTGTCAACGCCACCTGACGATGCCACGACTGTATAGTTGCCCGGAGGAAGGTAGAAGGTGGCCTTGCCGCCTTGGCTGGTAAGCGTGGCAACGGTGCCGTTGCCGTATCGGATCTCCACGGCTGCCCCTGAAAGTGCCACCCCGTTTCTGGTCGTTTCGACCACGACCTTTGAAGAGCTCATGTTTAGCGTCCCGAAATAGAATGGCGCAGGAACCAGGACGGTACCGGTCTGGTTCGTCCCTCCACCCAAGAGATCGACCGTGAAGCGGAGCGGATACTGTCTGCCAGTGAGGTATATCGTATTGCCGTGAATGGAGTATTGCTCCACGGAAACACTGGGAACTACGATGGGATGCGCATTGGTAAAGACTCGCCCCCACGGCGAGGCGTACAGCTCGATGGCCGCGGGCTCCACGGGCAAAGGCGCCTCCGAGAAGGTCTCGATGCCGTCGTCCGCGAACATGACCCAGAGCTCCCTGGGCCATTGGGAGACCGGGGCTGTCAACGGAGCTGAGAGAGAGAAGGACGATGCGAGCGAATTCGAGAACGCGGCACATCCCTGCAGCCAAATCCAGGAGCTCGCGTTAACAAGAAGAACCTGAGTCTCGTAGGCCGAGAGGCCACTGGCGCTCTCGAAGAATGCCCTGAGAGTGTACCTCCCTCCGCGCATCTGGAGTTCGCTCTGGAGCGGCGCGACGGTGGCGTTCCAGCTCCCGGCCGGCACGGGCACCGAGGCCGATTCAGCCGCAAGGAGGTCCCTGCTGACGATCGTAGACGGGGTACCAAGAATGTAAGAGTAGTCTTGGTGGAGTTCAATCCAGAATGTGAATGGGCTGGAGATCAGGCCCTCCCGGGTCAGCGATATCCCGCTTTCGTTGGTGCCCACGACCAGATTTCCCGTCCCCAGGTTGGCAGGAATGGGTATGGTCACGAGGTCGGGGCGGTCGCTGCCGGTAAGGCAGGCACCGATGTCGTAGGCGGTGGGGGAAGAGACCACGAAGCTCATTGTCAGGTTTCCGCTGCTGCTTAGCTGGTAACTGGACATGTTGATCGAGGTAGTCTCCGCGCCCACGAGAAGAACCTGGGTCGTCCAGACGTTCTGCGGCACGGCTGGAGATGACGTCTTCAGTGTCCAGTAGCCCGCCTGGTCTGCGGATGTGAACGAGTAAAAGAGGACCGTTTCAAAAGGTTCGAGCGCGGCCTGGCCTGCCAGAGAACCCGACGGGTTGGTGAGGTTGACGTTCTGAACGCTTTGAGAAGTTGAGGTTACCCACAGCTGGTCTCCAGTTGTGTATATGGGGACGCCATTCGCGATTGGGGTCGTGTTGGCCGGACCGAACCCCAGGCCAATGGGTGGAGCGAGGGTATAGGTGACTTGGGACCTGACCGGCAGGACGCATAGGGCGAGTGCTAGGACCGCGAGGAGCAGGACTGCCCTAGTGTGCACGTGATACCCCCCACAGGAACGCAGCAAGCGCTACCCCGGGCACGCCGAAGGCCAGCGAGGCAAGATCGGTGACGCCCGTAGCCAGGAAGGCCCAGCCCAGAGCCACCAGACTCCCGACAACCGCAAGGATCAGAATGGAGTTCAGGCTTGCGCGCATGTCTCTTCCCCGCGTCGTCGCGTAGAGGATTAGCACGACGTACAGAAGTATGCCGGCTGCGCCTACCTCCGGCGGCGCGACCTCGTGGCTGAGACCTCCTAGGAACACGGCAACGAGTGTCTGAGAGAGCCCCGCCAGTCCTGAAGACGGAGAGGTAAGGGTGGTTGCGGTCAATATGATGGCCAGGAGCGCGTAAAGCATTACCGTGGAGGGGAGAACCGTCGATAGGCTCGCGCTGTCCCGCATCAGCGTGGCCAGCTTGTAGATGCCGTAGACGGGAGAGACCAGAATTAGGGCGAACGGCCACGCGAAGAGCACCTGGCGGATGGCCTCCGCGAACACCGGGTTGCCCGAGAAGAGCGAAGCGAGAGCGAGAAACGGGATGGATACGATTTCGAGGGAGAGTATATCGATTATCACGAGAAGATCGGCCGTCCTCAGGCGCTTTACGCAGACTATGGCGGCCATCCTCAGGGCGGCGGAGATCACAACGAGGGACGCGACAGAGTTGGAAGAGAGGAGTACCGCACCTAGAACGAGCCAAGAGATGAAGGAGGCAAAGATCCAGACAAGAGAAAGTGCCGCAGCCGCCGCAAGGACCCAGGTGAGACGTAAGTTCATCTCTGGAGCACCTGCGCGGCTACCGGAGACAGATCCTCCTTGCCGGTGAAGACGAACGCGCCTCGGAGCGCCTTGGAAGGTATTGGCTCCTCTGAGACGAGCACCGACGGCTTGGTCCCGCTCAGAAGGTGGCCGTGGTCTCCTGCGAGCTCCTTTGGGCCGACTATGAGCATGTCGGAGTCCCTGACCAGCGTCATCAGGTTCCCCTCACCAGCCCTCGTCCAGACCCCAACGGTGGCGTCGGCGAGCTCGGGAAGAGTCGAGGCGCGGGCCACGAATAGGTTATCCTCGAACAAAAGGCGAATCTCCACGTCGGTGTGCACCAGCACCAGCTGAACGCCAATCTGAGCGACCGCCTCCGAGACGAGGTCCATTCTCTTCGCGCGCTGGTCGTCGGAGTCCCACCCAACTGCGACGCCGATGGAGAAGGACTTCCTGATGTTGGACTCCCTGACGCGGACCGGAATCTTCCCGTCGGTTGCTCTCGCGACCCTCTTCCACAGAATGTCTCTTGTGTCAAGGCTGGGTCTGTACTCCTCGATCGAGTAAATCTCCTGCCCTCCCCCTCTTCGTCCCGCGGGAAACTCGCCGACGATGAGCGGGAAGACCGCGACCGGACGCACTTCCGATAGGAGAGCCCGCGGGAGAGACTCGACGACGAGGTCGAGATCAGCCTCCTCCTGGTGGAGGAAGAGCCCGAGGACGTCGGTCGCGTTGGTCCTGACCCTGAAACCCTCGAACCGACCGGAGTATTCTGGGTTCAGGGTCAGCTCAGCCGAGGACTCGGCCAACTGCTTGACCTCTCCAGCCAGTCCAAAGGGCGTTTGCAGAGCCACAGAGTCAAGCTTGGCCCACCTTGAGCCCTGCGCGCGGAACCTGAGAAGAGCCGGCCTGTTTTCGTGCTTGAAGGTTCTCACCTTTGAAGGCTCGACCGAAACCTCGGTCATCCATGAGGAAACCAAAAGGAAGACGAGGGAGAAGGCGGCAATGACACCAAGCGTGAATCCGAGAGCGAGCGTGATCGTTGGCCCCACGAAACCCGTCGCAATCACTGTGAGCACTGCCGCGGCCAGGTAATCCTTCCCTCTGGAGGTAAGGCCTAGCGCGGGGGAATCACCCTGTCCAGGGTATCCTTGAGGATAGCTGTCACGTCGGCGGTCTCGCCGCTCAGCGCAAGCGCCTGGTCGAGCTTGATCCGGTGGGAGAGCACATGGATTGACAGCTCCTTCACGTCGTCTGGGGTGATGTAATCCCGGTCGGAAAGGTACGCCCT
>Ga0187772_10000333_pt1 | contig 20905 bp, 27 predicted proteins | sample 0116_SJ02_MP15_2_FD_133137 | JGI IMG/M metagenome (GOLD analysis project Ga0187772, IMG submission 133137) | Tropical peat soil microbial communities from peatlands in Department of Meta, Colombia - 0116_SJ02_MP15_20_MG | ecosystem: Environmental > Terrestrial > Soil > Wetlands > Peat | place... | reverse complement strand
GAAGCCCCCGCCGATCGGGATGCGGACACCGCGCTCGACCTCCTCTTCGATCCCCTTAGCCGCCCGCGCCGCCAGCTGCTGGGCGTCCTCGTCGAGCAGCAGGATGGCGACAGTGTCCACCTCAAGCGTCTCCTGGACCAGGTTCAGGAGCTCGTCGAGGAGCCGGTCGAGGGGCAGCTCCGACAGCGAGGGGTCGCTGAAGCGGAGCGAGCTCCGGACCTGCTCGGACGGCTCGAGGATCCCGTCGGCCGGCTCGAGTGCGATCTGGCCAGATCCCAGCCTGGGACGGTGGGTTCGAGTAGCCCGTGGCTCGGCCATGCCTGAAGTGTGCCCGAAGGCGGCGCCGTCAGGCGCCGCCGACACGAGCTGTCACTATGGGGCCGGAAGTCGGTGCTACAGCTTCAGGGGAACGCCCGCCGGAAGCACGAGCACCGAGCCGCGGGCTGAGCTGTTCAGCAGAGTGCGGGTGGCACCGGTCAGCGTGATCCGCCCGGGAGTAGCGCCCGGCGGAGACCCAACCACGATCAGGTCGACCGGGGAGCCGCTGAGCTCCACCAGGCTGGCGCCGAGCTTGGCGGCCAGCGCCTTCGCCGTCTCCTCAGCCGCGCTGTCACCGCCCGGGGCCAGGGCAATCGAGGTGATCTCCGCGTCCCCGTTCCGGCGCAGCCCGGCGGCCGCCACGGCAATCGCCACCGGTCCACCGTCGAGCAGGCGCTCGGCACTGGTGCCGGGTTCGGCATGCCCGGGCGGGATCCGGTAGTCCGACCCGAACACGACGGCCGAAGCCTCCTCGGCCTCCGCCAGCTGCTCGAGGCCCTCTCCGGTCGAGCCGCTGAACACGATGTGCTTGGGGATGTCCGGATCCTCCAGCCACGCCGCCCCGTGCTCGAGGCGCTGGAGCGCGTCGTGCTCGGCGAGTTCCTCGCGAGCGGGGTCGAACTCGCGTGAGTGGCGGATGTACGCAAGTGAGAGTGAGGCGCCGGCGAGGGCGAACTGCTTCCCCAACGCCAACGCGTCGTCGTCGTTAGATGTTCCGTCGTAAGAGACGATCAGGTCCGAGCTCATGGGACCGGAATCCTCCGCGAGCACCGGACCCGCCGCATTGGCCATCCGGACAATGATCCGGCGGTGGCGATGTCCAAAATGCCAGAGCGGGGCGCACTGCGCGTCTCGCTCTGCTGGATGCTTCTACCGCGCCAAGCCCGCGGCCTGTACCGCCCGGTCAGCAACTGCGACCCAGCCGGCGGTCAGACCGCCGACCCGGGTGGCGGCGCGCATCAGCATCAAGCCGCCGATCACCGCCGCCACGCCGGGCACGATGTTGAGCCAGAGACGCTGGTCGGTGAAGTGCCAGGTCTTGAAGCCGCCGAACGCGTAGTGGAAATACGGCCCGACAAAGGGAATGGGCCCGCCCCACACGCCGAGCAGCAGGATCAGGAGCCCGCTCACCGCACCAGTAGTGCGCGGCAGGCGCAGGGGCTCGGTCCGGTGGACAGGTGGCGTACGTGGTGAGCCGGTTACGGTAGACATGGTCACTGGCTACCCGCTCCACACCGGGGGCGAACCCTTCGACCCGTCCGCAATTAGGCGTGCAAATAGCGGGATTCCAGGGGGCTCGGTCTGGGTACGGCGCTCCAGCGTTAGGGGCGCCGCGTTGATCGTGAGCCGGAGCCGCGCGAGGTCGCCTGCGCCTAAGGCCGGCGGGGACCGGGGGTTATGATCGGCTCCATGCCCGATCGCCTGCACTTCACCGACTCCGACGACGCCAACGAGCTGATCGCCTCGAACCCGATGGCGCTGCTGATTGGCTTCGCGCTGGACCAGCAGGTGTCCGTCCAGAAGGCGTTCTCGGGTCCGCTGGCCATCCGCGAGCGGCTCGGCACGCTCGACGCCGACGCCCTCGCCGAGGCTGATCTCGAGCCGGTGTTCTGCGCCCGGCCGGCCATCCACCGCTTCCCGGGCTCGATGGCCCGGCGCGTGCAGGACCTGGCCGCCTATATACGCGACCACTACGACGGCGACGCGGGCCGCGTGTGGACCGAAGCCGCCGACTCGGCCGAGCTGCGCGCGAACCTCTCGGCGCTTCCCGGCTTCGGCGAGATGAAGGTCAAAGCGCTGGGCGCGGTGCTGGCCAAGCGCTTCGGGGTCGAGGCGGCCCAGGGCCTGGTGCCGCCGCACCCAACGCTCGGGGATGTCGACTCCGCCCAGGCATTGCTCGAGTACCAGACGGCCAAGCGGGCCCACAAGGCCGAATGGATGAAGATGAAGGCCGGCGCCGTCGGAGGCGCCGGCGGCGGATAGGCCGGCGGCGGCGGGCATGGCGCGCCTCGTCGGCATCAATCACTTGGCGCTCGAGGTGGGCGACATCGATGACGCGCTCGCCTGGTACGGGCGTTTCTTCGAGTTCGAGCTGCGCGGCCGCCCCGGCGCCCGGATGGCGTTCATCGACATGGGCGACCAGTTCATCGCCTTGTCCGCGGGGCGCGTACAGCCGGCCGACGAGAGCCGCCACTTCGGGCTGGTCGTCGACGACAAGGAGGCCGTGCGGGCGGCAATGGAGCAAGCCGGCCTCGCGGTCCAGCGGTCCGGATCGCTCGACTTCCGCGACCCATGGGGGAACCACGTCCAGGTCGTCGACTACCGCGACATTCAATTCACCAAGACGCCGGAAGTGCTCGCTGCGATGAGTCTCGACGGCCTCGGCAAGACCGAGGCGGCGCAGCGCGAAATTCGCGACCGCGGACTCGCGGGCTGACGGGGCGCCGGCAGCGCGCGAGTCACTGCAGCCGCGCGTCAGTGCAGCAGCGCGTCACTGCAGCCGCGCGTTAGTGCAGCAGCGCGTCACTGCAGCCGCGCGTCAGCTCTGCCAGGTGACGGCCAAGCCGTCCCGCCGGCCGAAGCGCTCGAGGTGCGAGCCCACCACCCGCTCCATGCGCTCGTGCTGTTCGGTGTCGGCAGCAGCGACGTCGAGCCGGAGGGTTCCGTCCACGGCATGCAGCTCGCAGCGGCCGAAGTCGAACTGGATGTAGCCGGCGTCGTCGCCGAACGAGGCGTCGGTCTTGTGACCGAAGTGCTTGCACAGCTGGCGCATGTACGCCACCGGCTTGTCGGTCACCACCTCTGCGTGCGATGTGATCTGAGCCATCGGAGCGATACCAAGGGTAGCGGCGGGTAGGGTGCCGGATGGTCCGACTCGGACGTAGCGACCTCGACGTGTTCCCCCTGTGCCTGGGCGGCAACGTGTTCGGCTGGACCGCCGACGAGCGTCAATCGTTCGACGTCCTCGCCGCTCGCGGGAACCGGGCCCAGGTGGTGCTGGCGACGAAGGTCGGACGCAAGCCCGACCGGAAAGGCCTCTCGCGCGCGAACATCCGCGTCGCGGCGCAGGAGTCGCTCGAACGGCTCCAGACCGCGACCTCTACTACGCGCACGCCGACGACCCGGACACGCCGCTCGAGGAACCCTGGGCGCGTTCGACGAGCTGGTCAGCGAGGGCATGGTCCGGCACGTCGCCGCCTCGAACTACAGCGCTGAGCGCCTGGAGCAGGCCCATCGCACCACGGTGGCGGCGGTGGCGCTGGCCTGGGTGAGAGAGCACAGCCGGCGGTGGCGGCGCCGATCGCGAGCGCGCGCAACACTCGGCAGCTCGCCGAGCTCCTCCCCGGCGCCTCGCTCGAACTCGCCGATGAGGAGTTAGCGGAGCTGACCGAGATCAGCGGGCCGGCTTCGACGGGAGCGAGCGGGCGTAGCCGACGCCCCGGGTAACCCACTTCTGGAGCTCCTCGTCGCTTTCCACGCCCTCGGGTGCGACGCGCAGCCACCCTTCCATCGCGCGTCCACGCATCACGGCCGTGCTCGCGTGCAGCTCCTGGACCAGCTCGGCGGTGTCGACGGGCTCGCAGCGCAGCAACAGGCCGCCCTGGCCGCTGACGCTGACGCTGACCGACATGTTGCCGCCGATCAGGAAGGCCAGACCTCCGAACATGCGCTTCTCCGTGAGGTTCGGTTCGCCGGCAAGCAGGCTGCGAATCCGTTCGGCGAGGACCTCGTCGTAGGCCACAGGCGGATTATCGTCGCCGTGGAGTTAGATATGGCCTCGGCTGATGGCAAGCGGCGGATGCCTGTGCGGAGCGGTGCGTTACCGCGTGGATGGCGCGTTACGGGACGTGTTGATCTGTCACTGCGAGGAGTGCCGGCGCTGGCACGGGCACGTCTCGGCCTGCACCGCGGCCCGGCGCGAGAACCTCGTCCTGATCGAGCAGCGCGGCCTTCGCTGGATCGACAGCCCGCGCAGCGACGCCCATGCGCGCCGCGGCTTCTGCGCCGAGTGCGGCTCGAGCCTGTTCTGGGACGCTCCCGGCCGGCCGACCGTCAGCATCGCCGCGGGCACCCTCGACGGCCCCACGGGCCTGCGCGTGGCCGCTCACTGGTACGTCTCCGAGGCCGGCGACTACTACGAGCTCGCCGCCGACGGGCTGCCGCGCCACGAGCACAGCGCCGAGCACGAGCAAGACATCCGGCCCTGACCCAGCCTCACCGAGGCTGACCGCTACGACGGGCGAGACTGCCCGCTGTACTCCTCGTTGGGCAGCATGTTCGTCGCCATCGCCATGCGGTTCGTCAGGTTGTACATCGCCGCCAACTCGGCGACGTCCCAGGCCTCCTCGAGCGTTAGTCCGGCGTCGAGCAGCGTCTGCAGGTCGTCTCGGGTCACCTCGCGGGGCTGGAGCGTCAGCTTCTCCGCGTAGGCGCAGATGGCGGCACGCCGGGCATCGAGATCCGCCCGGCGCCAGTCGTAAGAGATCCGCTCACCGAGGACGGGGTCCCCCAGCTCCGCCCGCAGCGCGGCGCCGTGGGCGACCAGGCAGTACAGGCAGCCGTTGGCCGCGCTCACCACGACAGCCACCATCTCGCGATCGGCCGCGGACAGGTGCTCCGTCGGCTCGTGCAGCTGCCGGTAGTGGGCGAACCAGGCACTCAGCCGCTCGGGGCGGAACGCGTACACGCGGAACACGTTGGGGACGAACCCGAGCCGCTCGCGGGACTTTGCGAACAGGCCCCGCAGCCCGTCGGGCAGCTCGGCCTCGTCGGGTACGGGGAACCACGAGCCCGTCTCGGCCGCGACATCGGATCTGCGTGCTGTATCGGTCATTGCCCCTCCATTCTGCCGCTCAGCGCCGTTGAGACGAGTCGGCGGGCCGCTCGTAGATGTCGAACTGCAGCTGGACGGCCATGCCGGCTCGTTCATACACGCGGAGCGCGCGCGGGTTGTCCGAGGCGACCATCAGCTGCGCCTGCCGAAGCCCGGCCGCCGCGAAGCCGGCGAATGTGTGCTGGAGCAGCGCCGTCCCAATCCCCTGCCGCTGATGCTCCGGCTCGACGCCGAGAATGGCCACGAATCCCGCCTCCTGTTCGTCGCGGCGGCGCGCGAGCAGGAAGGCCACGGGCTCGCCGTCCACCTCGGCCACGAGACTCAGCCCGGCGTCGAAGTCGTGCGCCTCAAGGTGCTCCCGACGGAACATCTCGGGCGACTCGGGCGCGTAATCGGGCGCGTCGGCAAAGCTCGCCGCATCAAGCGCGTGCAGACGCAACGCATCTCGGGCCACGTCGACGGGCCGCAGACGCACCCCGCCGGGCGTCGTCGGCGCCGGCGATTCGGGCCCGACCGCATCGAGCGGGCGGACCAGACGCCGGTAGCTCCGAGCCCTCGCATACCCGGCGTGGGTGAGTAGCGCCCGCGCGGAGGCGTTGGGTCCGGCCACCCACTGACGGTGCAGCGGATGCCCGCGCTCGCGGTCGCGCCGCTCCGCCCACTCGAGCAGCCGCGCGCCGATCCCACGACCCTCGTGGTCCGGCGCCACCGCGGCCAGCGTGCCGTGGCGGCGGACGGCCACATAGGCGACGATCCCGCCGCCCTCGCCCTCGGCCACGTACGCGTCACGCGCGAGCTCGAGCTCGGTTCCCCGCCACTCCTCCTCGAGGTCCTCGAGGCGATAGATAGCCGTGCCGACATCGGCCGTCTCGCGCGCCGCCAGCACCGCCAGCACGGCCGGCGCGTCATCGAGCACGGGGGCCCGGTACCGCATCGGCGCCATGTCTAGCGCATGGCGCCGACGGCCATGAGCGTCACGGCTCGAGCAGCTTCAATCCCGCCAGGAGCTTGGTGCGCCCCTTCTTGTCGGTCGCCACCGCGGCGTCAACCTCGGTTCCGGGCACCTTGCCACCGTGGGCAGCCTGCACGTCCCGCTTAAGCGCGCTGTATGCCGAGGCGATCAGCCCGAGTCCCTCGACGATGTCCTTCTTGGCCTTTGCTCCCTTGGCGGTGGAGGCCGACTCCTGCGACAGCGCCTTCCTGAGCGCGTGCAGGTCGGCGACCTCGTGCGTGAGGGCGCGAATGAGCGGCTTGCTCTTCCCCTTCGGGTATTCGGCAAGGCCCTTCTTCACCGCGTTCTCGTCCTTGACGATCTTCGGGGAATAGGTGTTCAGCGTGTTGCGAAGATCGTTGTCGCTCGCCTGCGCGGCCGCGACGGGACCGGCCAGAGCCGCACACATCACTGCCGCCAGCAGGACCCCCCTACGTCGAACTGAGCGTGGCACTTGACTCCTCCTGTGGCTCGGGTTGGTCCTCGCGGCGAGAGCCATTCCCCCCGCCCGTGTTCGTCCTAACCGGTCATGATGGCCCAAGTTGCGCCCGCGGGAAGCGTGGCGGAGCGGACCGGTAGGTCGGCAGGGTAACTGACAGGCCAATTGGGCTGCGGGCCAGCTCGATCGACGTGTCGTCATCGCGCTCGATCGAAACGGTCGGATCCAGCCCGAGCTCGCGCGCGAGCTCGAATGCGCCGGCGATGTCGTTCACGACGCCGGCGGGCACTCCGGCGTCCGTCAGCTCGCGCGCCCAGGCGCCCGCGGGTCGGGTCTTCAGCTGCTGCTCGAGTGCCGTGCGCAGCGCCGCCCGGTTCTGCACCCGCGCCGCGTTCGTCTCGAAGCGAGGGTCGCGCGCCAGGTCGGCCACGCCGAGGACGTCGCACAGGGCGCCGAACTGCCGATCGTTGCCGACGGCGAGGACGAGCTCGCGATCCGCGCAGAGCAGCGGCTCGTACGGAGCGATGCTCGGATGCTGGTTGCCCATTCGGCTCGGCACCACTCCCCCGACGGTGTAGGCCGAGGCCTGGTTGACGAGACCCGCCAGCAGCGAAGAGAGGAGGTCGACCTCCACCCGTTGTCCCTCTCCGCTGTCCCTGCGGTACTCGAGCGCGGCCAGAATCCCCACCGTCGCGAACAGACCCGCCAGCACGTCCACCAGCGCGACGCCAACCTTCTGCGGCTCCCCGTCCGGCGTCCCGGTGATGCTCATCAAACCGCCGACCGCCTGGATCAGCAGGTCGTAGCCGGGAAGCGTCGCGCCCCGGCCCCGCCCGAATCCCGTGATCGAGCAGTAGATCACTCCGGGGTTGGCCACCCGCACTGCTTCGTAGTGCAGGCCGAAGCGTTCGGTCACACCAGGACGGAAGTTCTCGACCAGGACATCGGCTTGGCGCGCCAGCTCGTGGGCGCGCTCGAGGTCGGCCGGCCGCGTGAGATCGAGCACGAGGCTCTGCTTGTTGCGGTTGACGGCCTGGAAATAGGTTGCGTCGCCCACCTCGTCATACGGTGGTCCCCAATGGCGTGTCTCATCGCCACCGGGCGGCTCGATCTTCACTACCTCCGCACCGAGGTCCGCGAGCATCATCGTCGCGAACGGCCCCGCAAGTACTCGGGAGAAGTCGAGGACGTTGAGGTTCGCGAGGGCGGCCGGCATCCCCGCACTTTCTCATGCCCGAGCCGGCCGATGCCCCCAGGTGGCCCGAGAAACGGGAATCTGTGGTGGCCCGTTTCTCGAGCCGGCGCCGGCGTTAACCGGCGGAGCGGTCCCCGCCAGCACGGCGGCAGCCGACACGAAAAGGCCCACCCATGAACCCTTCGTTGATGCGCAGCCCGGTGCCGGAGGTCTCTCCGACGCCGAGCTGCGCGAGCTGCACGCCCAGGATCAGCACTGGACCACCGCAGCGCACCTCCAGCGCCTGCGGTGGCCCCGACAGCGCATCGCGCAGGAGCGCCGGCGCGGGCTGCGCGAACTCGTGTCGGTGGCACAGGAGCGCTCGTCCTGGCACCGCGAGCGCCTGACCGGCGTCGATCCGGCCAGCCTCGAGGAGAGCGGGCTGGGCCAGCTGCCGGTCATGACCAGGGAGGACGTCAGGGCCAGCTTCAACGAGATCGTCACCGACGCTGATCTCGATGGCGGTGCTCGCGGCCGGCAGCGCTGCGCATATCTCGCGCGCGATCCTGCACACGTTCTTCGACGCGGCGACGATCCGCATCCATCCGGTGCCGATCACCGCGCCCACCGACCGCGTCATCGCCGCGCTCAATGAGATCCAGCCCGACGCGCTGTTCACCTGCCCCTCCGCGCTGATCGACCTCATTCATGCTGCCCGCGGTGGCGAGCTGACGATCACACCCCGGAAGGCCCGTGCGGCTCCACTCACACCCTGGTCGAGCGCGGCTGTACGGGCGGCTAAGGCCTTACGCCGCGAGCTCGCGCTCGCCCTCGATGATCGCCCGGACGAGCTCGCCAAGGACCAGCTGGGCGCGCTCGTTGTCGATCTGACACGTCCCGGCCGCCTCGTGGCCGCCGCCACCGTGGGCCAGCATCAGCGCGCCGATGTCCACCGGCGAAGAGCGGTCGAGAATCGAGCGACCGACTGCGAACACCGTGTTCTGCTGCCGCAACCCCCACAGGACGTGGATCGACACCGTGGACTTTGGATGCAGCGCGTACACGAGGAAGCGGTTGGTTGGGTAGATGACGTCCTCGTCTCGGAGGTCGAGCACGACGACGTTCCCGTGCTCGGTCGAGCAGCGCGTGATCTGCCCGACCGCGGCGTTGGCGTGCCTGCGATACAGCGCCACACGCTCGGCCACATCGGGCGAGGCCAGGATCTCGTCGATCGACATGTTCAGGCAGCTATCGATCAGCTGCATCATCAGCTGGTAGTTCGAGATGCGGAAGCCGCGAAATCGCCCGAGACCGGTACGGGGGTCCATGAGGAAGCTGAGCAGGATCCACCCTTGCGGGTCGAGGATGTCGTCGATCGACAGCCGCGCCGCATCGGCGCGATCGACCGCTTTCATCATCTCCGCGCTGACGCGGGGGAACGTTGCCGCTCCGCCGAGGTAGTCGTACACGACGCGCGCCGCGGAGTCGGCCTCGGCCGCCATGACACGGTTGTCCCGGTCACCGACGACGCGGAGCCGTTCGGAGGCGTGGTGATCGAACGACAGCGCCACCTCCGCGCGGTAGGGAAGGTTCGTCGTGATGTCGTCGGCCGTCAGCTCGACCCTTCCGTCCTGCACGTCCTTGGGGTGGACGAACAGGATGTCGTGCAGCAGCCTCAGCTCCTTGAGAAGGGCGGCACAGACGAGGCCGTCGAAGTCGCTGCGGGTGACCAGGCGATAGGTGCGGTTGAGATCGAGAGCAAGAGTCGGCATGCCTCGATCGTCGTCGCCGTCAGACCGGAGCTTGAAAGGGCGCTCGGTCGGCGGACGAGTAGTCGGGGCCGGCTCACGTCCGGGCAGTCGCGCGCAACGCGTGGCGGTCGCGCTCGGCGCAGGCCAGCCGATCGACCCGCTCGTTCAGCTTCACGCCCGTGTGGCCGGCGACCTTCACCCACGCGACCTCGTGCCGCGCCACCTCGACGAGCAGCTCGAGCCACAGTTCGCGGTTCTTGACCGGGCGCTTGTCCCGGGTCGCCCAGCCGTTGCTCTGCCAGCGATGCAGCCAACCGTTCGTGAACGCGTTCTTGACGTAGGTGGAGTCGACGTGGACCCGCACCCGGCAGGGGCGCGTGAGCGCCCTCAGCCCGCGGACCACGCCCGTCAGCTCCATGCGGTTGTTGGTCGTGAGCTCCTCGCCGCCCGAGAGCACACGCTCGTGCGGGCCCATCAGCAGCAGCGCCGCCCAGCCGCCCGGACCGGGGTTGCCCGAGCAGGCGCCGTCGGTCCACAGCTCGACCTCGGTCACCGCGAGGAGACTACTCACGCGCCCAGCGCATTCCGTCTCGCGTCCGCCTCAGTAGCCCGAGTTCGTGCTGCTCAGCGCGCCCGAGCCGATGATCAAGGCCCAGATGACCCCCGCGACGATGCTGATCAGGACGATCCACAGCCAGTGCTTCGATCGCGCCCGCGCGCCGAGCCCGATCCCCAGCGCGAACCCAAGCGGCGGCATCGCCACGGCCAGGATGTAGGCGAGGACCACGAGTCGCTCGATGGTCCGCGCGGAACGCGGATCCGAGCCGTTCCTTGACGCGGTGTCGGAGGACAAACACCGATGAGTCTATGCGCCGGCAGTCGTCTTGGCCCTTGAACCGCGCGGCAAGCAGTGGAGGCTTGATGCCGTCCGAACGTGAGACCTGCAACGACTACACCCACATCAACCTGGCGGACGTCGTGGACGCCGCCGTGGAGAACGGCTTCGGGCACCGCTGGGGAGCCCGAGTGGCTCGTGAGCCCTTGCGGGCACAGCAGACCGGACTGGTCATTGGAGGCTGGCCCGAACGGCCTCGAGTTCCTCGCCACCGGCCCGCACCATCCATCGGACGGAGCGAGTGATCCGCCGCGAACTCGAGCGCCTCAGCCGCCTGGGCCCATCGCCACTGAACCAGCTCACACAGTGACGCGGTGACGCCGAAGCTGCGACCCAGCACGAGCTGGCGTCCATGGATCTCCTCTCATGCAGTCGTAGCGACCGCGGTCGCGCCGGTCGCGGCCCCCTGTGACTCGCGCGCCCGCGACGGCAGCGTACTGATCAGGAGGAGGAGTACCGGAGTTGTGGCCAGCTCCACGATCAGGCAGCGCTGGACCGCGGTGACGCAGCCGAGAGGCCCGAGGGCTGAGAAGAAGATCGTGCCCATCGCGGCGACTCCGATCGCGCCGCCGAGCTGCTGGACCGCGGTAAGGATACCCGATGCCGAACCCACCTCGGCCTCGGTGACCGCGGACAGGATGAAATCGAACAGCGGCGAGATCGTCATCCCGATCCCGAGGCCGACCATGAGCTGGGGTGCGATCAGCTCAAGCGAGCCGGTGTGCAGGCCGTGGGCGCCCACCACCGCGTGCAGCCACCAGACGCCGCCCGCGATCACCACCGTCGCCGCCTGGAGCGCGGTCCGGCCGAACCGCGGAACCAGCACCGCCCCGGCAAGCATTGCGCCGACCGCCGTCCCCAGGGCGAAGGGAGCGAGGGTCAGTCCGGCGTGGATGGCGGTGAAGTGCTCGCCGAGCTGGAGGAACAGGGTCAGGACGAGCAACGTGCCGATCATGCCCGCGAAGAACACGACGATCGTGGCCAGACCGGCGGTGTAGGGGCGATGCGAGAAGATGCTCGCTTCGATCAGCGGGTCGTTGCCGACGCGACGCTGACGCCGGCTCCACGCCACCAGCAGCCCGAACGCCAGTGCGCTTCCGACCCCCATCAGATACGTCCAGGCCGGCCAGCCCGACTGCTGGCCCTGGATCAGCGGGTAGACGACCAACCCCATGCCGAGCGCCGCGAGCACCGTGCCGACGAGGTCCAGCCGCGGTCGCCGAGCAGCGCGTGATTCCGGCATGAGCCGTGCCGCGCCGAGGGCCGCTGTCAACCCGAGCGGGAGGTTCACGAAAAAGATAAGCCGCCAGCCGGTCCCGAACGCGTTCGCGGCGATCAGCGCCCCGCCCAGGATCGGGCCGAGCACCGCCGAGAGGCCGATCACCGGCCCGAACACGGCGAATGCCTTCCCGTGCTCGGCGGGCGGGAACACCTCGTGGATGATCCCCAGGCCCTGCGGTATCAGCAGCGCGGCCGCGGCTCCCTGGGCCAGCCGGCAGCCGATCAGCATGGCCGAGTCGACCGCGAACGCGCAGGCCAGCGAGGAGGCCACGAATCCGAGCGCGCCGAGGATGAACAACCGCTTGCGGCCGTAGATATCGCCGAGGCGGCCGCCCGCGATCAGTCCGGCGGCGAACGCGAGCGCGTAGCCGCCGATGATCCACTCGAGCGACGCCGCGCCGGCGTGGAGATCGGCATGGATCGTCGGCGCGGCCACGTTGACGATCGTTCCGTCGAGGAGGTCCATGCACTCGGCGGCGAGCACGAGCGCCAGGATCTTCCACCTCTGCGGATGGCCTACGCGGTGGGTTGAAGTCATCTCCGGTTCCTCTTTTCGTACGCCGTTCGGAATCACGAACGTCATTCGCGAACATCGTTCGCAAACGCCGTTCTACAATATCGGCATGCCCCCGTCAAGTCGTGAGCCGGAGAGGGACGTCAAGGCGCCGACCGAGGCCGCCGGCGCGGTCAGCGCGGCGCTCCCGCCACCGCCCCGCCGCGTCTCCCGCCGGCCGAAGGCGACCCCCCGGCGTACCGGCCTATCGGTCGAGTCGATCGTGGCCGCAGCGATCGCGGAGCTGGACGACTCGGGCGTTGTCGGGCTGTCGATGCGGCGCGTCGCCGACCGACTCGGCACCGGCGCGGCGTCGCTGTACGCGTACGTGTCGAGCAAGGACGAGCTGCTCGAGCTCGTGTTCGACGAGCTGATCGGCCGCGTGCCGCTGCCCGAACCCGATCCGAACACCTGGCGCGAGCAGATCCGCCAGATGGCCGGGGATCTGCTCGAGATCCTCACCGCGCATCGAGACGCCGCGCTGGCCGGTCTCGGCCGCATCCCCACTTCGCCCAAGGCGCTCGTAGGGGCGAACACGCTCGCCGCGGTCCTCAAAGCGGGCGCACTGTCAGACCGGACGGTGGCGCTGGGCGTCGATCAGCTGACGCTGTACGTCTGCGCGTGCGCGTTCGAGCGGGGGCTGGTCGAGCACAGTGGGATGACCCAAGAGGAGATCGACGAGTACTTCGCTGAGATCGACCGCTTCTACGCCGCGCTGCCCGCCGAGCGCTTTCCGGTCCTGGCCTCGATCGGCGAGGAGATGTCGGCCCACGACGGGGACGCGCGGTTCAGGTTCGGGCTCGACGTCCTGATCGCCGGACTCGAAGCCGTCGACCGCTCCCGCCGCTGATCTCACGTCAGCGCGCCCGGAGCGTTTCAAAGACATGCACCAGACCACAGATCCCGCAATCCCTTATTTCGGAACGCCCGTCGTCCTGATCTCGATGCTGAACGCCGACGGCACGCCGAACCTCGCGACTCGCCGAAATCCCTGAGGGAGCTACCGACAGCCGGCCCAGCGGGGACGGCCTCGGTCGGGCGACGCTGACCCGCCCTGTCGGCACGGCCGAGCTACTCAGGCGGTGGCGGTGAAGATGTGAAAGGCGAGCGGCGCGTCGATCAGCCCGTCGTCGCGGGTGATCGGCGCGAGCTGGCGCTCGATCGCCTGCCACGCGTCACCGATGGCGTCCGCCGGAACGCCGAAGAACCCGAGTGCTTCGTCGTCGACGATCGTGTCACGATCGACGGTCACGAGCAGTTCGTGCCGGGAGGTGTTGACCTCGCGCCAGCCGCTCGCCTCGAGAATCCCGGCGGTGTGGTGTGGGTCCGACAGGCTGAACGGATGCGTCGGGCTCTTGCCCGGCCCAGGCGGCGGGGGCGGCGGGGCGATCCCGGCGAGCGCCGGGCCGGGAAACCAGCGGTTGAGATCGAGAGCCTGCCAGCAGGCGAATCCGAGACGGCCACCGCCGGCCACCTGTCGCCGGATGTTCGCGAACGCGGTGGTCGGCTCGTCGAAGAACATCACCCCGAACTGGCTGATCGCGGCGTCGAACGGGCCGCCCGGCACCGTCTCATGCTGGAGGTCGGCGACCACGAACGACACGTTGGTTGCTGACTGCGCCTCGCCTCGACCGCTCGCGAGCGCGATCAGCGGTGCCGAGATGTCCGCGCCCACGACCTTGCCCTCGCCAACGATCCGCGCCGCCGCCAGCGCCGCGACGCCGCCACCGGTGCCGATGTCGAGCACGGCGTCGCCCGGCTGCAGCCCCGTCTGGGTGAGCAGGACGTCGGTCACCGCCGTGGTCAGCTGCTCGCGCTTGGGCCATGCTGCGGCCCACGCGCAGTCGTTCCAGCGCCGGCGCTCGGCCTCGTTCGAGTCAGTCGCGGCCATCTGCCGCGCCGAGCTTATTACGCCCCGGACGCACCGTGGGCGTCTGTAGGGTGATGCGTGTGGATCGGCTCAACGGCCTGAATGTCCCGCAGTCGCTCCGCGACGCGTGCCGGCCGGAGCATCTTGGGCTGCTCGTCTACGACATGCAGGTTGGAATCCTGGAGCAGATTGCCGACCGGGAGAGGATCATCTGGAACGTGCGGGAGGTCCTCGAAGCGGCAAGGGCCGCGGGGGTGAGGACGTATTTCACGCGCCATGTGACCTTGCCGGTGGAGTTGATGGGGGTCGCTCAGTTGAGGATGTGGCGAGCCTGGCAGCGCGTGGAGCGCCTCGAGGACGTTCGCTCTCCGTTCTTGCCGGATGCCCCTCAGACCCAGATCGCGGCGGAGCTCACGCCGAACGACAAAGAGGCGGTCCTGGACAAACTCACGCTCTCGGCCTTTGCGGGTACTCCGCTTGAGCTTGCGTTGCGAGGAGCAGGCGTTGGGGCTATCGCGATCGTGGGTGTGGCGACGGAGATCGGCATCGAGCCGACCGTGCGGCACGCGGGCGACTTGGGCTTCATCCCCGTGGTCGTAACCGACGCATGCGCCGCCGGGAACGCTGAGGCTGGTGCGCGGACGATGGAGAACCTGCGATTTCTTGGCGACGCGGTGCTCACCGACGTGGCGGGATTTCGCGACGCGCTGGACACGCGAGCGCAGACGCAGCTCAGATAGCGCTCAGGGCCTCGCGGGTGAGTTCAAGCGATCCCCGCGGGCACCGTCTACTGCTGAACGTGTCCCTCCGCGCTGCAAGTGACAACGGCCACCGACCTGGCAGCGCCGGCGCGGCGGTTGCGTTTCTCCGGAAACGTCCCTGCTTGGCCGAGGCGTAGACGATTGCTAGCCGGCGTCGCCGGCGTTGGCCCAAAGGGAGCTGTCTCTCGGCCCGGCTGAGTCGCCTCAGCCGCTCAGGGTGCTGATCAACGCGATGACGAGCGCGACGATCGAGGCCGCCAGCGTCGCGTACGCGACGCGAAGGGCTCGCGCGGCCGCCTTAGCCTGCTCGCGCTGTTGCCGTTCTCTCAGCCCGGACCCGAGCAACGCGATTTTCAGCTCGGGTCCCAGGTTGGCGAAGTTCTCGAAGCCAGGCCAGTTCGCCGGCTTGAGCATCTCGGCGATCGCCTGGTCGAGCTGTTCGTCGTCAAGGTCGAAAGGAAAACCGATCGGGACGCTCGGCACAGCGTGAGATCGTGGCACGATCCCCGGTCGTCCCGACGCCGGTGGTGCCGACCCGGCAGCAACAGCCCGAAGCGGGATGCGGGCCGAGACCTAGCGATGGGCGTGAGCTCCTCGTCTTGACATGCACTGACGCGACGGATGATCATGGCGTTTACGGGACCAGACCAACGTGATACGTCCGACCCCGGCGCCCCGCCCGTCTCCGAGGGGAGCCCCGGTCCGCAGCCGCCCACAGAGCACAGACCTGGTGATCCGTATCAGGTGCGGGCGAAGCACCTGCTGAAGGCCCGGGGGATCTGGATGGTGCCGGCGATCGTCGGCTCAGTCCTGCTGGTGCTGATTACCGTGTTCTACATCGGGTCGGTCGTCGACCCAGTCGCTCATCTCCGGGGGCTGCCTGTATCGATCGTCGATCAGGACGCTGGCGCGAGCATCGGGTCGCAGCACGTCGACCTCGGAGCCCAGCTGCAGTCGGGACTGACCGGCTCGCGCACTGTCTCGACCCTGCTCGCCCTCACCCCCGAGCGGCTGCGCGCGGCGGAGAGCCGCATGAACCGCAACGGCGCTTACGCCACCGTGGTGATCCCACCCAACTTCACCGCCTCGCTGCTTTCGCTGACGGGCGCTCACGTGTCGTCGGCACCGCCCGCCGGCAAACCCACGGTCGAGCTGCTCACCAACCAGCGGGCTGGGACCGTCGGCGTCGAACTGGCCGGCGGCGTGCTCACCCCCGCCATCACCGAGGCTTCACATCGGATCGGTCGCCAGCTGTTGGCCGCCTCCCGGCCGGCCCCGGCCGCCGGCACGGCGACCGCCGCCGTGCTTGCTGATCCGATCACCCTCTCGAGCGTCGACTACCGGCCGCTACCCCCGCACTCCGCGCTGGGACTGAGCGCGTTCTACGTCGCGCTGCTGGCGCTTATGTGCGGTTTCCTGGCCGGCACAATCGTCAACGCGACCGTCGACGCCGCCACTGGCTATGCCACCACGGAGATCGGCCCCAGGTGGCGCCAGCGGCAACCGCTGCCGATCAATCGCTGGGATACGCTCCTGACCAAGTGGGCGATGGTCCTCCCCATCACCGGCCTTCTCACCGGACTGGTGCTGGCTGTCGCCGTCGGCCTCCTCGGGATGGACGCCCCGAACGGGGGCCTGCTGTGGCTCTTCACCTGGCTGGCTGCGCTCAGCGTCGCTATCGGCACGCTGGTGCTCTTTGCAGCCCTCGGCACCCAGGGACAGCTCATCGCCTTGCTGGTTTTCGTCTACCTCGGGCTCGCGTCTGCCGGCGGCACCGTTCCAATTCAAGCCCTCCCCGGCCCGCTGAAGCTCGTCAGCCAAATCGAACCGTTACGCCAAATCCTCGCCGGTACCCGCTCCATCCTCTACTTCAATGCCGCCGGCGACGCCGGCCTCACCCGCGGACTCATCGCCGCCACAGCTGGATTGGTCTTCTGGCTCGCCCTCGGCGCCACAATCGTGAGGTGGTATGACCGCAAAGGGCTCCACCGGCTTCGGCCCGACCTCCTCGCCTACGTCCAGCAATCCGTCAGCGCTTACCGCGCCCAAGCACAACCAGAACCCCGACCTCAGGCCGAGGCTGGACAGGCCCCCGAAACCTAGCCGAGCAGGGGGAACGCAATTTCATCGGGGGCGTTATAGCCAGTCCACGGTGGAGGTTCTGAAGTATGTGAGGTTGTCCTGCTCCCACAGATGGCCGTGCCGGGATAGGCGATCGCGGTGGTCTGTCCAGCTGCCGCTGTGCGGGTCGCTACACGCCTTGTGGGCGATGCCGGGCAGGCGAGGCAAAAGCAAGAAGGCCAGATCGTCGAAGTCGGAAATGGTCTCGGCCCAGCGACCTCGACCTCGTTTCGACCACTCTTCAGCTCAGGACGCAAACCGACGAACGCTGCGGCGTGCCCCGGAGTGTCGACCGCGGGAACGAGTGTGACGAACCGGTCCCCCGCGTATCCGACGAGAGCGCGCAGGCCGTCGGCGCCGTAGAAAGAATCGTCAGGGTCAGCGCGGTAGCCCGACCTCCCGACGGGCAAGCGCCAGCCCTGATCGTCGGTCAGGTGCAAGTGCAGGACATTGAGCTTGTAGAGCGCGAGAAGGTCGATGATCCGGCGAACTTCTTCCAGCGTGAAAGACGCGCGCACGAGATCGAGAGACAGGCCGCGCCACGCGTACCTCGGCGCGTCCAGGATCTTCGCGCACGGCACCGAGATCTCGGCAGCACCGCCACGATTCGCTGCCAGAAGTTGGACGAGCGTGGTCAGGCCACGCGCGATACCAACAGGTTGCACCGCAAGCACCACTACCCGATCGGGATCGATCGCGAGGGCGTGCCGCTCGTCGGGAGGGTCATCACCCACCGGCGAGACACCGAGCGGCGCGGGAAGGCGGCCGAGCTCCTCGTCCCCACTCCCAAGCTCGATCGAAACAGCAGGTTCGTTGGACCGCGCCTGCCCAGCCAGCGGCGCGAGCTGCAGCCCGGTGCGTCGCGAGATCTCCGAGCAGAACCGCTCAACGACCGGCGCAACCTCAGTAGCGGAGTAAGCAACCCACGTGCCCGACCGCAATTCGAACAGACCATCGACGGCCTCGAACCGCAACGGCGCTGGTATCGCCGTATGGCTCAAACGGCCCGGGTTTGGCTATCGCGCCCTGTCGGAGTTGCCGCGTTCGAGTTCCTTCGAGCCGTCTCGTAAGCGATCTCGGCCTCACATCGCCGCCAGTCGGCGTCTTGGCGTGCGAGTCCGGCTGCCAGCCGTTCAATCCGTGCCCTATTGCGGTGGGTCACTTCGCGCGCCCTCTTGAGCATCTCCAGGCGTATCGCGCGCGTCAGCGAGCCTGTCTCGCTGGTCGGCCAGCCAGTCGCGTTCGTCCGCACGACGCTCGCGCTCGTCAAGGTGGCTGCGCAACAGCTCGACGCTGGCAGCGTTCCGCGCGCTTGCTTGCGGTTCACGGTAACGCTCAGTCTGTCTCAGCGCTCTGGCTCTTCTCCTGGGCTTGACGCTCGGCAGCCAGGCGTTTCACCCTCGCCCGCGCGTACGCCAGCACTACGTCTACTTCCCGGAGCGCCCCATCGCTGCGGTGCGGAGCGCCGCTTGACCTCAGAGGCCGATCATCGTAGAGCCGCGCCTCCAGCTCGTCGGCAGCACGCTCGCGCTCATCCGCGATCCGCTCGCGCTCGTCGGCCTTCCGATCGCGTTCGTCGGCGCGACGCTCTCGCTCGTCAAGCTCGCGCAACAGCTCCAGCCAGCCGACAGCATGGAGACGCGCGCGCTGAGCCGCGTCCTGAGCCCGCTTGGCGGCTTGGCGCTCCCGCACGGCATCATCAGGTCGTCGATGATGCGCGCATCTCTCGGCGTGCTCTCCAGCAAGACCAGCGCTCCGCTCAAGTACGTCAGCCGTTCGGGAGAACATCGCCGCCAGACGCTCCGCTCGGTCCCGTTGACTGATCACCGCGCGTGCAGATTCAGACTTCATGGCACCGATCTACGAATCATGCCACCCCGAATCGCCGGCAACCACCCACTCCCGACCACAACGCTGCGAGAGAATCGCACCTTCCAAGCCGGAGGCTGCCTGCCTAGGCCGGAATTAGCGCAATGCGACCCTGATAAGTCGTGGGTTTGCGCCCCTGGGGCTATCCCTCGTCGAGCACCAGCAGCGTTTCGGGACGGACGCCATCGTATTTCATCGCCTCGGCCGCGGCGTCGGTTTGCATGAACTCCTGAAACTCGTCCATGTCGGGAATCTCAGCGATGAGGCCGACCCGGTTGGATCCCTGCGGGTCGCGGAAGGTGCGGACCGTAATGCCCAGCGGTCCAAAGACGTCCACCCGTTTCGGCGACTGAAGCCAATGCTCGACGTCGTCGACCTCATGGAATATGACGTGCGTTGCCATGCGCTACTCCTCCCTCACGGCCCTCACGGCGGTCGCCGTGGTCGATGGTGTGAATCCAGGCGCCCACGCCCGGGGGGGAGATCCAACCACACGGCGATACGTGCCGCAACATCCCCCGGCAACCGCGCAGCTCCTCGCGGGCGAGGCTAGAGACGAGCCGGACAGAGTCGGTCCACCGTTTGGCAAATGCGGCCTGCGGAAGGTCTCGAATAGGCGCAGGGCTTCTAGCCCGAAGCGAGAGCGAGCCCAGGCTCGGTGTCCGCGCGCCGTCATCCGATCCAGGTGATGTCAGCCCCCGATTGCGAAATAGCCTCGCGCGTTCAACTACCTCTCGGACCGGGGGTCTGTCGGAATGTCGATTTATGCACTGTCAGCTGCCGGATGGGCAGCTGGGGGCTTTGTTTTTCTCGTCATCTGGATCCTGATTGCGTTCTGGCCGGCTCGTGTTGCCAGACGCAAGGGACACAGCTTCATCCTGTACTTCATCTTCAGCTTGATCTGTTTCCCGCTCGCGCTGCTCGCCGCCTATCTCGTGCGCGACCGCAGAGCGGCTGCCTACTGATCCAGAGGCCGTGATCGGGCGTCAGGCTGGCTGCCGGGTTCGGTCCCGGAGCGAAGCCGTTCGAGTTCTGCCTTGACCGCCCGCAGCTCCTCGGACAGCTGTTCGAGCTTGCTGATGACCGGGTCGTCCCCGGCTGCTTGCCCGCTGGCCTGTGCACGGGACACGAAGCCGCTGGTGATCGCCGCAGTCACGACGGCGATCAGTGATAGCCCCCCGAGCATCAGGAATCCGGCAAGCAGCTTGCCCACGGTTTGTTTGGGGACGATGTCACCGTAGCCGACCGTCGTCACGGTTTCGACCGCCCACCACATCCCCAGCCACACGCTGTGGAATGTCTTTGGGTCGATGACGCGTTCGAGCACACCGAATGCGACCACGGCGACGGCCCAAAACGCGCCGAGTACGTACGCGGCAGTGCGCGGGCGCAATCCCTTGCGTTCCACCTGTCGCTCCATCCAGCGCTCGCCCCGGGACATTGACGGAGCGTTCTTCGGTTCGCTGCTGCTCTCGGCCGGATCCATCACTCTCCCGACCGCTTGACCGGACCGTGGGTGGCCTGATCGCTCATAGCAGCGTGATTGCGCCTCGGGTAGTGAGCCAGACGCCGACCACACCAGTTTCCCGGCCTCTTGTCTGGCCTGTAGCTGACGGTGTGTTCGGAGGTGCTCGCGGTGGTGGAGCCGCGTAGCGAGAACACGATCAGCCGCCCGAGCGTGATGCTCGTCGTGTACGCGCCCAGCAGGTACCCAACCATCAGGCGCTTAGGGTTCGGTATCAACAGCATCACGGTCACGGCGACGAGCAGCGTCGGGTTGAGCATCGCCACGAGCGACAGCAGGAAAAGTCAACGAGATCGCTGCTCACACGGCGACTCCAAACGCACGGCGCCCCACTCCGCTCGGTTAGCCGGACGACACTATCCGGACCCGGCGTGGTCATCACCCCAAGCGGATGAAATCTGGGTCTCCTCTCCGTTTGGGGGTGAAGTTGGCCGGGCTCCGGGCGTGAGCCCGGATTCAGTTGACGCCTGAGAGCGGAGCGGGCCAGCCGGGTCAAGCGCGGGAAGTGCCTGCACCTGGCGGG
>Ga0187772_10000332_pt1 | contig 20908 bp, 13 predicted proteins | sample 0116_SJ02_MP15_2_FD_133137 | JGI IMG/M metagenome (GOLD analysis project Ga0187772, IMG submission 133137) | Tropical peat soil microbial communities from peatlands in Department of Meta, Colombia - 0116_SJ02_MP15_20_MG | ecosystem: Environmental > Terrestrial > Soil > Wetlands > Peat | place... | reverse complement strand
TGTTTTCTTTGTTTAGGCTTTCAATGTAATCAAGCACTTTTGTTCTGTAATCTGGGTTTGTTGGGCAAACAAAGTCAAAAGCCAAATTAGATCTCCTATTTTTGCGAAGCGCTGGACCACTAATTGAGGCAGCAACTATGCTTGGGTCTTCCCTGATAGCTTTAGCATCACAAAACACTGTAACGTCATTCTGCATGCCTTTTGCTGCTGGAAAAACTTGTCCATCTGCCCATTTTGAATAATAAACGTGAAGATCAAAGCCCTCGACTTTTTCCGGGGTATAGGTGACTAAGCCTACTTTCATGGTCTCTTACCTGATGCGCGCAAACAATATATTCTTGGCGCTTAATCAATTGTTGATTCACATGGATAAGCAGCCAAAACCATTTATTATCATTGATACCGCCAAATGTGTTCCCTGCGCAGGACTTGTCTGTGTCGGCGTTTGCCCGCAGGGCGTTTTGGAAGAAGGCAAAAACAAAAAGCCACAAGTGATTGATATTGTGGAATGCACTCGATGTGGGGTCTGCGTCAACCTTTGCCCGGCAAAAGCTATTACTATAAATCCTAGTAAACCCCAAAAATAATTGGGGCACCGGCTAGCATGAACCAAATTAATTTTGCGGGCAACACTAAAATTATCGTAAGCGATGACGTGTTAGCCGTATTTTGTGATAATGGTTTAAAGACTGTTAGTTCAGCGTTTTACAACGGCGGGTGCAAACAGGTTAAAGCTGTCCTCAACGTAGGCGTGCCGGAAGGTTATAATGACCGTTCCCTGCACCTTGACCCGCTTGGACTAATCACCTCATCGGCGGCAAAGTTGGGGTTCACAAAAGATTATCTAGCGATGGTTACGGCTGCAAAAATCAAAAACTACAGCCTCATAACCAAAAAGGCGGATGACTTTTCAGTCAGCGTTGCTGTAACCGCAGGCTGCAAACACGGGGAATCCTCAGGCGAAGAAATGAACGTTCAAGAAATACGTGGCACGATAAATATAATAGTTCTAATCGACGCGAACCCAACGGACAGTTGCATGGTAGCCTCACTGATCACCGCTACCGAGGCGAAGTCGGCAGCGCTCAGAGATTTAGACGTTAGAAGCCTCTACACTGGAGACTCAGCCACGGGGTCAATAACTGACAGCGTAACAATAGCCTCAACACATCAGGGCAAAACAATCAGGTACGGGGGACCAGCCTCAAAACTCGGCAAAGCCATCGGGTACTGCACAAGAAAAGCAGTTACTGAAGCCTTAATCAAGCAGGAGCCAATCTGGGCCTGCCGAACCGTTTTAGACAGACTTAAAGAAAGGCATTTTACGCTGGAGAAACTATCTGCTGAACTGTCCAAAGTCAAAGGCATAGTTGTAGATGAGAAGGTTCTGGCTGGGATTTTAAAAAATAAGCCTCTTGCTAGTGCTTATTTGTTGGCGGCAACTAAGTTGGATGATGACTATAAAAAGAACCTGTTGCCAGCCGAGCTTGGAGATGCAGTTGAGTTAAGTAAATGCTTTGGCACTCCTGCTCCTTCCCAAATGGATTGCTCTAAGGTGCCCGGTTATGATTCGGTTGATTTGCCGCCCTTCCTAAAACATGCTCTAATCAAAATTGTTATGGACGCTCTTCCTGAGGGAAAACCGAAAAGACTTAAATAACTTGCAATTTTATTCGGTAGGTAAAACAAAGGTTAGAATGGGGGTATTAAATTTGAAATTCGGCGTATTTCTGTATCAGCCTGAGCCTGTTGAAGGCGTTGATTATAACTTCTATCGTTTAAAATCTGAGTCCGGGATCGTTGGGAAACCCAACCCTGAAATGTACACCAATATCGCATGCTTCGGCGACAATTTCATGGCTGCGAAACGCCCAGATTGGGTCTCTATCAGCCATGACGGGCCAGCTCTACGCACCAACAAAAAATACAACCTCCGCTGGGATGTTGTATGCATGACTAACCAAGAAGCAAGAGAATACAACCTAAAAATCATAGCTGAATCCGCTAAAGTGACTCCTGGAATCAGCATCAGCAGCCAACACTTTGCTGAACGCGACTTCTGCACCTGCCCTCGTTGCGTTGAACTTTGGCGCCAAAGTGGCTTGAACTGGGTTGAATGGAGAGCCAAAACCGTGACTGAATTCCTCAAAGAAGTGAAAGACGTAGTTAAAAATAAGCCATTATTCGTTAATTGTCTGCCTGACCCCTTGCTTGGCAAGATGCGGTTTGGCTATGACTTTGACGCTATGGCGGAATATGCTGACTACTTTGTTATCCCAATGTTCAGCAAGTCTTATCCGACTCCTTGGTATTGGGAAACAATCGCAAGAGGCTACAAGAGTTTCCTGAAGAAGCCGGTGTTTGTGAACTTCTACGTCCGAGGTCCAAACGAGACCTGGGACACAGTGGCACCGACTAAACAAATAATGACAGTAGCCACACGCGCAGCAAGAACAGGCATAGACGGCATAATCTTCCTGGCAGAAAAAGCCCAGTGGATACAAGAGTTCCAAAAGAACGCGGTAGCAGACAAAGAAACACGAGAATTCCTCAAAGGACACGGCGGCGACGAAGTCTTAGAACTCTTCAACCAATGGGAAAAAATGCTGAAAGCATAAGCATCCTAAACTTTTTTCTTATTTGACTTTTGTGCCTCTTTTGATCAAGACGGATGTTTCTTTTTTTCAGCAAAAACTTAGGTTGATATCCTAAAAACCAATCGAACGGTTAATGATGACACAAGAAGTTTTTAGCTATTGCTTAGGAAGGACTTTCAATCTTCCATAAAAACTTCAGGTGCTTACTTGCTCAGGAATTTGCATGGGGCGTTCTTTCAATCTTCTCATTAAAACGACTACAGCAAAAGCTAACACTACCACACTAAGCGAAATTGTTATCGAATTGAAGTTAATCCCTATGGGTGAGAGCCCTAAGAATAAGCCTACTAGTCCGTCTAAGCCAAAGCTTAACGCAACCGACAACACTAATTCTTCTACGGAATCAAGCTTGTTTCTGTTCATAAACAAAATATTAACTAAACAGTACCCCGGCAAAAAAGCGACAAAAACAAAACCGAAAACGTAACGAAAAACGGCAAAAAATGAGTTGCCAGGTATAAAATAAGTTATTAGTAAGGTTAAGACAGTGAAAGTAACGATAATTTCAAACCATCTGACTGGTTTCAGTTTTTGACACTTCAGAAATTTTAACAAGAAAAAATAAAGGAAGGAGGCTACATGAAAGCCTTGTAGATTGGATGAGTATCGTCTACCGGTCGGGTTCCAAGATCTCCTGCGGCTGATGCAATGTATGTGTCGGTTACTGCAACGGCTGGGAATACCCATTCTGCTTGTTCTGCGGGTCCAATCATTAGCCAGTTTGCGCCTGCTGTCTGCATTATCGCGTTGGTGGCCGTTCTGCATCCGGGGCGGAATTCTTTTGCAAAGTTCGCTTTAACCCAACCCATGGTTGTGACAACGTTTCCGCTGCCTAATCCTACTGGGTGACCATACTTCTCTTTCATTACGGGTATGGTTCTTACCGCAGTGCCCATGTCTGGAGCGAACGCTGGAATTGCCGTGTCGATTAGAGGCTTTGTGATTCCACCTTTCTCAGCTAATGCTAAAGCTTCTTGTATAACCTTCATTTTGCCTTCAAGGCTGGTATCTTTTGGATCGTCAGCAAGTACTATGGACATCTTGATTCCACTTTCTTTTAGTTTCGCCAATTCTGCATCAGTGACGCCTTTGTAGACTGAATTGTAGAGGCATCTGTCTGAAAGACCCATCTTTTTTGCCATGTCAGCCGCTGCCATGCGTGTCTTAGGGCTCATAGCATCGAGCATCAGTGGTGCATCGCTGTGTTTCGATACAAAGTCAATGTACTTTTCAAAAGCTATTTCAGTTGTCCCAACAATGTCAAAAGCGAATTGTACACCGGTAATGTCACTTTGAGTTTGCATCGTATTAATTATTTTTTCTGCCTCTGTTGCATCAAAAATGCCTTTGTTTGCGTCTTGAACCATTTTCTGACCTAGCCAAAAGATGGAACCAATCAGAAAAGTGGGTAGTTCCCCTGGTTGACCGCCTACTTTAGCTCTTCCTATAGTGTAGATGTTTTGTTTCGTGTTGAATTTAAAGGACATTTTTCCTCATCTGATGGATTATTTTTTGCCCATAGCTTTCTTTGCTAACTCGGGGGCCTCTTCCTTGTTCTTACCAAATAGAGCGCCTAATGCGTCAGCGTCTTCTTTTTTGACTGCGGCGCCGCCCATAATTATTGCGACTTTGCCTTTTAATCCGGCTGCCTTCAATGCTTCGTCTAGCTTGACTAGATTGTTTTTTGCAGGTACCGTGTTTACTGAAATTGCAATTATGTTAGCGTTGTTTTCTCTTGCTTTATCAACGAAAACTTGCGGCGCAACGCTTTTGCCAACATCGATGGTTTTGAATCCTGCGCGTTTTAGTGACCTTCGAACTGCTTCTTTTGCTGTGTCATGCATGTCTGGTTCAATGTTGCCTATTACGATTATTCCCAATGGATTCTCTGGTTCTGGAGGCTCTTTTTCCATCATAGATTTAAGCCATGACATTTAAACACCTTTTTTCCTTTTTATTACTCTGGGCTTTTTATACTCGAATTTCATATTTAAGCTTGACTAATAATTCATCAAATGCTAAAGGATAAAATTCGGAAAGGCGGGGGGTAGATGTTCAAAGCACTCAGAAAGCATGTCTTGCTATTGCTGATTTTCGCTTTTGCATTTGTTTATCGTCTCGTTCTAATGCTCTGGCAAACATTTCCGCCAGGGGCTGATATTGGTTTACACGCTAGTGTGATCAACTCAATTACTCAGTCGGGTAACACAAATTTCCTAGCGAATTCCTACCAGATGGGCGGGGGCGTGTCCTTAACTTTTCCAGGATACCACATTTTCGCTGCAGGAATAATATTGATGACTGGAATGTCTGATTATCTCGCGCAGACTATTATTGTGGCTCTATTCTCGTCGCTTATTGTTTTGTGCGCTTACTTGATAACTCGAACTGTATGGAGTGAATCAGCGGGTTTAATTGTTGCTTTTTTAGCTGCAATCTCAAGTTTTGATGTTGAAATACTCATGTGGGGAGGCTACCCTAACGTAATCACGTTACTTCTGATTCCTTTAACTTTTTACCTGTTTCTTCAAAGAGAAAGGTTTTCGCTAACGCCTTTTCTTGTATCAGCCTCTGTTTTAGCGGGCTCAATATTTTTAACCCATTCCTTAAGTGCAGTCCTTTTCGTTAGCATAACAGTGGTCACAGTGTTGTGCGTGATGGTTTCACCTAAAACGTTCGGCTCATCAAGAAAAAACATCCTCATTTGGTTGCTGCCAATACTTGGTGGAGCCGTCCTTGTTTCGCCTTTTCTTGCAAAAGCTGTGCCGGCATATTTGAATGCCAACTCTTCATTTGCAGCCGTCACTGAAATTAACCGAGCATTGCTCGCAACGCAGGAGGTTTCTCTTAATATAGTGTTAGCACTTTTTGCGTGTCTTTTGCCGTATTTTTTATTATCGAAAAAATACAAGGGTCGATTTTTTTCGCTTCCAGCGTTTCTCATCATCATATGGCTTTTGGTTCCTTTAGTGTTAACGGAGAGCTTCTTGTTTGGGCTCTATACGGATTATAATCGGTTTCTATACTTCCTAGTTTTACCAGTCATAATGCTTTTCGCTTTAATGATTGATCATGCTTCAGGATACTTTGCACATTTGACAGATGCCTACCGTGTTTTAACTAGCCAAATGCAGAAAACAAAGAAGACCATAAACAAACTAAGATCTAGAATATCAAATTTGATTACTCATAAAACAATTTATTCCGCTTGCTTATTGGGTTTCTTGCTTATTTTCTTCTTCACTTTTCCACTCTTTTTGACCCCTTGGGAAGGCGTAACAATTCAAAGTTTCTACCAAGTTATGAACAATCCCGGCTACCAAGCAATTCAGTGGGCAAAACAAAACACGCCCGTCGGTTCAGTGTTTGTTTCCGATGCTCTTTATGGCTGGTGGCTTGGAGGCTTTGCGGAGCGGCCGACCTTAAGCGCGGTTTCCCCACAATATTTAACGATAGACCAGGAGTTGGCGCCAGCTACCGTTGCTGCTAATCTGCTTGACACGGATTACATAATTGATAATGGTTACATTCAGGTTAGGGAAGATGGCGGATACATTGGTAGGCATAATCCCGAGTTTTTAGCTGACCTAAGTTGGACCCCTTTTCCTTATTCGTTCTTCCAGTTTAATGATAGCGAGATCACTCTACTTTCTCAGAATGGTGAATCTGTTCAATCCACTGACATAACTCAGATACCTGTAACTAACATGGAACTCGTCGGTGCGCAAACTGCTAGTCCCTCAATCATCGTTAACAAAGGAAACAGTGACTTCAATTACTCAGAAATTTTAACAGTCTCACAAGGGGTTACCTTCGCAAATATGACTATAGTAATTCAGAGCAATTCTCAGAATATTTCCTTGGACTGGATTAATTTCTTTTTAAACTCCCAAGGCCAATTTCTACAACCAAATGGAAACACAGTTGCAATGTTAGATGCTGGCACGATGGAATGTGGCCAATTAATTTTTGTTGAAAATCAGCCTGAAATTTCCTCATTTAATGTAGAAAATCCCTGCATTACAGAGTTATCTTACAATTTACAAGGTCAAACTCCAGCTGAAATTCAAATTTTAGTGGGAATCTTCCCAGTTTCCGAAACTGAGCTACAAAATCCATCAACCCTTAACCAAACATTAGTTGATAATGTTCAAACCGCCCAAAAACCTACTGTCGCTTTGCCTATGACCACGTTCAATTATCTAGCAGCTATACAGGCGAACTCCATTTCTTATATTGCAAATCGCAATTTTGAAGTAAACCCCAAATTTGTCGGCGATCCCGCATTTAACCTTGTATTTATTAACAATGAAGTCGCCATCTTCCAGGTTAAAGCTAATTCCACTCTAGTCAGGGGATAGCGGACGTATTGATGGGTAAATTGACAGAGAGACAACTTGAAATCGCCTTTATCACTATTTTCTCTGTACTTGTTATCATCATTTTCTACACCCTCATATCAATGAACGGCGTAGTATTAGGAAACGACCCTGCCGTTCATTTGAACAAAGCCCAAATCTTCCTACAAACAGGAAAAATCCCTTTAATTAACTTAGGCTGGACCCCTCCGCTTTACGAGCTTTTACTTGCAATGCTTATTTCTTTTAGCGGTGCATCTGGTGTGGGGCAACAGATTTTTTTAGTAAAAGCTTTAGCGGTAACAATTGATTGGCTGCTTTTCCTTTCCGTTTATTTGGTTGGTCGAAAATTTTTTAGCAAAAAAATCGGCGCAGTAGCCGCCGTTTTGTTATTGATGTGTTTACCCATTTATGAGCTTAACTCGTGGGGAGGATACACTACAGTTCTTGGCATAGCGTTCATTCTTTTGGTGTTTCTTTATTTAACTTCAGGAATGGATAACTTTGGGTATCTTGTAGTCACTTTTTTTGCGGCTTTTGGTATTGTTTTGTCTCATCAGCTTGCCGCGTTTCTTGCCGTTATAATGTTGCCTCCGGTCTTGATCTATATGCTGATAAAATCTAAGGGTGCCTATCTTAAAGTCGTGGCAGCGTTAACATTAGGCGGAGGAATAGCGTTCTTCCTTTATTATTTTCAAGCTGTGATTCCTTATCTTGGTCTAGTAATCGAATACGTGTTTTTTGCCGAAAAAAGTTATGCTGTTGAGATTCCGGCGGCAAGCTTTAATTCTTTCGTGGTTAATTTCAGCTTCATATTTTTCTTGGCTTTAAGCGGCATTTTTATTTCATATTATCTTTTAAAAACACAAGAAAAACTGATTTTTTATATGATATTAATGCTTATTTTCTTTGTTCCTCTTTTTTTCGCTGAATCTTACCTTTTTGGTTTGTACATGCCCTTTCAATGGTTCATTTATTATGTGACGCCTCCAATGGCAATTTTAGCCGCTGTTTCCCTGGCCTTTATAGAAGAAAAATTCATAGTTTATTATAACAAAAACAAAAAAAGCCTCCGTAAAAACGTGGTAACCACAGCTACTATTTGCATGGTGGTGTTAATTTGTTTCGCGCTTGTTTATCGTTCGGATACTGTATATGGAAAAATCATGCAATTCAGCAAATTCTATTCGACAACCGACATAAAAGCGTATGATGCCGGAGTATGGCTTGAACAAAACTATCCTGGTAACTCATCCGTAGTGGATACTCAAATTCCGGGCTATTGGTTCTCAATCTTTTCTGACAAAAACACAATTCAGCAAACCAGTGCTGCGGAAGGAACAAATGACATTGCCCAATCCATTTTGACCCTATCATACTCAATCCGGGACCCGCAAAACTTGCTGGTGGCTTACCAAGCAAATGGGCCTATTGTGGAGGAAAATTACGTCTCCATAAATCAAATCTGGAATCGAGTATCATATTCTTCAACGGCTGGCGATTTTATTTCGTTCACACAAAATGGCACGAATTACAATTTTCCCCTAACTGACTTAAACATGCAGATATCTTTTGATGAACAAAGTTCCCCAGCACAGTTCGAGTTCCTGTATTCCAATGACTATGTGGAGTTAACGGAGATAATGCTTGTTCAGAATGATAGTTACCCAATCAACGTTTCTTGGGCTATTACTCCCTTAAATAACGATGTTTCTAATGTGACATTATACTTAACAACCTATTTTGACCTTCAATTTAACTTTAATGAAGCTCAAATACCTCAGTTAATGAATTGGGTTAACCCATGGAATGTGACTTCAAAAACTACTGATGGAACAGAATGGGCAGTTGTTAATTTTTCAAACTCAGACTTGAAAAATAATTACATAGGAGTCTATGATACTAAAGACCAGATTGGTTTCGGCTTTAACTTTACTGATTTGCCCGATTGGGGGAACATCGGTGCCTTGGGAAATGAACAAATAGATGCTGTGAGATTCCAATACCAATTCAACGAAGTCAACGTCAACCAGACAGTAACAAGCCGGTACCAGGTTCTAAGTCTTTCAAAAAACAGTTTTCCATCATTACAGCCAAACGGGCTCGAAAACCTTTTCAATTTTAACGCTGGCCAATTTACAGTTTCCAACTCAGACTTTAAGGACTACATCGCAGCAAATAACATTGAATTCATCGTTTACGACAAAAACCAACTTGATACAAATATAATCAGCTGCCCATTTTTAGAGCTAATTTATTCAAATGATAGGTACGACATCTTCAAAATCTTAAACAATTACAATCAAACGCAAACTTGAAAATAAAGAACTATTTTTTTTCCTTAAGTCCGGATAGAGGTTTTATTTTCACGCAGCGCCTTTGAAATTATGCGCAATGCACCTCAAGCTCATGAGGTTTTCATCTAGTTAAAAAGAGTCAAGATACTAGGTACCCCTTCTGTTCAGTAAGGATCTCTCAGTCGCCTATTACGCCTGCGCCGTCTTCTGTTCCAGTTAAAGCGTACTGTTAGAGTGCATCAATTTTAGATGATTTTATATCCTGTTTCTTACAGTATAGCTTCAAAACAACACAAAAGAGGATGCCCGTTCACCTTGAGGGATATCGGTTTGAATTCGCTGATTGAATGGTTCAAAGGTGGTTTTAACAAGTGGAGACTGACGTTTCTAGCGTTCTCAATAGTCTACTTTCTTTTCTTGGTTTTCGGCGTCTACCAGATGTTTGGTCTCGCGCACATGTCCCCGCAATGGGACGAAGTCACCAATCTGAACGGTGGCTTAATGTTGTTGCGCGGTAACTTCCAGCAGTATCTATCCTGGAACTCTTTCTATCCACCTATGTACGATTTATTTACTGCGGTTTTCTTTGCAGTTGGCGGCGTGAGCGTGTTTATGGGCAGGTTTGTGTCAGTGGTTTTCTCGCTGCTTTCCGTGTATGCTGTGTTCGAGTTTGCCTATCGCATTTATGGGGCGAAAACGGGTTTGCTTGCCAGCATCATGCTTGCAGTTATGCCGGGTTATGTTTGGCTTAGCCGAATGGCTATGATTGAACCGATGCTGGTGTTCTTTTTCACGGTTTCGACGCTGTTCTTCTTTTTATGGCTCAAAGAACACAAAAACAAGTTCTTGGCTTTGACAATTGTAGCGTTTGCTATGGGTGTGGCGACAAAGTATCAGACAGTGATTGTGGCCATCATAGCAGTTGTGGGCTTGGCGGTTTTAGGGAGGGATTATTTGAAGATGAAGTTTCGCACTGTTTCCCGTTTAACTATAACGGTTGTGGCTGTTGTGGTGCCTCTAGTTGTGGCGTTTTATTTGTTGTATACTGCTGGATTGCTGAACCAGTGGCTGTACGCCATGAACATAGGCAACCCTGACAAGACGCTTTATAGTACTGGACTTGACAGGTTTCCCGCGTGGTTTGACCCTTTGCCCAGTTGGGTCCGACTGTCGATTTTCTATTTGATAGAGATTACGGAGCCATACACGAATGTGCATCCGATTTCATTCCTTCTGTATGTTGTGGGTTTGGTGGGTTTAGGTTGGCTGGCAGTGAGGCATAAATCTGAAGATAAGTACTTGCTCATCTGGTTCGTCGTGGTTTACATCTTCTTCACCGCTATACCGAATAGGCAGTGGCGCTACTTGATACCGGCATTCCCTGTGCTCGCTATTTCTGGGGCATTCTTGATTATTTCTGCACTGGAGAAAGCGCAGAAAACCTGGAAGCTTCCTCATCTGAGCATCAGCAATAAAAGGTTAGTGCAGGTTGCCGCTGGAGCGTTGATAGCGTTTACGTTAGTTGGCTTTTACTATAGCGTAGGTAACGCTTATAGTTGGGTTGCTAAAGACCAGATTTATGTGCCCCTTCAACAGGCAACCAACTATGTGGACAGCCAGTTGAAGCCGGGCGAGAACGTGATGGTTCTTTGCCCTTTTAACTTGATTGATCAAAGCATGGTGTGGCTTTACCTGAATGCAAAAACTTCAGTTAACACTCAGGTTTACCAGTACCCAGAGGACCCCGTGGACACGTATACGCCGAACTTCAATATGACCGTATTAGTCAGTGAATGTGCAGCTTACAACATAAAATATCTGATTGTGGACGAGTATGGCGGATCAACATATCACTACTTTGGCACTACTTTGAATTTCGAAGATTTCAACGAGACACTCATGAGCACCGGAAATTTCACGTATGCGCCAGTTACATTCTGGGTAGCACCTGCAAGAATTTTTATCCTGACCTTCTCTTAAATGGTGCCTTAAGGAGGCCTCAAACAGTTCAAAACAGTTTGCTTATCCAATATTTTCCTGCTCGAAACTACTATTGAAAGCTCCAATCTAAATTCTTTACATGTGGACAGTTATTCAACACTTTTTACAGGAATGAAAGAAGGAAAGGAATGACGTACTTATTGTTTTTTAAGGGCTTTTGGATCTTCCTGAAGCAGCTTTGGTGTGTAGTTGCAGGCTGGGTCTGACTCGAACAGGTCGCCCGTATAGTATTCGGCGCGTGTTCGGCATCCACCGCAGATTTCTCGGTATTCGCAAACTCCGCATCTGCCCTTAATGTTGCTCTTGTCACGCAGCTTCAGGTGCAGTTCGCTGTGTTGAAGATCATCCCAAACCTTAGTTAATTTCTTGTCTTTAACGTTGCCCAAGCGGTAGCCTTCATGGAAACCGCAGCTTCGGTAGTCTCCGTTTTCAGTTATGCCAATGTAGTTGCCACCGATGGTGCATCTGCCGAGATAGCCCTCATGATACCAGTCCCAGAAGTCAACTGGGTTTTTCTGACGTACGATTCTGGCGTAGAACGGCGAGTAAACGTTGACTTTAACTTTCCCCATAAGTTTTCTTTGGATGTCGTATATTTCGTTGAAAGCTTCCTCGTATTGTTCAGGTGTCGGTGCCAAGTCAGGCATGTTGCTTCCTGCTCTGCCAACTGGAACCAGGTTATGGTAGACAAGCATGCGTGCTTTGTATTCCTCTGCAAGCGCTGCAGGATGCGCCATGTGCTTGATGTTGTACTTAGTCATAGTTGTGACTAAACAGTCTAGTAATCCAACCTCGGATAACTTCTTCATAGCGTGTACTGCTTTGGAATAGCTACCTTTGCGTCGAATAATTTCATTTGACTCCCTGTTTCCATCAATGCTGATTGCCGTGTGAACATTATACTTTCTAAGCTTGTCAAACCGTTCCTCATCAAACGCAAACCCACTTGTGATAAGACTAACTTTCATATCATACTTTTCTTCTGCATAAGCGATAACTTCAAAAACATCTTTTCGAACTAAGGGTTCTCCTCCACTAATGCCGAACCATGGAGAACCGAAGTCATGGATTTCGTCAACCATCTTTTTGGCACCTTTAGTGTCCAGTTCGGTGTCTGCAGCATAGTCTTTGGTATAACTGCAGTACATACAATTGCCAACACAATTTCTTGTACACCGCCAAACAACCATGTACAAAGGTGCCTTATTTGGAGCCATCAAATATCACGTTTGAAAATAAGATTCGTTAATGCGATATAAAACTTGCTCCTATAAACCGGCTTTCCGTTTCACTGCAAAGGTTGCAGAAAGCAATCAAGCTGTAGTTCTGTTGGTTCGCTTTTCTTTTAAAACGTGCACACTTCTTAGTTGTATCTTCCAACTTATCGTTACTGATTGTGAACTGTTTAGAGAGTATCGGCTTAGATTGGTTTTGCGCACATTGATTGAAAAAGAAACAAGAGAGACATATGATAGAAAAAAGTATCATATGTTCTGCTTTGTTTTTTAGTGTTAGTTTACGCGGCCGCTTAATTAGTGGCGTGAGGCGCATATTGTGCCTGATAGCGGAAGTCCTGCAGGACAAACGTAAGAGCATGTACCACAAGCTATGCAGTCTTTTGCGTAAAGTTTTTCGGCTTTTGCCATGTCACCTTTAATCAGTGCATTGTATATCAGTATCGGATGCAAGCGTACTGGGCAAGCGCTAATGCAGTAGGCGCAGTGTATGCAAGCGGTTTCTTTTTTGGTGGGCTTGTATTTGCTCTTGGAGAAGACTATTATGCTTGAGGTTCGTTTGGTCACTGGAGCTTCAATTGTCGGAATAGTGTGTCCCATCATGACGCCACCTATGACTACCTCTCGAATGTCTTTTGTGTCTACATTATACTGGCTAAGGATGTTGCTTATCGGGGTGCCTACTTTCACCAGCAGGTTTTTCGGTTCTGCAACATCTCCATTTAGCGTCGTTACCCTAGATATCAAAGGTTCTCCTTCGAATATGGCGTTCGCAACTGCATTAACCGTTGCCACGTTTTGAACAATGACTCCCATCTCGTAAGAGCGTTTTGTAGGCGGAACTTCCCAGTGAAAGAGTGCCTTCTGGAGCACGCTTGCATCTCCTTGCTGATAAGCGAATGGTTTGGCCACTATTTTGGTGTCTGGTTCTTTCCCAAAGACGTCGTTCAGTTTGGCTATAGCTTCAACTTTGTTGGTTTTTGTGGCGACTACGACTTGGGGGTTGCCTAAGATTTTGCGGATTACTCTGACGCCTCGGAGGATATTTGTGGTTTTCTCGACGAGTAGTCTTTCGTCGGCGGAGTCATAGGGTTCTCCTTCAGTTGCGTTCACTACAAGATATTTTATGGGTTTGTCAGGCGGCAAAGAGAGTTTAACATGGGTTGGAAAGCCTGCTCCGCCTAAGCCGATTATACCTGCTTCGCGAATTCTCTTTAAGAGCGCGTCGTTTGGAGTGCTATTTATCTCCGATTCTGCGAAGGGCTGCAGGGTTTTGTCTTTTGTTTTCTTGCCGTCGTTTTCGATGTAAATTGCTTCTGAGCATTCTTCGTAGCAGCTGTTGTATATATCACCAATTTTTGCGACTTTGCCTGAGATTGGACTGTGAACGGGAGCACTGACTCTTTCTTTGGAGTCCGCGATTTTCTGTCCAATTGCCACGGTGTCGCCAACTGACACTATTGGGGTGTTTGGAGCCCCCGTGTGTTGGTAAGTTAGGACTATGGCTTTTTTTGGATCTGGAAAAATCTCGATTGGGACTTTTCTTGCTTTATCTTTGTGTTCTTTTATTTTGTTGTATGACATTTTAATCATCTCCCAAAGGGTTTGTGGATTCCTATACGGTCCAATAGTGGTACCGTCAAGTTCATGATTACTAGTGCTACAAATGAGGCACCGAAGAACTGTAGGTATGTTATCATAAGCACTGTCAATAATGCGACGCCGACTCCAAAAATTATTTGTCCTATCCCTGTAAACGGTGTGGTCGCAGGATCTGTTGCCATAAAGAACGCCAAGAATATAGAACTTCCAATAAACATTAGGAACAGGAATCGCACAAGGTAATCTGTGTCGCCATAAGCAGAGGACAGAATAAGTGACATTATTGCAACAGTCACAAGGTAACTTGCGGTGATTCTCCATTTCACGTATTTGCGTGCGACCACAAGGAAGGCTATGCCAACAATGATAACTGCAAGTGCTGAAGCCCCACCAGGCCAGCCATGGAACTTATCCAGAAGCATTATTCCCAGTAAGTTAAGATTAGTTACTTTGGGAGCCGCGTGGTTAGCGTTTGCAAAGCAAGCAATCATATAGTAACCAAATCCGGCAGCGCCATTACCCTTAACAGGAACGGTTAAACTAAGTCCGCCTGCCATCGAAGGCACTTTAAGTGGACCACTATTCAAATGACCAATAGTTACTAGCAATGTGTTTATGAAGGGGATCATGACTACGAGTTTCGAAGCAGCAGCAGGGTTAACCCATTTTCTGCCAGAGAGACCGACAAGCTTCTTGAAAACAATCAAGCCAACGACAGACATCGCTGCGACGTAGGCGAAACACTGAGGCGCCTCCAGAGGGAACAGTTCGACGGATGTGAAAACAGTAGCTGAAGCCATGCTGGAAACACCAAGAACGTAAATGTCAGCAACGATTAAGCCGAAAACAGCGGCCGACATTAAGTTAAGTGGACTATCGGCTGCAACTTTGTGTAGAAGTGCATCAAGCCCTACGGCGATGCCGACGGAAATTATAGCGTTGATAGCTACTGTAAGCCCTAGATTCCAGCCATTAGGGGTGTGCTCAGTTGACCAGATAGCAGCTGTCACGACAGTAAGTATGAGAATTGAAAAAAAAGTGTAAGTCATCAAACGATTCTTCGACATTTCACCAGTTATATGCGGAGGGGTTTTTACAATTAAATCATTTGAAGATTCTTGAGCCATATTGATTAACCTTCTAAGATTTAGGTTTTCTATTTAAGGGTAGGTCTATTAAACTCTTTCGGAAAGGGGGGAGTTGCCATAAAACATATAAAAAAGTTTCCTAACTTTAAGATTATACATCTCTAAATCCCCCCAAAACTTTGATTTTGGTGTATGACAAGGGAGATGCGTGGGGTTGTCACCTGTGCTGACCCTGAGGTGAAAGAATGTCCAACTCTATGCACAGGCAATCCCTGTTTGCTGCCAATACTTCAAGACTACTTTGAAATGCTATGGTTGGCGACTGTAGAAGGATGAGCTAGCTTGTGATTCGTCTTTGAAAATAGATTCAGTTCTTGGGGGAGTGCAGTCAATTTCAACATCGCCTTTGACAGTATGCGCCGCCGAGGAGATGTTTCAAAAATCAATCGCTGATCTGTTAATGCACGCCTTGGATATATTGCAGTTCCTCAAAATACAAGCGGGAGCTTTCGGTTCAAATATGTTCAAAACCCGCCTCAGGTTAGCGTTGCCGCGAAATTCTGCGAGAATCGAAGCAGCGCTCGAGACATATAAAATTTTAACATAGCGCTACCATGGCAAGAAAACTGCTAGAAAAAAGGTTTTCTCTTTTTAATCTTTTTTTGTTTTACTTTATTTTCCTCAAAAATTTTGGGCGCTTTCTAAGGCTTGCCTTTATTTTCATTTTCTTAAGCTCACATTCAGAAAGTGGGATTCTTGCATACCAAGCTTGCAAGCATTAAGCTTATTAACGTGCCACTACGTAAATAGTTCAAGGGATAAAAATTGGAAACACCAAAATTTAAACTATCTGATATATTCAACGGCATAATCATACCGCTTATTCTAGTATTACTTATCTACGTTATCGCAATTTACGTTAATCCCGGCGGAAATCACCATATATTCGGGCTTACTGGTACTTGGGCTGCTCTAGGCGCCATTTTCAGCACTGGCTTCGCTTCAATGATAGTTCTCGGCGTTCCACTAGTGCTAGGCTTGCTTTGGAATAAATGGGCTGGCGGCGCGGCGGGCTTTATCATGGGTGGTATGTATTACTTAGCAAACGCAGGGCTCTACACTGGATACTACGCCCCGACTTACAACTTCTTCGGCGACCTCAGCATGCTAGGCTACCTCGTATGCGCTATTATCATCGGCTACATGGCTGGAGCATTGAACAACGGATCAACGAGTTTCAAACGAATGCTGGGTGCAGGCTTGACAGCCGCGTTGATAACTGCTGTACTTCAAGCTTATTTCAACTATACTCTTGCACTTAAGCCATCAATGAACATGAATCATGCGGCCTGGGTAAGTACACAATGGCTGGGAATCGCTGGATTTTATGAAGGTTTTATAGCCTTCTTCCCAAGTATCGTTTTAGGCATAGTAATTCCTGTCATTGCTAAAGTTATGACGTGGTACGGACTTCAGCCGATGAGGCATTGATTCTAAGGCACCGATAATCCCAATCTCCTTTTTCTTTTTAGCTTCGAAAACGTGTTTGGTTTTTGGTTGGCCTGCTGAATCTACGTAAGCTGTACCAGCAAAATTCCGAGTCAAGTCTGCAAAACACAATAGCCTACTTCTTCTTGGTGAGGCCACATTGTAAATTAGAGTTAAAATGTGGAAAAAACTTAATTTTGGTTCGGCGCGAATTCCCAGGCAATGTTGCCCTTCCAAGTCTCGCCCAGTTTTGTTATTCTGACTTCTTTGTCGTCAATTTCAATTAATCCCTTATCTTTAAGTTTCTGAAGCTGTTTTGGAAAGACCTTTTCTGGAGTAGTTCCGAATTTCTGCATAAACTCCGCTTTGCTAACTGGCAATCGTAGGTACAGTCTTGTCATTGTTCGTCTCATCATGTCTTCGGTGGTGGATTCTGAAAGTCTACTAATGGGCAGTTTTCCTGCGTGAACTGTTGACATGTAGTTGTTTATGTTTTCAATGTTAGAGTAAGAGAACCGTTGGAGGTATCCCATGAAGCACCCTGCCCCAGTTGTCAGTATCCCTCCCCATGGCCAGCCGTTGAGGCAGTTCTCTCTCATGTGCCATTCTACCCTGCTAAAACGGTCATGACCTACTGCCTTGTAGCCTGCTTCAGTTAGCATTTTGTATGCTATAAGGTACATTTGCTTTTCATATTCTGCGTCTCCTTGCGGCGGAGAAACTCCCGTCTTAATCATTTTTTCAAGAACTGTGCCTGGATCAACATGTAACGAGTAAGTATCAACCTCAACGTCAAGTTCAATCGTCTTCTTTAGCGTATCGATCCAACTTTCCATTGTCTGCCCTGGAAGATTGTACATCAGGTCCACGCACACGCACAAGTTCAGTTTCCGTGCGTGACGAATGGCTTTTTCAACGTCAACTGCGCTGTCCGGCAAGCAAAGCATTTTTCGAAGCTTGTCGTCAAACGTTTGCGCTCCCATATCCATCTGGTAAACACCGTATTCGGCAAGTTTATCAATTTTATTAAGCGCCAGCGTCTTTGATGAACCGGTGACTTTGATAAAATATTCCTTGTTAATGTTGAATTTTGCCTTGCAGAAATCTATGAGGTCAATCATCTGCTCTGCTGTCAAGACGCTAGGTGTTCCACCACCTAACACTATTTCATCAAATAAGCTTGTTTTCACATATTTGGTTTTAGCGTACATTTCAAGCTCTTTCTTGAGCACTTCAAGATACGGCTCCATTTGGACCTTGCTTGTGGGTGTGGTTGGAAAATAGCAAAAAGCGCATCTTGAGTCACAAACAGAAATCCACGGTTGAAGCTCCATTAATCTGCCTGATGTGTTCTCTGTGGTCAAAAACTCCATGAAGGCTTTGTAGGTTTCAGGTTTAATGTCTGGGTAATCCCTATAAGTGTATGGCGGCCAGTTTTCCCTTGAACTGTAAACTTCTGATTTGCCATTTTCTAGTTCAGAGCTTTTTTCCATCTGTTTTGCCCTTCGGTTTACTTTTAAACCTCTCGATTACATAATAAAGTTTACGTTAAAACGCCAAACTTACTGAAAAAACAGTTAGGTTGAGTTTTGCGTTACTTAACTAAAAGCCGAGCGTTTCCGCAGAAGTTTCAGTTCCAGTTGCAATTCAACAGTATCGCTGCAGTAAATATAAGATAATTGGATATTTGTTCGCAAAGATTCGCTTTTATTTTTTAATTTGTTTCCTGATGAATTGGCGTACGGCAATAATTGTGGCTAGTGCAATTACGGCTATTACACCCGCAATTGCTGTTGTTATGGTTTGTTCCAACGTGATGTTTTGTGTTGGAGGTGGGCTTGGAGTAGGAGTTGAAGCAGGAGTTGGGTTGCTGGAGAAGCAATAAAGGTTCCAGTCGTTGCATCCTACGTATAACATTCCGTTGGCTATGGTTGGGGAAGACCAGCTGCTGGAAGGCGTGGTGTAAGCTGCAATTCTTGTGCCATTCAAAGCCGTGTCAAGAACGTATATGTGGCGCTCAGAGGTGACAAGGTAGATGTTGCCGTCAGCGTACGAGGGCGCTACATACAGTTCATCTCCAGTGAAGATAGTCCAAATTGTATTACCTGTCGCAGCGTTAAAGCAAGTTATGTTAAAATTGTCCAGAATGTAGAGGTCGCCGTTGACATAAATTGGAGATGAGAGGATGAACTCAGATGCTGCCGGATCTGAGAAGCTCCATACAATATCACCGGTTGTTGCATTTAGAGTGTAAAAGGTTCTTAAATCTGTCGAGGTGAAAACCAAGCCCGCTGCGATTGATGGTGAACCAAGCATCTCGTTTCCTCCTTCTATTGGGCTATAAACATAGGGCAACTGTTGTTTCCAAATCAAAGAACCAATATTAGCATCAACCGCGTAGATCGCGGCTTCCGTTGGCTCTTGAGAGGTGAAATAGATAATGCCATCAGAAAATGCTGGTGAAGATTCAACCGGCCCATTTGTTTGGAACGTCCAGATAATGTTACCCGTGTTGACATCGAGCGCATACAAATTGCCGTCTAAAGATCCAATGTAAACTGTGTTTCCTACAACTACTGGTGAGGATTTTAGCACTATAGAGGCATAAGTAAAAGTCAGATTACTGTCGATGAACGTTCGCCAAACTAACAAACCTGTGTACGCATTGAGACAATAAACGTAACCATCATCACTTTCAATGTATACATTACCGTTCGCAACGGCAGGTGAAGACTCAATAGAGCCACCGGTAGCGTATTCCCATATAAGGTTGCCGCTCCATGCTCCAACAGCATATACGTTTTTGTCCTGTGAACCAAAATAGACTATGCCGTTTACAACGCTTGGGGAAGAAATAATCGATCCGTTGGTTGCAAATTTCCAAGCCAAATTGAGGCTTGAGAGACCTACCTGTGCAGTTGACGAGTGAGTTTCATCTGCCCGCCACATGCTCCAATCGCTAACGGTGGTTGCGTTTGTTCCAATACACCACACTTGATTTATTCTGTTATACTCGTCTCCTGTAAATGAATCAACTGAGGTTGTTACCGTGCCTGGAATTATATACAAATTGCCATACGCTATAATGGCTGATTCTCTTGGAGCTAATGCTTCAATAGGAAGTGTCCAAATAACTTGGCCAGTGTAAGCGTTCAAACACGCATACTGAGAGGTGCCCACTTGCCCACCATACTCCGCAACCTCGCTAGTTGTAACATAAACCATGCCATCTGCAATTGAAGGCATCCCTGGCCAGAGCAATGAGCTATCTGGTCCCTTGTATTCCCAAACAACATTGCCTGTTTGCATGTTGAAGGCGTAAAGATACCCGTCTTTATTCATTTCATAAACCATCCCGTACGCTACTGCTGGGCCAGTGACGAAGTAACCATCCGCGTCATCTCCTGTCGGCGTGTAGGTCCACAAAATTTGTCCATTTGTAGCATTAAAGCAATACATGGTGTTGTCGTCGGTTCCACCTCTAAAAAACATGCCATCCGAGTAGGCACCATCAAAAATCATGGGTCCCTTGGTGGGGGTATCCCATACGATTGCTCCTGTTGTGGCATTGAGAGCTATTTGCTGGTTCATAAATGAGCCTGGAAAAACCAACCCCTGACCATACGTGGTCCCTATGCCCGTTGTTCCTCCGCCTACAACATAAGTTGTCCAAGCAAGAGTTGGGGGGACTGCTGGGTTAGCAAAGCTCCAAGCTTCAATGTAGGAACCGGCCTTAATGTAAAACATTTGCTGTTCTGGACTATAGACGTTAGCATTGAAAAGCCCTGTGTCTTCATTGAACTGAGAACTGGTCCACAATATCTGACCTGTTGTTGGGTCAAGGCATGTCCCTTCAACAATCATATGAGAATCATCAATCTCATAAGCTATGGGCCACGTTCCATTAATCGGAATAGCAGTATCCCAAACGATATTTCCATTCTGGTCAAGCGCGACAACTGAAGTGTTTGTACAAACAAAAATCAGCCCATCAAAAGCTGAAAGATAAGGCTGTATGCTGGTGATATTGGCTTTCCAAAGGACGTTTGATGTGTCGGGGGCTGGTCCGGCTGAGAACCGCGTAAAAGAGGAATCGCCTTGATACTCTGGCCATTCGTACGAATTCAAATTTCCAAGGTTGGAAGTTGTGCTAGTGTTAACCTGTGCATTTGCCTGAAAGCT
>Ga0187772_10000330_pt1 | contig 21006 bp, 19 predicted proteins | sample 0116_SJ02_MP15_2_FD_133137 | JGI IMG/M metagenome (GOLD analysis project Ga0187772, IMG submission 133137) | Tropical peat soil microbial communities from peatlands in Department of Meta, Colombia - 0116_SJ02_MP15_20_MG | ecosystem: Environmental > Terrestrial > Soil > Wetlands > Peat | place... | reverse complement strand
CCGACGACACTCCGGTGACTGTGGCCTGAGTAGGCTGAACGGGTCAGCCGATGGCCGACCTCTACAGCCGGAAGCTATTGGCCCCTTCGGGTCTACCAGGCTGAGCTACTGCGGGACGGGCGGGCGAACTCTGAAGATTTCTTAAGCGTTTCAGGGTAGCAGTATACGGTCTGAACCTGCACCCCGAGATTAAGGCGCCGGCTACTTCCCAAATCTACCCAGAGATTGAGGAGAGAAGAATGTAGATTACGTCGTTGTTCTCCCCTTCCGAGGTCCCATCGTAGCCACCAACGCAGTAAAGGCGCCCCGACGCTATGGCGCACGTCGTCCCAACGCTCAAGGGGTAGTCGGGCCCTTCCTTCCACGTCCCGATTCCCGAATCCGATACTTGGGCGTAGTAGACAGCGTTGGTGTAAGCCGCGGACTGCCCACCCGATGTGGCCCCCCCGATGCAATAGACGATGCCGTCCGAAACAGCGCACGCCTCCCCCGTAGCAGGGAGCGGGTAGGACGTGGTAGGAACCCACTCCCCCAAGCCCTGGCTGGAGAGGGTAGCGTAGTACGCGTTCCCTAGAGGATTGTCGCTGGAGTCGACTCCCCCGAGGCAGAAGATACCCTCGTCCGCTGTGAAACAGCTGGGAAGAAATGCATTGACAGGATAGGGTGTGGTCTTGCTCCAGTTCCCAATGCCTGCCGGCGAGAGTTGCGCATACCATACCGAGCTACTTGGAGCCACAGTTCCGTCCGTGCCATCTGTTTCGTTGTTCCCCCCCACGCAGTAGATGTAGGAGGACGAAGCGACACAGGACTGGGAGTCGACGGGAACGGGGTACGGGGTTGTGTAAAACCAGGTTCCCAGGCCGCCTCCGCTTTCCAGCTGGGTGTAAAAACTGGACGCGACGTCGTCCCCCCCTGCGTCTTTGGCTCCTCCGACGCAATACATGTAGCCTGCGTCGACAACACACGATTCGCCGCTCACCGTGATGGGGTAGCTGTTGGGGTTAAGCGTCCACCCTGTGATGTTCCCTGATCCCGTCAGAGTCCCGTAGTACACGTCGCTGTGAGGCCCGCCATTCGCGTCAAGTCCGCCCACGCAGTAAAAGTAAGTCGAGTTGGCGGCGCACTGCTCCGCAGCTACGCCGTAGGTCCCAGCGACCTCGACTGGGTAGCCGCCGGCGCATCTCCAGGGCGATTCACACACGGTCCCTCCTCCCTGTTGCAACAGGAACACGAGAGTCCCCGCAACTGCGACAACCACAATCACCACTGCAATTATGACTGTCAGAGATCGCTTCATCCCACCCATCTCCTTAGGTTTCCCCAATTCCCCCCTGACCGATAGTGCTAGACCCTGTCAGGCGCTCTTCACTATTATCGTGCCGCGCATCCACCCTGGATGGAATTGGCAGTGGTAGTCATAGGTCCCGGCAACAGTGAATGTGACGGGCCCGAAGGAGGTCCCCGGGGGTACGTCAGACGCCGAGACGCTGGAGGCCGTCACCCCTGCCGGGACCACTGTAAACGTTGCCGTGTGATCAGTGGTGTCCTGGTTCACCCATGTCACACTATTGTTGACCCCTATGACGAGGACCACCGTCGAAGGGGTGAAGTCAAGGGCGTGATTGAGGTTGACTCCATTAGGGATTATTATCTTGACCCCAGCAACTGGCGTCGACGTACCTCCGCTACCTCCTGAAGGTGTCCCCGCCCCTCCCGACGGGGAGGACGCCTGGAACTTGGGCTGCAAGCCAGGGAAGTAGAGCTCGGCTGCGACGAGGGCGGGCACCGCCACGACCGCGATGAGGATCAACGCCACGAGACGCCCGTCTGGTTTCGCTTCGTATTCCATTATCTCACCTAATGGACCGACGACGCAGACCAGATTAGTATAAGGTCTGCGCAGAAGAACAGCGCGGCTAGCACGAACATTTTCAGACTGACGTGCTCCTTCCAGAGCTCCATGTAGAATAGCATTAGGGGAATCACGGCCGAAAGCGCCACCACAGTCTCGACAGCCCCTCTCAGCTCCCACTGGACAGACGAGAGAAGCGGTATGGCAGCAACCTCAAGCAGAACGGTGACGACCATCCAGGACCAGGTCGCTATGATAGTGGTTCTCTCCATTCTGACTCACATCAGGTATAGCGCCGGAAAGAGTACTACTATCATTGCCACCACGAACATCCAGAACAGGGTGAACAGGCGGAGACCAGAATTGTTTTCCTTCGTAATCTTCCCGCTAATCCCCTTCTTCGTGATGTAAGTGAGCATCATAAGCCCCGCAAAGACGTGAGCCCCTGATATCCCCGTCATCAGGTAGAAGGTGCTCCCAGGCATCCCGCTGCTGAACGTGAACTGTTTAGCGAACTGGTCGACCCATTCGAAGCCCGAGATTATGAGGAAGGAGCCCCCTAGGACTAGAGTCGCTACGAGCCACCTCGTCATGCTCGCTCCTTTGCCCTCCTTGGCGTCCTGTACCGCCATCATAAGAGTCAAGCCGCTCGTGATTAGGACTAGTGTGTCGAAGGCCACCAGGGGAATGTTGAAGACAGATCCTACGGCTGGCCAATCAGGAAGGTGAAGCCTGACGAATAGAAGAAGCCCTGCGATGGCAGAAAAGAAGACAAGGTCAGAAGCAAGGAAGAGCCAGGTTCCAACCTTCATTCTCCATACGCCAAAATCATCCCCATCGTGTTTGAACGGCCACGTCTCACCTGCCTTCTCCTCACCGGGCATGTTGAAGACGCTGTTGAGGTCGTCCTTCGCCCAACCGTAGATCCCGTAGGCACCTAGAATTATCCCAGCGGCGAGCAGAGGCCAACCAAAAATCAATCCCAGGCAGACGAGGCCCAACCCCAGTGAAATTGTGAACGGCTTGCTGTTGACGGGGGTCATCACATGCGGTGCGTGCTCCCCGGATGGAGCGCTCGCATAGACTGCGGGGTAGTTGTCGATGTAGGACTTCGGGTCAGAGGTCCACTCGGGCCCAGCTGATTTCCAGGGGTTCACAGGCGCCGGTTGCCCTTTGTGCCTGAATGCCTGTACCAACACGTACAGCAGGAGGAACTGAGAAGCAATGAACCCGTATGCTCCAAGAGTCTCGATGAAGTTGTAGCTCCCCCACCCCGTCGAAGCCAGGTAGGTGTAGACCCTCCGCGGCATCTCGAGGAGGTAGAACATGGGGAAGAAGGTCATGTTGAAGAAGACGAAGGACGTGATGAAGTGCAGCTTCGCTACTGCCCCGCTGTACATCATCCCCGTCCATTTCGGGAGCCAGTAGTATATGGCGGCTATCAGCCCGAATTCAGCAGCCCCCACCATGATGTAGTGGAAGTGTCCGACGACCTGATAGGTTCCTCGGAGCTCCTGGTCGAGCAGGACTGAGGAGTCGAACACACCGCTGATTCCGCCTATCACGAAGACTGCGAGGGCGGCTAGGGCGAAAGTAAGGGGCGCCTTGAACTTTATCGCTCCGCCAATTGCAGTAAGGATCATACAGATTACCAGCAGACCTGACGGAAGCGTGTTAATCTCGGTGTTTAGATCTATGAACTCCCTCTCCAGGGGGTTTATCCCCGTGAGGAACATGTGGTGCGCGAATATCGAGAAGCTGAAGGGGACCAGAATCAGCCCCACCGAGATCATGAGCGCCTTCTTGGCGTAGATTGGCCTGCCAGTGAACACCATCATGACTTCAGCGATAGCGCCGAAAGCGGGGAGGACAACGACGTAGACCTCCGGGTGCCCGAAGAACCACCACATGTTTTCCCAGAGTATCGTGCTTCCGGCCGGGTTCAGGAAGAAGACTGTCCCCAGGGTCCTGTCGGTGACAAGGGCCAGTGTCCCGGCGAATATGGAAGGGACAGAAAACAGGAGCAGGAGCTGGGTGAAAAGCGTCATCCAGGTGAAGGGAGGGAGCTTCTTCCAGGTCATCCCAGGGGCGCGCATGGTGAGAATCGTTACAATCAGGTTGACGCTCCCCATCGTGAGAGAGCCCCATAGCATGAGAAGCCCCAGTCCGACTAGGCTCTCCCCAGGGCCGGGGGAGAATGTTATGGAGTTGAGAGGGGCATAGTTGGTCCACCCCGCCTGGGCGGCGCCTCCGGGAGCGAAGAAGCCAGAGATCATCACTAACCCCGCCATCAGATACATCCAGTAGCTAAACGCGTTGAACCTAGGGTAGGCGACATCCTTCGCACCGATCTGCAGGGGGACGAAGTAGTTCGAGAACGCCGCCCCGAGCGGTGAAAGGAACAGCAGCACCATAATCAGGCCGTGCATGGAGACTGCTTGGTTGTAAGCGGACGCGGAAAGTATGTCCCAGGGTGCAGGGAACGCGAGCTGGGTCCTCATCAGCCCGGCGAGCGCTCCACCTATGGCAACGAACCAGATTGAGGTCCAGAAGTAGAGAAGTCCGACCTCCTTGTGGTCCGTAGTGAAGAGCCACCTGCGAAGCCACGCTAGCGTAGGGGAGTAGCCTGCCTTCAGCGCCTCCGTCTGATTCGTCTCTTCGTGACCCTCCAAATCTACTCGCTCACTGTGGAGTTCAACCACGTGTCAAATGTCCCCTGCGAGACTACCACGAGCGTCGAAATCATCGTCGCGTGGCCTACGCCGCAGAGCTCGAAGCACTGAATTGTGTAGTTTGCTATGGCGTTCGGCTGAATCCACACGACATTGTAATGGCCCGGGATGGCATCCGTCTTGACCCTGAAGTCAGGTATCCCGAACTGATGGTTCACGTCTCTCGAGGTTACGTTGAATACTATCTCCGTGTTCACGGGGACTTCACAGGGGCACGCGATTGTCTTGTTGTCGGGATATGAGAACGACCAGAAGAACTGCTGGCCAATTACTCCTACCTTTAGCAGACCGGGGTCATTGGGCGGGTTGTCGTAGGTAGGGAGAGCCATGAGGGTTTGGGCTCCGACAGCAGCCAGCACAATCCCCATCAGCACGAAGGTGATTATCGGTCCCTTCCAGGTCTCTCGAACCTCCCTCGTTTTCTCTGCGGGAATTTCTCTCCCGGGACGGGCCCTGTAGCGATAGAGCACGTAAATCATAATGGCGAAGGTTACGGCCCCAGACGCGACGCCGAGGTACCAATACCAATTCCACACATTTTGAAAGAGCTGTGCTGACGGTGGAGGAGGAGTCTGTAGTGTAACTGCGGACAGCGCAAAGCCACCCGGCAATACGCCCGTCGCTAGCGGTTTGAATTGTATAAAAAGCCATCCTAACCCGTTAGGGAGACCTAGTACAGGATGGAAGCGACCCATTCAGACAGAATGAAGATACAAACGACTATGGCGACTACCACAATCCAGAACTCCTGAGACCGCAACCTCACAGGTTAGGGGATGTTTCCGATATAACCTTTGGCCTATCCATAGTGAGCCGGCCAATCTCCCGATGGATGTGCTACTGCGGAGCGAGCACCAGAACCCCGCTCTGCATGAAGGTATGCACTGCGCAGATTACGTTGCAGTACACTTTGTAATCCCCAGAAGCGCTTGCGTAGAACGAAATCGTGTCCGTCTTACCAGGCAGCACAGTGACACCTGCGTCGAGATACCCAGCTATGGCAAATCCGTGCGGCTCAACCGCGTCTTCGTTCACGACTGTTATGGTGACCTCTTCCCCTGCCCGGGCGCAGAGCACAGGCCAGGGCTTCGAAGGAGCACCGTGGCCGATGCTGTCGTTGTATCCGGTCTCGGAGGCGATGACCGTGAAAGTGTTCGTAAAGGATGTGCAGTTTGTGCCCGTCACGGTCTTAGCCTGCTGCGACGGAGTGAAGGGGTGCTGAGACGAATAATAGAGTACGGTCGCGGCTAATGCGAACGTGACAACTATGATCACCAGGCCGAGCTTCTGCACTTTCGCAGAGCACGTCTGCGGACCTGCGTATTATGATTTCTGCACTCGCGCGAAGTCCCCAAGGGTTAAATATCAAACCCCCTAATGGCTTAGGGTTCATGGCTGAAGCCGCGCCGAAGGGATTCGGCCTTGCCCTAGGCGTCGCAGTTATCGCCGTCTTCCTCGCAGTGGGCGCCATTGCTTTCGCCTATGTCGGCGCGAGCACTCAGGTCAACAGCCTGTCAACCCAGGTGAGCACCCTCCAGACTCAGATTCCCGGACTAATCGCAAAGTCAGGCCTAGCCTCGGTCAACGCGACACCGACCACTATGGCGTTCAGGGTTGATTGGTGCAACACAGACAACACGGGGCAGGACAGGTTCTGTCCTCCTGTGCTGATTGTGGACCAGGGCGACCTGGTACAGATTCTGTTTCAGACCAACGACACCGACGCGCACACGTTCACTTTAGTAGCAGGCGGGTACAACTTCCAGTTGAACAACACCTACGGTGCGCCGAACTCCAGCGGCAACTTCTCAACGGCTGGAAACGGGATGCACGACTTCCTAACAAATGCCTACTTCAATGCAAGCTGTGTTCAAGCCCCCTACTCCTCCGCGAGCACGGGTCTATCCAGCAGCGACTGCGTGTCCGGATCGAGCCTGCTGGCGCCGGGTGGTACCTACAAGATTCCGATAAACCCGAATCCCGCCTCTTCGCCACTTCCGCCCGCGACCCCTGAGCAGATCACGGTCGACAACATGTTTCACTTTGTAAGCGAGACCTCGAGTTACGACGCGGTTTGGAGCATAGCCTCCTTCCGGGCTTCCATCTCCGGGATTTTCGAGTACTACTGCTACTATCACGTGTCGAACGGGATGTTCGGTTATCTGATAGTCCTCCCAAACACGTACTGCAACACGCACGCGGCGGACTGCACTTCGACCTCCAATACGTCATAGCGCAGGCCGATAGCGGTAACTACTCCCGTCCAGAGGTGCTACCATGAGGCGGAGGCGGTTCGCGCTGAGCGCGGTCCTTCTCCTCCTCGCCATCCCTCTTGCAGCGGTCCGACCAGCAGTTCCCGCTTCGCCAGTCGCTCTCCCGATGTATTCCATTACCCAATACGCTCTTCCGTCAGGCTCGTCGGGCCCGGCGCAAATCACTTCGGACCCTTCAGGGCGAGTATGGTTTGTGGAGCAGGGCAGCAACCAAATCGGAAGCTACGACTCCTCCTCGAACTCCTTCTCCGAGTTCGCGATTCCCACGCCTAACGCCCTCCCTGAGGGGATTGCCGTAGACCCCGAAGGGAATGTCTGGTTCACCGAGCTCTCCCCCAATGGCCTCGGGGTGCTCTTCCCAGAGAACGGCACGATTAGGGAGGTGACGATACCCCCTGCGCCCGATGGCATCGGTTGTGGCCCAATAGGCGTCACCCCCCAGGGGAACGGCTCGATCTGGGTGACCTGCGAGTTTTCCAACCAGATAGACGAGTACACCCCGTCCATTGGGATTCTCAAGCAGTTCGACCTCCCGGTCGCCTTCTCAGCCCCTCTGCAAGTCCTGTTCGACAAGTCGGGAAACTTCTGGTTCACAGCCGCAGACTCCGGGATGCTCGGCTATGCCACCACCAGCCAGCTGAGGCCCGGTACCACGGACGGGATCGAAGAGTTTGCCCCTCTGAACAGCACCTACCTCACGACCATAGTGAACCCTCTGTTGCCCGCAGGAAGAGTGGTGACCAGCCTTGCCGTGCCGAGCCAGATGGCGTTCTCCCCCAACGGCGAATCGCTCTGGGTCTCGGAGCACGGAGCCGGGTCCTTCGACCGCTACAACATTGGGTCCAAAACGCTGACTAAGTATTTCACTTCCCTGCCGTCTTCGAACATGTACGACCAGTCTCTTCCAAATGGGATAGCAGTGGACTCTTCGGGGTACGTGTGGGTTGCCGAGCACTATGGAAACAGAATCGCGGAGTTCGATCCGGCGACCGGTTCGATGGTGGAGTACCCCGTGCCATGCTGTAGGTCAGAGATAGCAGGGACCCTGTACCTCACCACAGGGAGCAATGGCACTGTGTGGTTCACTGAAGAGTTCGGCAATGCCATCGGGGAGCTGAGGCCCGAGAGCGTACAGGTACCCTTCGAAGTGGGCCTGAACCCAGGCGTGGTCGTGCTTGGCACTTATGGGACAGCTACGGTTTCGATTACCGTCACCCCTGGGTCGGCCACGGCCGGGGAAATTGGCACTTTGACCTTCGCGGCCGAGGGTGTCTCGAGGAATGGCGTTCTCACGAACCTGACGGCGACATTCAATCCCGGAACCTGGACCCCAGACGACGCGGTGGAGACTGGAAACCTGAGCCTCCGTGCTTCGGGACTGGCACCGGGGGTGTACTACGTCACGGTCAGCGGGTCTTCCTCTTCGGGGTTGATTTCCAGCGCTGTCCTCGTCTTGACCGTGTCCCAGGGGTTCCAGTTCGCTTGGGTTGCCGTAGCGGTTGCCTGCGCAGCAGCCGCGGCAGCGCTACTTCTCCTGTTCCGGAGAAAGCCAGCCAGAAGACGGCATGGTTCGACCCTGATCTTTCAGGGGAGGCAGCCGGTCATCCCTGTCGTGCGGGGGGAGAGGGAATCGGACATGCGGCCCTCGCCGCCCGTCTGGCGTTCAGCGCTATCAGGAGAGGGCTGACGGCCAGGAGAGGCAGGCTCACGACGACGAAGAGCATCTGATAGGGAGCAAGCGCGACAGCCAGTGATGTGGCTCCCAGCCCCCCGAAGGCGCTCGCGAGAAACAGCCCAGCGCAGGTTGGACACCCGGTGAAGAGCCCCGCGAGGACCCCTACGGTGCTCATCCACCCCACGTTCCCCCTCACATCCTTGTCCCTGACCGCGTGGGCCGCCACCGTGATGTTGAACCCAACAAGCAGCGGGACGAGCACCACGAACAGGGCGTCGAGGGGGATGATTTGCAGGGCCAAATGCGCCTGGGGGGCCAAATAGACTATGACAGAGGGTACCGTCCCAACGGAGCCGCAACAGGCCGCTGCGTTCCAGCTGAGAGCAGACAGGCCGCTCCACGCTCCCGAGTTGACCCCGGGCTGAAAAACGACGATACTCGACACGAAAACATAGGCGACCGCGTAGATCGTTGCCGCTGCGGCGCCTATTCTACGGTCCCGCCTGGAGGAGATAGCATCGGCCAGCATGAACATGATAGATTCGGGGTTGTCTATGCCCTTCCGCGCCTTCAGCCCCCTGTAGGTAAGGTAAGCTCCAACGACAACAACGCATATGGCGAGACCCTCGGCCGCGTAGTACTTCTGAACGAGCGAAAGAATCGACTGCTGGTCGTAGATGGCGTAAAGGTTCTGACCGTAGTACCACGCCGCTGAGTCGAGGGCCACCCAGCCGCACCCCAGGGCGAACAGAAGGCCCCCTATGGCCAGATGGGGGGTCGTGACAAACCTGCTCTGCACTGGACCAGGACAATCCCGGGGCGCCTTAAATTGATTCTGCGCTTCAGGAGCCCCTCCCGCATGAGGCGCTCCCTTCGGTCGCGCATGACTAAAATACACGTAAGCGTTGGCAAACGTAAAGCGGAGCACGGCCGTTGTCGTTTTCAGACTACTTTGCGCTGACGAAGCCGAAAATTGTGCCCCTGCTGCTCATGGCAGCCCTCGGATCGTCTGTCGTAGCAGCGAAGGCGATCCCTCCTCTCTTTGTGCTCATCGGTGTTATGATTGGTGGTGCCATGGCTTCGGCCGGTGCCCTCGCACTCAACAGCTATCTAGAGATGGGCATGGACGCGAAAATGAAGAGGACAATGGGCAGGCCGCTCCCTTCGGGGAGGATTGTCCCCGCGCGGCACGCTTTGATGCTGGGCCTTTGCCTGGTGGCATTCGGAGTCATCGTTGCGGCGCTGACGCTGAACGTCCTCGGCACCTTCTTCATCGCTCTCGGGGCGTTCATCTATGTCCCCGTATACACGCTCTTCTTGAAGCCCAGGACGAGCTGGAATATCGTCCTCGGCGGATTCGCGGGGAGCTGTGCCGCACTCGCGGGATGGTACGCAGTCACTTGGAGTGGGGCGGCAGTCGGATGGATTCTTGGGGCTCTTGTGTTTGTGTGGACTCCAAGCCACTTCTGGTCCCTGGCTGTAATAACCGAGGAGGACTACTCCGCGGTGGGAATCCCTATGCTCCCGTCGGTGGTGGGGCCAGAAGCTGCCTCGAAGTACATCGTGGTCAACACCCTCCTCCTCATACCGGTGAGTCTCCTTCTTGCCTTCTTCCTGTCCGGCGTGGGTCTCTTCGTTTACTTGGCGGTTGCAGCAATCTTCGGCTTCCTACTCCTCTGGACCAACATCAACCTCCTGAGGCACCCCACGAAGTCGAACGCTTGGACGGCGTTCAAGTTCTCGAGTCCTTACCTCGCGATAGTCTTCCTGGCCGCCATGGTAGCCGCCGTGCTTCACGCCTGACAGAGCCACAAGCAATCCTTTTCTCAGATCTATTACGAAGGCGTGTGGAACTCGACCGTGCTCTTCGTGGTCCACTACTCAGAAGTTGCGCTGAAGGGGAACAACAGACCTGAGTTCGTCAGGGCCCTCAGGAGGGGTTTGAACAGGGCCCTCGGGGGACTGGAGCATACCATAACCTATTCGGAGGGGAGGTTCATCATAGAGGCCGCCGCCGAAGAGCAGCAAGTGGCGGGAAGGCTTTCGAGGGTCTTCGGCGTCACATGGTTCGCTCCGGTGAAGGTCGTGCCTGCGGAGTATCCCAAAATCCTTGATTGCGTGCTGGAATCTTCGATTTCCCAGGACGCTAGAACCTTCAGGATTGCCGCGCGGCGCGTCGACAAAGCGTTCCCTATCCGCTCTCAGGAACTCGGAGCGAAGCTGGGGGCGGAGGTGGTAAGGGCGACCGGAAAGAGAGTTGACCTTTCCCATCCCGACCTCTCGGTTCACGTGGATATCATCAGAGAAAAGGCTCTCGTCTACTCTGCCAAGTCGAAGGGACCCGGGGGCCTCCCACTAGGGACGGCAGGCCGAGTGATGCACCTTTTCTCCGGAGGCATCGACTCCCCTGTGGCAGCCTGGCTGCTAATGAAGAGAGGCACTCGACCCGTTTACCTGCACTTCTACTTGGCCCCAACCCCTCAGGCCGCGGTCGAAAGCAAGATTACCAAGCTTGTGAAGGTCCTTTCGGCCTATGAAGGAAAGAGCACACTGGTGCTTGTCCCTTTCGCCGATTATCAGTTAGCGACGGCGGGCGTCCCAGGGGAGCTCGAACCCTCCCTCTTCAGGAGGTTCATGAGGATGACCGCCGAGTCGCTGTCCCAAAGATTCAACGCGGATGCCATCTCGACGGGGGATTCGCTGTCGCAGGCTGCGTCTCAAACCCTGTGGAACATCGCTTCTTTCGACGAGGGGTCCGCACTTCCAATCCTGCGTCCGCTCCTCACCTACGACAAGGACGAGATAATCGGCATGGCTCGGCGCATAGGCACCTACGACCTCTCCCTCGAAGAGTACAAAGATTGCTGTGCGATCATCACTCGCCACCCCAGGACAAGGGTGAAGACGGAGGAGGTCTCGGAGTGGGTGGCGAGATTCGGGCTCCGTGACCTGGTCTGGAGGTCTGTCGCAAGAGCCTCACTGGTCACCTACAACCCCGCCGGGGACATTCTGAAGGTCTGCCCCTTCACAGAGGCCCTCCCGGGGCCCGAGGTTCATGCTCGGGGAGCCGCCTGACATGGACATCAAGACCTGGTGTAGCAAGCAAAATTATAAGCAGGCAAAAATCGAGTTCGGAAAGAAACCGAGATGGCTGACACAGTCATGCCGATACAGGGAAGCATGTTCCAGGACGAGGTTGTGAAGTCGAGCCAGCCTGTGGTTGTTGATTTCTACGCAGACTGGTGCGGCCCCTGCAAGATCATCGAGCCGGTCATCCACAAGCTCTCTGAGGAATATCAGGGGAAGGTAAAGTTCGTGAAGGTCGATACTGACGCGAACCAGGAGCTCGCGATGCAATTCGGTATAATGAGCATCCCAACGGTGATGTTTTTCTCCAAGGGGAAGGTGGAAGACATAGTCGTTGGTGCAGTCCCGTCTTCGGTCCTGAAGTCAAAGGTCGACGCCCTGGTCAAGAACGCATAGAATCATAATAGTCCCTTTGGGAGGGGCCCGCGCTGATGCAGGCGAAATATCTCCTGTTGCTGCTGGCAGCAGCCTCGCTGTTCACAACGATCGTGGTTGGCGCCTATGTCACAGTGGCAATTACGGGGATGCCTGCGGTTCGAGTGTCCCCCAGGACTGGCCCACTTGTCTAGGAGGTCTTTTTCCGCCTCTGCAAATTGCCCCCGTGATGGAGTACACTCACAGGCTGTTTGCCGCGCTCTCGACCCTGTTTCTCTTGCTTGCAACGTTAGCATTTTGGCGCTCGAAAGACGCGGAAAGGGTGGTGAAGAGAACGGTCTATGTCGCCATGCTGCTTCTCGTTGCTCAGGTGCTCCTCGGAGGAGTCGTCATTGCCCAGGAGGAGGAGTCGCTCCTGGTGGCGGCCCATCAGGGCCTGGCTATACTCACATTCGGGGTAGCGGTGGCCGCATTCGCTAGGGCAAAGAGACCTCCCTGAAGGATTTAACAACACTGGGCAAGGCTACAGACAGCGTTGGACATCGAGACGCGGCTTGCGTACGTGCGTCAGGTGGGCGAAGAGATAATCACCGAGAAAGAGCTTCGCACTCTACTCGAGACCAATGACCACCCCACTGCCTACGACGGCTTCGAGCCGAGCGGGCTGGCGCACCTCCCTTTCGGCGTCCTCCGCCCCATCCTAGTCGATGACATGCTAAAGGCTGGGGTGAGGATGAAGCTCTGGATAGCGGACTGGTTTGCCTGGGTCAATAACAAGATGGGAGGAGACCTGCAGAAGATCAAGGAGGTGGGGCGGTACTTCGTCGAGGTGTGGAAGGCAGCTGGCGTAGACATGAGCAAGGTCGACGTACTCTGGACGAGCGACGCAGCGAAGCAGGAAGAGTATTGGAAGAAGGTCATCACCGTAGCCCAGAACTCCACCCTCGCGAGGGCCCAGCGTGCTCTCACAATCGCAGGGAGGACCACCAAGGAGTCAATCCAGACCGCTCAGCTGTTCTATCCGATGATGCAGGTCGCTGACATATTCTGGCTCGACGTTGACATTTGTCAACTGGGGGTCGACCAGCGCAGGGCCAACATACTGGCCAGAGAGATCGCTGACAAGTTGAAGTGGAAGAAGCCCGTGGCTGTCCACCACCACATGCTCATTGGCCTCCAGGGCAGGAAGGAGCTCGAAGGCTTCGACGAAAACGGGGCAATGGATGCCGAGATTTCCAGCAAGATGAGCAAGAGCAAGCCGGAGACATCCATCTTCGTTCACGACAGCACCGAGGATATAATGAGAAAGGTGAACTCTGCCTACTGCCCCCCCAAGGTTCTGGAAGGAAATGCGCTGATCGAGTACTCCAGATACATAGTCTTCCGCAAGCAAAAACTCCTCAGAATCGAGCGCCCCGAGAAGTACGGGGGGAATGTCGAGTTCTTCACGCCCGACGAGTTAGAGAAGGCGTACGTAGGTGGGGCTCTTCATCCGGCTGATCTGAAGAGGGGGGTCGGCGAGGCCCTGGACGGGATAGTCTCGCCAATTCGAGAGCACTTTGTGAAGGACCCGCATGCCAGGAAGCTCTACGAAGCGGTCAAGGCGGCCGAGACCACAAGATAGAGGACCCCGGGATCCCCGCTCCCCCGCCGGGACGAACGGGAGAACCCGGTTCATAGTAGACGCGATGCTCGGTTCTCTCGCGAGGAAACTGAGGGCTTTCGGTTTCGACGCCATCTACTACAAGGCTGGCAATGATGCGGGATTGCTAAACGCGGCTCTTCGTGAGGGCCGAATCATCCTGACGGCGGACAGGTCGCTTGCGGCCTGGGCAAAGGCAAAGGGAGTCAGGACGATGGTTCTCATCGGTGATTCCGACGGGGAGCGGCTCGACTCTCTTGCCCAGGGGGCTACCGCCGCCGGGGTTATGCTGGTGAGGGGAGACCCTCTATGCTCTCTCTGCGGAGCGGAGTTGCGTGCTGTCGAGAAAAACGAAATATTGGGAGAAATCCCGAAGTCCGTGAGTCGCAGGCACCGCCTTTTCTTCCGATGCGAGTCCTGCGGGCAAATCTACTGGCGGGGGAGCCACTGGAAGAGATTAATGTCGCTCGCCAGGCGGCTCAATCAGAAGGGGCATGTCATTGTCCTTGGACGAAGGAAGAGCCGCAGTAAAGCTCGCGAGGCAGACGCTCGAGTCGCATGTTAGGGGGACGGTGCGCGGGCCGAGTCCGCCCCCCTCGGGCGTGCTCGCAGAGAAGAGAGGCGTGTTTGTCACCCTCAACCTCCTCGTAGGAGAGGCTAAGCAGCTGAGGGGGTGCATAGGTTATCCCGAGCCGATCAAGCCCCTTTGGCAGGCAGTTCAGGATGTCACGATTTATGCGTCCGAGGATCCCCGCTTCCCTTCCCCAGTCGCGCAGAAGGAACTTGATAGAATAGTTGTCGAGGTCAGTATCCTGACCCTCCCTCAAGAGATCCGCGCGCCCCGAAGGCAGGACCTCACGTCGAAAATAAGGCTAGGCGTTGACGGCCTGATTGTCTCCAACGCGTTCACCTCAGGGCTCTTCCTTCCGCAGGTCGCGACCGAACAAGGGTGGGACCAAGAGACGTTCCTGTCGGAGGCGTGCGGCAAGGCGGGGCTACCGTTCGACTCCTGGCTTAAGGAAGACACAAAGGTCCAGACATTTCAGGCAGAGGTCTTCGCAGAAGTCTCGCCAGGTGGAGAAGTGGTGCAAATCGATACCACGATCGTGTGATCTATACGTCGGTCCTGCCCGGCTGTCCTGTGATTGGGAGTCCGCTGCTATCTCATTCCGTCTAGGACGCCGCTGACGTCAGCACGCCTACCTGCGAACCTCCTTGCGAGCCGTTTGCTCCCCACTTCCCTGCCCCAGTCTTCGGGTCCGTCGAAGCTCTTGACTCCCAGAGCTTCGAACTCTGATGCGAAACTCTCCTCCGACATCAGGTAGAGTGGGGAGAGGACCTTAGGCAGCTGTCTTCCTTTGGCCCCTGGAGTGTACCCTGCAAACACCTTCCCCCTGAACGAGTTTGCATACTTTGACAGCGCAACAGTGACCGATTCCCCCTCAATCACCTCGAGACTTAACCCCCTTGGATCTGCACGATAGGAGAGCTCCGAGTAAAGCTTCGCAACTGCCCGTAGACTTTCTTCCGAGTATTTTGCGTGAAGCAGATGGACTCTGAATCCATGCAGGACAGCTTCCCATGCAACGACCGAGCTATGGATCCCTCCTGACACGAAACATGTGACCCGTTCCTTCTCGGTGGGGGCTCCGCCCGGTCCCTTTCTCACCTCGACCCCCGCAACGCCCTTCTCTCCGTCGAAGGCGGCCCTGAACCTTACTCTGGGAGATTCGTTTGACACCCTCGTTCCCTTGGCCGCGTCGAGCACCGCTGACGTCACAGCACCCGCGATGTCAGAAGCCAGGACTCCGGCCGTCCCTTCGGCTTCTACGAAGAATCGGTCCCCCTTACGCAGGTACCTCCGTGCGAGTTCCCCTGCCACCACGGACAGCCCCCGAAGCGAACGCGTTGTGTACCCAACTGCCACCCATGACACTCCGGGCATGTTCCCGAAGAGGGCAGCAAGACGGAGGGGTTCCGTTCCGACAATTGCCACGGAGTCTCCCACCTTCGAAACATGCGCCTTCACCCCCTCCTCACCTAAAACATAGACGACGGAAGACCGCAGGACGTCCAGGCTCCCGTTGCCTGTCCATCGCAAAATCGTCGTCCTCGAGGAGGACATCTTTGACTCTCGAAGCGACCCCGCCCTGGCTCCTTTAACCATTGAGGCGCATCACACTTTTAGCACGACCGGGTTGAGCCTCTCACCGTGAAAGAAAGTTACGTGGTCTCGACGGCGGCGGAAGTGCTCGCGGGCAAGTCGCCGTCTCAGGTCGAGCTAAGGGGGTGGGTGGCCCGTAAGCACACCGTCGGAGGGCTGCTCTTCGCCCTCCTCAGGGACGGCACCGGCTACGTTCAGGTTTCTGCTCGCAGGGGGGCTTCGGACAAGGCCTACGACGCGGCTAGGGGAGCAACGAAGGAATCCGCCGTCGTGGTCAAAGGGAACGTCCGGGACGACAGGCGGGCCCCTGGAGGCAAGGAGATTGCGGCCGTCGAATTCGAAATCATTTCCCTCGCGGAAAGCTGGCCGATAACTCGCACGGCCGCTCGTTCTCCGGGTTTTCTCTTCGACAAGAGGCACCTTAGCATAAGGGGCCCCAAGGCGATAGCGGCCATGAGGATCAGGGCGGAAGTAATAGGCGCCGCATTCGACTACTTCCGAGAAAACGGCTTCCAGTTGATCAGTGCCCCTACCTTCGTTCAGGCGGCGGTCGAGGGGGGCTCAACCCTCTTTTCCGTAGACTACTTCGGCAAGAAGGCGAGCCTCAGTCAGAGCGCCCAGTTCTACGAGGAGGCGGCGCTGCCTGCACTTCAGAAGGTGTGGATCTTTCAACCCGCTTTCAGGGCTGAAAAGTCAAAGACGGCCAAGCATCTGACGGAATTCTGGATGATAGAGGCGGAGCAGGCATTTACCAAGCAGCCGGAGAACATGCAGGTCCAGGAGGGGCTCCTGTCCAAGATGGTGGAGCGTGTCCTGGAGAGGAGACAGGCAGAGATGAAGATCCTCGGAAGAACGCTGAAACAGCCCGAGCTCCCGTTCATGAGGATGAGCTACGACGAGGCGAGGTCGATAGCCGAGAGGAAGGGATTCGGGTTCGAATGGGGGGAGGACCTCCCAACGGAGGCTGAAAGGGCCATCAGCCTTACCCAGGACTCACCATTCTTCATCACAGACTATCCTCTCAGCGCCCGGTCGTTCTACCACATGACTTACCCTGACAGGCCCAAGGTCACCATGTCGGCCGACCTCATCGCCCCTGAGGGGGTCGGGGAACTGGCGACCGGAGGGCAGAGGATCCACGACTACAACGAGCTGATGTCGAGAATCGCGAGCCAAGACCTCCCTACGGAGTCGTTCTCGTGGTATCTCGACCTAAGGAAGTACGGGATGCCCCCTCACACGGGCTTCGGAATAGGGGTGGAGAGGTGTACCCGCTGGATAGCAGGGCTCAAACACATCCGCTCAGCCAGCCTCTTCCCCAGGACAGTTTCGCGTATCTCCCCCTAGAGCACACTTATCTAGTAGAAAAGGGTCGCGCGAATTATTGACCGAGACCGATGAAGCTGAGCTCGAGCTCGACACGCTCTCGGGCGTTGGCCCGGCTACGAAGACGAAGTTGAAAGATGCGGGCATAGAGACAATCCTTGATCTCGCGACTGCAGCTCCCATGGACATAGCCGAAGCAGTGGACATTGATGTTTCGAAGGCTGTTGATCTGAACAATAAGGCGCGGAAGAAGCTTGTCGAACTGAATCGTCTCGAGCCTGATTTCATGAACGCCGCAGACTTACTTGCAAAGCGCAAGGCCATAGACAGGATTTCGACGGGCTCGAAGAACCTGGATGACCTCCTGGGCGGGGGGATCGAAACTTGGGCAATGACGGAATTCTTCGGTGAATTCGGTTCGGGTAAGAGCCAAATCTGCCATACGCTCTGCGTCATGGTTCAACAGCCGAAGGGAGAGGGGGGCTTAGGCGCAGGGGCAATCTATATCGATACCGAGGGAACCTTCCGGCCCGAAAGGATTGCAGAAATCGCCGAGGCGAGAGAATTGGACTCGGATAAAATCCTCTCACGCATAACCGTGGCAAGGGCCTACAACAGCGCCCACCAGGAGCTCATCGTGAAGGACTTGGGGAGGGTAATTGAGCCAAACAAAGTTAAGCTCGTGATTCTCGACAGCGCCGTCGCCCACTACAGGGCCGAGTTCCTGGGAAGAGGGACTCTCGCCGAGCGACAGCAGAGACTCAACAAGTTCATGCACCAGCTGCTCCGGACAGCAGAAATCTACAACATCGCTGTGGTCGTGACCAACCAGGTGCAGGCCGCCCCCGACTCGTTCTTTGGCGACCCCACAAGGCCAACGGGGGGCCACGTCGTCGCCCACACGAGTACCTATAGGGTGTACCTCCGGAAGGCCGCGAAGAATCGCATCGCGAGGATGGTAGACAGCCCCTACCATCCGGAGAGGGACACTGTCTTCGTCCTCAATGAAAGAGGTATAGACGACCCGCCGGAAGAATCGACCAGAAAGAGGTGAGTGAACCCACCATCTGTTCCGGACCTGTCTCATCACGCGTGTTTGTCGGCCGGCTCTCACCCTTCTGCTCTAAGGTCCTCAACATTGGATGGAGCATAGTCACGGTTTTATAGTGAGAACCGAGCGCCCTCCCGCGTCTCGCTTGAAACGTTCTCGGGTGCTAGCTGTCGCCGTGGTTGCCCTAATGGTGCTCTCTGCAGTCCCGGCGCAGGCGCAGCTGGCATCGACGAACTCGGCCTATTCGGAGAGGCTGACAGTCTTCACGTCCGGCTCGATTGCTTTATGGGAAATGACGTTCACGGGGATCAACGGATCAGGCCACCTATCGGCGCTCGAGTCAACTCCCGGACTCAGCTGGTACAACATCAGCGCCATCAGCACCACCAGCTGGACTTCGGATATGCAGATATTCGGGCCGAGGGGCTACAACCTGCTTCCCGTTCCCTTCGTGCCATCTCAGGGGCTGTTCCTTACTGTTGGCTCGGACTCGTTCAGCGATGCTTCCGCCGCGGCTAGCGCTCTGGACTCCTACCTTCTGACTTCGTTCGCATCCTTCTCCAACGGGACTGGTACTTACTCCTTCTACAGTCCAATATCATTTAGCGACCTAATTCCGACGACTCTGTTCAGGTTCCTCCCCACGTCGGAAGGGGGGTTCGCCAAAGCCGTGAGCAGCAGCTTCTTCATGAGTTCCGACTCTCCTTTCATAGTCCTCGAGGGGCAGAAGGGGTCGTCCGGCTTCAACCACGAGCTAGTGTTGGGCTCCATTACGACTTCCGCCCTTAACACTCAAGCCCAACCGAGCCTTCTTGGCTACTTCTCCAGCACAATCACCTCCATTGTGGCTTCGAACCGAAGCTCCTCTTCGGTTATTCAGCTAAAGTTCCTCGACGGGATAGTGCAATCCAAGGACAAGGGGGCCGTCGTGGCGAGCAACACGTCCCCCTTCTCGGGATCTTACACGCTTGCCTTGGGTGCAGGAGAGGCGGTCTCAACTATAAACGCCACCGTCGTCGAGCAACCGGTCGAGCTCCTCGCCTCCAGAGCAGTCGACGTGGGAGTCCTGCGGACCAGTGACAACCTGACAGTCACGCTTAGCCTTAGGAATCTTTCCCCGTCAGGGACAATTAGCAGTGTCGCCTTTTCCGACAATTGGTGGAACAAAACAGGGGACTTCAAGTTCCTTGGCGGGAACTACACCGCCCCCACTTCTGCCATCTCGCCGGGGGGAATCGTCACTCCCGTCTATCGCCTACAGTACACGGGCACGGGCACGGGGAGCCAGCTGATCCCCGCCTCCGTGGTCCATTACGTGTATCTTGTGGGCGGGGAATCGTTCAATGGGACCGCGATCCTCAACCCCATCATGCTCTCCCTGGGGACAGACGCCCCCGTGGTCTACACAACCGTTACGCCAGTCGGCACCTTCGGCCCCTCGGTGGGTAGCATCCAGAAGTTCAACGTCACGGCCACCAACGTCGGCACACTTCCTGCTTTGTCCGTTGTAGTGGCAGGCCGGTCTGTGGCCGGGCTGGCACCCAGGTCCGGGGGGTCCCCAGGCGGATCGGCGACTGTATCGGTCACCCAGTCGGCGAAAGGCCTGCTCGGTGTGAACTCCACTCTCTCCTACTCGACGACCTACCAGAACCCCGGCGGCGTCACTCTGAACTCTACAAGCAATGTCGTCTCGGACACATTCTCTCATACTTCGATGGCCATTGGGTTCCCCCAGGTGAGCATCGGTGTCCAGCTTTCGTCGCTCTCCGATTCTGAGACCAACGTGACCCTCATCTTCACCGCGACCAACGTCGGCTCCGCGAACGTCACCTCCTTCCACGCCGGCGGAGCGCTGCCTGCCGGACTCGGGTGCGGGATGACGAACGGGACCGGAATCTATTGCTCCGGAGGGGAGCTGTCGCTCAGCTACCCTGTCCTGAACAAATCAGCAACCGAGACGACCACCATGAAGTACAACCTGACATCGCTTGCAAACTTCATACTTGCCCCATTGACGTTCCAGGGGCAAAGTTCGGGCTTCAACGAAACGGGTGAGTCGAACTTGGCGGCGATCCCCGCCGGGATAGAGATAACGAAACAGTTCTCCCCAGCGCAGCTCTTCGGCGGTATGTCATCAACCGTCAACGTGTTCGCGGGCAACGCAGGCCCGGGGCAGCTGTACAACGTGACAATCGGTTCAACCGTCGACCCGTTCGATACTCTTTCCAGCACGGAGACGCTGACGAAGGGCCTATCGACATTGGCAACTGGTGGAAACAACACCCTCTCCTACGGGGTGAACGCAACCCAGACATTCGGGAACCTGACCGGAACGCCAGCGACGACTAAGTTTTACTTCGGAGGGACCCTGTTCACAATAAGCGGAGCGAACCCGAAGGTCGAGATATATCAGCCGCTGGCGGTCACCATAACCACCACTCCCGCAACGCCCGAAGAGGGGAAGAACTTCACGATTGCCATCGAAATCACGAACCCCTCTGGCGTGGAAGTCTCCAACGTCCAGTTCTTCCTCCCCGTCCCATCAGGGGTTGGGCTCTCCAACCTCAGGGGTGCAACCTTTTCATCCGGCTCCCTCACAATAAGCATGGGCACCCTGGCCGCTCACGGCACGGCAACGGCGACCGTCTCGGCTGTGGCGAGCTCAGGAATAACCATCCCGTTTGACAAGGCGAAGCTGACCTTCATCTACTCCGGGACTTCAATCTCCGGAATTGTTCCCACGGGATCCGGCATTGCCATTGGGGAGGACGTTACGACCCGGTATCTCATCCCCATGGCCTTCGTCTTCTTGGTCTTGCTCTTCACCGT
>Ga0187772_10000329_pt1 | contig 21060 bp, 20 predicted proteins | sample 0116_SJ02_MP15_2_FD_133137 | JGI IMG/M metagenome (GOLD analysis project Ga0187772, IMG submission 133137) | Tropical peat soil microbial communities from peatlands in Department of Meta, Colombia - 0116_SJ02_MP15_20_MG | ecosystem: Environmental > Terrestrial > Soil > Wetlands > Peat | place... | reverse complement strand
GGGTCGCGGGGTCCCGATCGCCATCAGGCACCTGAAGCGCGCTGCCCTAGACTTCGGCGACGCCAACCTCGAGTACGTCGCGAGCGCCCCCCGTCCCCAGCGGGTAGCGATCATCGGCGCCGGTCCGACCGGGATCATGGCCGCTTGGGAGCTTGCGATTCGCGGCTACCCCGTTACGATCTTCGAGCGGCAGGACGCGATCGGCGGGCAGGCTGGCGCCATCCCTCACTACCGGATGCCGCACCACGAGCTCCTAGTCGATCTCCAGCGGTTCCGGAACCTGGACGTGACCTTCGTCACCCGCAAGAGCGGCGGGACGGACTTTACCCCAGAGAGCCTGCTGGCGGAAGGCTACCGGGCGGTCCTCGTCGCGATCGGCGCCTCCAAGGCCGGCTACCCCGGCATCCCGGGAGAGCACCTGCGGGGGGTCGAGCCCGCGCTCGAGTTCCTCTACGACGTCAACCAGGGCCGGCCGGTCCGCCTCGGCAAGAAGATCGTTGTGGTCGGGGGCGGGGACGTGGCGGTCGACTCCGTCCGGACGGCACGGCGTCTGTCCCCCGGTGCCACGGTCGCGATGGCCTACCGGCGGACGCGCGGGGAGTCCCCGGCCGGCGAGGAGGAGATCCGGGAGACCGAGCCCGAGGGGATCGACTTCCACTGGCTGCTGTCCCCGGTCCGGATCCTCGGGACCGACCGCGTCGAGGGGATCGTTCTGCAGAAGATGGAGCTCGCCGCCCCGGACGCGTCGGGCCGACGGGCCGTCAAGCCGGTGGACGGCGCGTTCGTCACGCTCGAGGCGGACACGGTGATCATGGCCGTCGGCGAGAAGGCCGACCTCACCGGGTTCTCCCCCGAGCTGGGCCTGAAGATCGGCAACAAGGGCTGGCCCGAGGGCGGTCGCCCGGGCTATGCGACGGACCACGAAGGGGTCTTCGCGGCGGGAGGCCGGTCGGTCGTCCACGCCATGGCCGCGGGGACCCGAGCGGCCGAGTCGATCGATGCCTACCTCGCCGGGAAGGAGGGTCGGCCTCCCACGCCTCGTCCGGACCCGTTCGGCGAGGGCTCGCCGCCCCCGCCGGTCCCCGAGGGTTACTCCGGGCCCGTGTGGAAGCCGTAGGGCCCACGACGGAGGCCCCAGCGTCCCGCGGAGCGGGGAGCGCAAGTTTCAACCCCCGGGCCGCAACTGCCCCCCGGCATGCTCTCCCGCTTCTGCAACCGTTGCGGACAGCAGCTCCCGCCGAACGCGACCACCTGCCCCCGGTGCAATGCGCCGGTGTCCGCCGCTCCCGCCGGCGGTGCGTCGCCCACGGTCGCGGGAACCTCCGCGGGCATGAGTGACGCCTCCGGTTCGGCTCGCCGGACGTGCGCCAACTGCCGGGCCCCCATGCGGTGGATCGGGCACTACAGCCTGCGGGCGAGCTCCTCGCCGGGGTCGGGAGGCGTGGTCCCGGGTGGACCGGATGCTCCGGAGACGCTGCTGCCGTTCTCCCTCTACTACTGCCAGACCTGCGGGAAGTTCGACTTCTACTATCCCGGGACGTAGCCCAGGAAGGCCTCCGCGTCGGGGGACGCGCGTGCAGCGGAGCGCGACGGACCCGGGCTTCCGGGGCCTCGGGCGGGCTCGGCGGGAGCTCCGGCCCCCACCCTCGCGCCCGCTGGAGAACCGGGAGGCCGCGGGAAGGCTGCTGGCCGCCCAGGCCGCGCCGTTGGGTCTGGTCTCGCCTGTCGTGCTCGGGATCCCCCGGGGCGGTGTGCCCGTCGCCCGGCCTCTCGCCGACGCCTTAGGGGCTCCCCTCGACGTCCTGGTCGTCCGCAAGCTGGGGGCGCCCGGGGACCCCGAGTACGGCCTCGGAGCCGTGGCCGAGGGCGGGGTGGTGCAGCTCGACGAGGCCCGCGCCCGCGCGGCCGGCTTCCCCCGGGCCGAGCTCGAGCCGGAGATCCAGCGCGAACTGCTGGAGGTCTCCGAGCGCGTCGCCCGATACCGGGGAGGGCGCCCTCTTCCCTCCCTTCGGGGGCATACGGTGTACGTGGTCGACGACGGCGTCGCCACGGGCGGCACGTTTGAGACCGGGCTCATCGCGGTGCGGCAACACGCACCGGACCGGGTTGTGGCCGCGCTCGGCGTGGCTCCCGGGGACGCCGTGGCCCGGCTGCACCGGCTGGCCGACGAGGTCCTGGTCGCCCTGGTCCCCGACCACCTGGAGGCCGTGGGCCAGTGGTACCGTGACTTTGGGCCGGTCCCGGAAGCGGAGGTCCTCGAGCTGCTGGAGCGGGGCGCCCGACTCTCGGGGGACCCCCCAGGGGCAACGAGCGGTCCGCCCCTCGCCTGAGTTGGACTACTTCTTCTCGGCCAACGAGCGGAGCGCCGCCGCGTCCTCGTTGTAGACCTGCTCGAGGAAGCCCCGGACCGTCGGCTCCAGCTGGCCGGCCGGGATGACCTTGGAGGTGAACTCACCGACGACGGTGATCCCGGTCTTCGCCCCCTTCGGGGTGTAGATGTTGAAGAACTTGGAGCCGCCCATCGGCCCTTCGAGGATCTCGACCGCCACCCCCAGCGGCGGGAACGGGGTCACCCGGGTCCGCATCGGAACCCAGTTGCCCGCCATGTTCGCCTCCCAAGAGAGCTCCATCGAGCCCTCCCCCACGGGCTTCGAGGTGAAGTTGCGGTTCTTGTGCGTGCGGGTGTGGTCCTCGGGAGCCTGGAGGTACTTCCAGATGATCTCGACCGGCGCGTCAAAGCTGCTCCCCTCGTCCTTGATGTGGACCATGGCCTCCGATGGAGCGGGGCCTATAATCCTGCCCGACGCGGGATGGGGGCCCCACGGAGGCTTTCGTAGGGGTCCGTAGACCCTGCTGGCGCCGCCGTAACCCCCCCGCTTTAACCTGCCCCGGCCGTGCGCGCGCGATGGCTCTGTCGCCTGAGAGCGTCGCCCGGCTGCTGGAGGAGGGGCGGACCCACCGGTGCCCCGACGGCCCGGAGACCTGCGTGAACGCCTTCGCCGTCGCGGACCTTCCCAGCCGGTTCGGGCAGTTCCAAGTGGTGGCCTTCTGGAACGAGCGCCAGCATCAGGACCACGCGGCGTTCGTCCATGGCGACGTCTGCGACCGCGAACGCGTTCTCGTGCGGCTGCACTCGGAGTGCCTCACGGGGGACGCCATCGGGTCGCTCCGGTGCGACTGCCGCGACCAGCTGATCGCCTCCCTCGAGCGCGTCGCGGCCAGCGATGCCGGGGTCGTCCTCTACCTCCGCCAGGAAGGGCGGGGGATCGGGTTCGCGAACAAGGTCCGGGCCTACCAGCTGCAGGACCAGGGGTACGACACCGTGGAGGCGAACGAGGCGCTCGGCTTTCGCGCGGACGAGCGGGAGTACGGGATCGCCGCCCACATGCTCGCGTCGCTGCACGTCCGCTCCATCGAGATCATGACGAACAACCCGGCGAAGATCGAGGACCTCCGCCGCCACGGGGTGAAGATCGAGGGGCGGATCCCGTTGGTGATGCCGGCCCACCCCGAGGACCGGGCCTACCTCGAGACGAAGCGCCGCAAGCTCGGCCACCTTCTCGACGTCGAGCAGCTGGACGGGACGTCGGCCCCCACCGAGGAGTAGCTCGGCGAAGCCGGTGTGGCCCTAGGTCACGTGGGCCGTACGGTTGTGCCGCTCGAGCGCCGCGATAGAGCTAAGCCGGGCACCGCAAACGGAGCACTTGACGGTCTTGTGGGCTGGGGCCGGAGCGGCGGCGCCCTGCCCCTCATGAGATTCCTTGAGGTGCGCCTCCAGTACCTCCGCGGACCGGAACACGGACCCGCACTGCGGGCAGGCGACCTCGTTCTCGTCGTACTCGACGTACGGCACGAACACCGCACCGCACCTCCCCGTATCCACGTTTCGTCCCTCCGTTCCGACGGGCTGGGCCGCTCAGGAGTGCATCGGAGGGGTCGATGTCGTACCAAGACTCGCCCGCGAGGCCGAGGCAGGGAAGGATGGCCGCGGACCGGGCCTAAATCCTCGGCCGGGTACGGTTCCACGGTACTGGGGCCGCCGTGACCGACTGGTTCAACATCGCTCTGTGGTCCCTGCTGGGCACCTGGATCCTGGTCGTAGGCACGCTCTTGCTCATGTACTGGCAGACCCGGACGAGCCAGCGGCTCAACTCGGCCAACGCCGTCATGGCGCTCCGGGAGCGGTTCGACAGCCCGCACATGCGCGCCGCCCGCCGCCACCTCAGCGAGCGGCTCCTTTCGCACACGCCCGACGACATCTCGAGCGTGGAGGTCCTGACGTTCTTCGAGCTGGTCGGTACCCTCACTCACCACGGGGTGCTGGACGCCGAGCTCGTGTGGGAGGCGTTCGGGTCGTGGGTGGTCGCCTACTACTGGGCGATACGCCACCCGGAGGACCTTGTCGGCAAGATCCGCAAGGAGCTCGGGGACCCCTTGCTCTTCCACGAGTTCGAGTGGCTGCACAACACCGTGGTCTCGATCGACGTTCACCACGAGCCCCAGCCCCTCCCCTCCGGGGACAGCGAGGCGGCGACCCGAAGGATCCTGGAGCTCGAGGCCCACCTGGCTTCGAACTGAACCCGCGCGTCCGAAAGGACGGGAAGGGATCTAGTCTAGCGTCCGGGAAGAGTGCGGGGCTCTCGGCCTACGCCAGAGCGGGCGCCCGAGGCCCAGTATCATGACGATCCAACTGAGCTCGGCGATGAGCGGCGAGGCCCAGGCGATCCCGATGGAGACGGCGAACACGATGACGCGGACGAGCTGGCTATCCTCCGTGGATTGAATCCAGCCTTTCGTGACCGAGGGTGCGACGAGACGGTGCCCCCGGGTGGCGTGGCGCCAGATCCCGAGGAGCATCCCACCCCCGATCGCCTGGATGACCGCGTAGAGCGTCACGGCCAGACGGGCCGACACGGTCCCCGGCCCCCAGCCGGTCGAGGAGTAGGCGAAGAGGAGGGAGACCAGGAACGGGGTGACGGAGATGACGAGCAGGAAGTACAGGTTGAGCCGAACGAGCATGCGGTCGTAGCGAACGATGCACGAGAACAGCCGGTGATGGACGTTCCACCAGGAGGCGATGACGAAGAACGAGAGCAAGTAGCCGATGAACGCCGGCTCGAGCCGCTGGAGATACCTGGTCAGCACGGGGAGCGGGGAGCTCCCGAGCGCCTGCGGCAGGAGCAGGGTGACGGCCAGGAACGTCAGCGCGAAGGCGAAGATGCCGTCGCTGAGGGAGAGGATACGGCTCAGGTCCGACCCGGTCCCGTCGATCCCCTCCAGCCGTCGTCCCAGGGGCACGGCCTCGCCCCGCTCGTCACTGCCGGCGATAGCGCTCCCCCGGCGGGCTACCGACTCCCCGCTCATGACGTTGGTCGTGACGGAGGCCACGGCGGGAAGGGACCGGGAGCGCCAAGGTTACTCGGGCGGAGGGGTCAACGGGGCGTGGCTGGGCCTCTACGCCCTCGGAGCGTCATGGCCTATGGCGAGCTTGCGGACCTGTACGACGCGATTCACGCAGGCAAGCCCTATCCGGCCGAGGCCCGGGCCGTCCGAGCTCTGGCGCGCCGATACGCCCGTCGGCCGTTGCGGACGCTCCTCGACGTCGCCTGCGGGTCCGGCCGCCATCTGGAACAGCTCCAGCGATGGTTCGACTGCGCCGGGGTAGACGCGAGCCCCCGGATGCTCGCGCGGGCCCGACGCAGGGTGCCCCGGGCCGAGCTCCACCGGGGTCGCATGCCGAAGTTCGACCTCGGCCGTGAGTTCGATGTCGTCACCTGCCTGTTCTCCGCGATCGGTTACGTCCGGTCGCCCGAGGCCCTGCGAACCACCTTGCGCACGATGGCCCGGCATACGTCCCCCGGAGGGGTCGTCGTCGTCGAGCCCTGGCTCACCCCAGAGGCATTCCGCGTGGGCCGAGTGCGACACCAGGTCGCGGAGACCCCCGGCGCCACGATCGTTCGGGTCAACGAGGTCCGCCGTCGAGGGAACCGGACCATCTTTGACTTCCACTATCTGGTGGGGCGCCGTGGAAAGGTGCGCTACTTCGTGGAGACCCACGACCTCGGGCTCTTCTCCCGGCGGACCATGCTGGGGGCCTTCCGGCAGGCAGGTCTCGAGCCGGTCTATCTTCCCGGCGGGCTTACGACGCGCCGTGGACTGTATGTGGGCAGGAAGCCGGAGGTACCCGGTCCTCGCGAGCGCCGCTCGCTCAGGAGAGGACGTTCACAACGGCCTTCGAGGCGGTGAACCCTGCGGTCCTATGCGAGCCATCGCAGTGCGGCTTGTTCTTCGAGTGCCCGCAGCGACAGAGCGCGGCGGTCGCCTTCCCATCGACCAGCACGAGGTTCGGGCCGTTCTCGTTCGAGAGGATCTCCACCTTCGGCATGGCACGTCCCCCAAGCCTGCGGGCGCCATAGCCTCGACGGCGGCCGCTCGCGAGGGTCCGAGCTACCCGAGCCTCAGGTCGTGGTGCGCGGGTCCATGGACCGGCCCCGATCTCGGAGGAGGGGCGGCCGGATGACTGTCCTGCGCGTCCAGGCTCGGCCCGGCAGCGCCCGTGACGAGGTCGTGTGGGACGACACGCGAGGGTGCTGGACCGTAAGGGTCCGGGCGCAAGCGCAGCAGGGAGAGGCCAACCGGGCGCTCCTCAAGACCCTCGCCACCGCCCTTAGCGTGGACCAACGCGGGGTGAGGCTGATCGGCGGCCTCCGCAGCCGCGCGAAACGGGTCGAAGTCGAGGGCCTGGCCGCCGAGGAGGTCGAGCGCCGTCTTCGGCTGGGTCGCACGGAGGGAGTTGCACGGCCCGACGCGCGCGAACCCCGACAGACCGCACGTCGCCAGGATGGGGACGGAATCGCTGTGATCGAGGCACGAACCGCGGTGGAAATTCGGGAGGCCCGCAGACTGGTCGAGGAGTACGTGGATTCGCTCGAGATCGACCTCGACTTCCAGGATTTCAGTACAGAAATCTCGAGCTTTCCCGGAGAGTATCGACCTCCAGCCGGGACCGTCCTGGTAGCCTACGACCGGGGTCGGCCTGTCGGCGTGGTCGCCCTGAGGCCGCTCGAAGCGGGCGGGTGCGAGATGAAGCGCATGTATGTGGTGCCGGACCACCGCCGGAAGGGCATCGGAAGGGTCCTGTCGGAACGGCTGGTTGAGATCGCCCGTCGGAAGGGCTACCGGGCGATGCGACTGGACACGCTGGGTACGATGCATGCCGCCCTCGAGCTCTATCGAACCCTGGGGTTTCGCGAGATTCCTGCCTATCGGTACAATCCGATCGTCGGGGCCAAGTTCCTCGAGCTTGAGCTGCGGCCGGCAAAGGATGATGACGGCTGAGCGCCTCACCCTGTCGATGGGTCAACGGCGGAGAAGTCCGCGGCGGCCGGCATCCGCGGCGCCGACGGGCCGGTTTCCCTCGATCGAGAAGGGACTCGTGCGCATCTTCGGTAGACCTTGGGGCGGGGCGAAGGAGTTCCTTCCGGCCGGTCCTCCCGGGCCCCCGGAGGCACCCCGTCGAAAGAGGAACCCCGATCGGCCGGGCGATTCCGGCCAGTCGACACACGGTTGAGGTTCTCCTTCGACATCCCGGGTAGCAGGCCTGTCGGGACCTCGCCGCGGCGTACGAACCCCGCGGCAAGGCGAGTCCCGACGTGCGGGGCGTGCCCGGGCAACCCTCAGGTCACCGTGACGAAACTAGGCTGACGTGCGGCTCGGTTGCGGTCGAAACGCCCTTGGGCCCCTCGAGCTCTGCCGGCCTCATGGGCAAGAAGCCTGCCAGGGGCGAAGCCTCCGACCTACCGAACCCGCAGGAGGTCCAGATCGGTTCGATCGTGGTGGACTGCACGAACCTGGAGAAGATGATCCACTTCTGGACCGAAGGGCTGCATTACGTTCCTCGAGGGCCGGTGCGGCCGGACGGGGTCATGCTGATCGACCCGAGGCGTAAGGGGCCGAACCTCAACATCAGCCTCTCAGGCGAGGGTCCCGCGAAGGAGTACCGCCTCCATCTGGACCTGTACGTCACCGACCCCAAGGGCGAGCTCGAGAGGTTCCTCCGGCTGGGGGCGACGGTTCGCCACCCACCGAAGAGGGGACATGATTTCGTCGAGCTGGGGGACCCCGACGGGAACCCGTTCTGCCTAATCGACATCGACTGGCCGAGGAGCCGCCAGTCCTGGGGCGACGATTGGGCCTACGGGGACCATCCCTGAGGGGAGGGTCCGGCGCAAGGTGTTCCCTCCAAGCCGCCGCGGATACCCCCTCCGGCGGTGCAGGCGCGTCCGCGACGGATCGGACGCTGGGTCAGAGCGCGGTCCGGCGACCTAGGACGGACGGCACTCCGGACACGCGGTGGCCTAGGGCGGGTGCGCATCGGCATGCTTATGGAGAGAACCTAGGTGCGGCGCCCATGGTTTCCCCCCGAGCGAACCTGTCGAACGCTCTACGAGTGACCTCCGTCGCGGTCCTGGTGGTCCTAGGACTCGTTGTGGCCGCGTCTGCGTTGTCGTCGGCGGGGCGGCCCACGTCCGTCGGCGCGGAGACCCTGGCGGCGGCAGCCCATCCGTCCACCGGGTTGTCTGCGCTCCCTTCCACGACCGGAGCGTCGAGCCGCCACGGCCCCGCGGGGAGCGTTGCGTCGACACCCTCTGGCGGCGGCTCGACGAGCGCGCCGATCTACGAAGCGGGAACTGACCTTACGACGGTGACCGGCGGACTGTCCTATCCCCAGGCCGTGGCCTACGACGGTTCCAACGGCTACGTCTACGTCGGGGACGGGTCCGGACACACCGTGAGCGTGATCTCCGGAACCGGCGTGGTGGACGAGATCGGGGTGCTCACGGGCCCCTACGCGGTGGCCTACGACCCCGCGAACGGGGACGTCTACGTTGCGAACGGCGGATCGGCCAACCTGAGCGTGATTTCCGGCACGACGGTGGTCGCGACCGTCGGCGTGCAGCACGGGCCCGAGGGGCTGGGCTATGACAGCGCGACCGGGCAGGTCTATGTCGCAAACTACCTTTCCGCCAGCGTGAGCGTGGTCTCGGGGACCAGCGTCCTGAGCAATATCACCGTCCAAAATGGCCCTCTCGGGATCGCCTACGACCCCGGAGACGGCGACGTCTACGTGGCGAACTCGGGTTCGGACAGCGTGAGCGTGATCTCAGGAACCACGGTGACGGCGACGATCACCGTACAGTCCTTCCCCGCCGGGATGGTCTACGACAGCGGGAACGGGGAGGTCTACGTCACGAACGTCTACTCGGACAGCGTGAGCGTCATCTCCGGGACGACGGTCGTCGCGACCATCGATGGGTTCTCCTACCCAGGCGCGGCCGCCTACGACCCCAGCAACGGGGAGGTGTACGTCACCAGCTTCGGCTCGGGCCTCAGTGCGGGGAGCGTCAGCGTGATCTCGGGGACGACCGTCGCCGCGACCATTGGCGTGGAAGATGGCCCGACAGCGTTGGCCTACGATAGCGGGAACGGCTACGTGTATGTCGCGAACGAGAACTCGGCCAGTGTGAGCGTGATCTCGACGCTGCTCGAACTCGGAGGGATTGCGGGGAGCGCTTCGTTGGACGGCGGACAAACCGCGCCCTTCTCTACCGCCGTCCTGGGTCCCGGGGCCGGCATCGAGAACGTCTCGGTCCTGGTCTCCCCGTCGCTCGGCCTCTCCTGCTCGGTGGGGACGCCGAACGATGCGGTGCTCTCGGCGTCGTGCCAGGCCACGACGGTCGGGTCCTATACCCTCACCTTCTACGCCGTAGATGCGCTGGGCAACGCGGTCTGGACCTCCACCCCGTCCGGGGGGATCGTCGTTCTCCCCGCGCTGGGCACTCCGACGGTCGTGTCCAGCGCGAGCACGGTGACTACCGGCGGTTCGGTCGTATTCTCGGCGTGGGAAGCGGGCGGCGCCGCGCCCTACTCCTATGCGTGGACCGGCCTTCCGACGGGCTGCGCCGGCGTCTCCTCCCCGGAGATCGTCTGTTCGCCGATGTCCGTCGGGAACCTGACCGTCTCGGTCAAGGTCACCGACGCGAACGGCGTGGTAAGCGGGGTGAGCAACGCCGTCACGGTCAGGGTGACAACCCCGCCGTCTACCGCGAGCAGCTCGGCGCTCTCGTCGACGAACGAGCTCCTCGACGTGGTGCTGGGGCTTGCGATTGCGGCGCTCGTGCTCGCAGGAGCCGCGCTCTGGCTGGCTCGATCGCGGGGCGGAGGGGGGGGTGCCGCGCGACCTGCCCGGTCCGAGGTCGCCGGACAGCCTTCGACCCCGGCCAACGAGACAAACCCCCCGCCCTGACGCAGCCGGAAGCGTCCGGGCACACGGATTGGCCTGGGTGGGCGAAGGCTCTGTAGCCACCCGCGGGTCCATCGGTCTCGGCACTGACCGGGCTGTTACCGCCGGACTGTGAAGGGGAACGAGCGAGACGGACACAGGGCGTTCGACCCGTATGCGGTCTAGAACCACTTGTGTCCGTCTGCCCGGCGCAAAGCCCGCCCACGGCCCCATAGGGACCGCCCCATCTGCTCATCGAAGTCAGGTCGGGCGCTGCTCGATTCCCCGCTCCGCCTTACGTTCGGCGGCGCGGCGGTGACGGAGAAGCGCCAGCCCGATAGCGGCCCATGCGGCGGCAACCAGACCTGCCACGACCCAGACCGGGAAGGTGGGTGCTTCCCTTCGAGGGGGCGAACTCGCGCCTACGGCGGCCGATACAGGGTCGCTGCCGTAACCGGCATGCGGGAGCTCACCCGAAGTCGTGAAGGTGACGAGCACAGAGGTCCCGTTGCCGCTGACCGTAACGTACGCCGGCGCGCCCGAGCTGTTGTAGCCCTTCACGGAGCCGATCGCATACGAGTAGTTCCCGTCAGCGAGGTCGAAGACGACCGTGTCCCCGACCGGGGCCTTCTTGCTGTGGCCCCCGATCTTCACCGACCAAGACCCCTTCGGGAGCCCGGTCTCCTTGAATGTGACCGCATAGAGCGTGGCGGTGAACTTCACCGTGATCGTCTTGTGCTTGTTGTGCACCGTGAGAGTCCCGGACGTCGTCCTCGGGGTGAATCCCGGGATCGAACCGATCGAAAACGAATAGGTTCCATCCGGCAGGGAGAAGTTCAGCTCCTTGGTGTCCGTTAGAAGGGTCATGCCGTCGAGTGTAACCGGCCATGCGGCGTGGTTGGCAGGAAGCCCCGTCTCCTTGAACGTAACCTCGAAGTACGGCTTTGCCGATGGTACGAAGGCGAGCTCGACCGTCGAGTTGCCCCCCTTCACTACGATCGTACCACTGCTAGCCGCGTCGGCAGTCCAACCCGGCGGAGAGGTGAACTCGTATGAGTACGAGCCGTTCGGCTCCAGCCAGACTAGGCTCGACGCAATCCCGGAAACGGCCAGCGAGAGCGGGCTGCCGGCTACCTCTCCTGAGAACGGGGTGTCGAGAGGAAGTCCCTGCTCCCGGAGGGCGACCGGATAGAGGACCGGCTGAAAGTAGGCCGTCACGGTTACGAACGAGCCATTGACTTCGACCGTGCCGGTCGAGTTGACCACGAAGTTGGGCACCGCATGGATCGTGTAGTTGTAGGTCCCATTGGGCACCGGCATCGCAATCAGGTGGCCGGTCGAGCTCATCTTGGACCCGTCCACCGTCACCGACCAGTTGGTCCCGTTCGGGAGGCCCAGCTCCTCGACGAATACGCCGTACGTCCGGACCGCAAACGTCCTATCGATGTAGATTGGGCCGGGGGCGTGGACTACGAACGAACCCCCTACTTGCGGGACATATCCGCTCAGAGGGAGGATGGTGTAGCGGTACGTCCCGTTCGCGAGCTCGAACGATGGCGATGTACCCGTGACAGCGATGCCCGGAGCTAGAGCGACGGTCCACGGCTCTCCTTTGGGTAGTCCAGAAGCGTTGAACTGGACTAGAGAGGTCTCCGGCCCCTTGGGCGTCGATGTCGCGTTCTTTACGAACGTGATGGGTACCGTTAGGTCCGAGCTCCCGACCGAGATGGTGCTCGTGTTTGTCGGGGTCACGTAGTAGCCAGCGACGTGGTTGACCCGGTAGGTCAGGTTGCCCGAGGCCGCAGTGAACCCGACGGCGCTCGTCGACGAGTCCATCGTCGCCCCGTCCACTTCGACGGCCCAGCCCGTCCCTGAAGGCAGCCCCGTTTCTTTGAATGTGACGTTCAGGGCTTCCCACTCGATAGGTAAGTAGACCTGAGCGCCGGCGACCGAAACCGTGCCGTTGGTGCCGTTCCTGACGGTGAGGCCGGCCGGGGGGCTGATCCTGTAGGTGTAGGTTCCATTCGTGAGGTTCTTCAGGACGATGGGCTGGCCGAGGATCTCGGAGGCGTTGAGAGTGGTCGCGTTGGATGAGTTTCCTTTGAGCTGGATTGCCCAGAAGAACCCTGCCGCCTCAAGAGAGCAGATGATAGGGAGGTACAGACACGGATGGAGGACACAAGCAACGCAAATCGGAACCACGATTGGCGATGAGGGCCCGTTGATCTGAACAACGAAGCTGACACTGTTGATCTGATCGGATGGGATCGAGAGTCCGAGGAAGAGCCCGGTGTTGAACGTCAGCTCGCAGTAGGCAGTGGTGTGGGCCGGAATCGTGGGCGCTTGATAGGTCGCCGTACTCCCGGTCGGGCCTGAGGGAACCACCGTGATCGACCCGCACGGGTTCGGGCTTCCCGCCGTGTACGGTACAGGGGTCGTCCAGGTGCCCCCTATGGAGTAGTCATATCCGGCGACCGTCAGTGGGCTAAAGAGGTCCAGGGTGTTGCTTTGTCCGCTTCCCATGACCCAGGCGGGGTCCGGATTCGTGGGATTCACTCCGGTAAGCGCCTGCGTGCAAATGACCTGCTGGACGTCGCAGACATCGAGAGTAGTCACCACCGGTCCGGTGGCGAAGTTGTAGGCTGGGCTCGTGGCAATCGAGCCGCTGAAGAGGCCCAGGATGGCACTCCAGCTGGCCCCGAACTGCACCCCGATCTGCCAGCAGCCTACGAGCCAAAGCTGGGACTCAAGTTGGTAGTACGGCGGCGTATTCCAGAGCCCGTCCACGGCATAGCCGGAACTACACTCCCCGCCGCTCCAATCCCCGCTGGGCGACGGGGTAGTTCCTTGCCCGACGTAGAGGCTTAGTCCGGCGAACAGGAACGCCCAGCCGGTGACCGACCCCAGGTTGATCTGGTAACCTGCGATCTCCCCTCCGATTACGCTAAGTGTGACGCTGAGGACCGGCCCCGCCCGCAGCGCCGCGTAACCGTAGAACGGGTTGGATGGGGTGAGGATGAGGCACCCATCCGACAAGAGCTGCCCAGCGGAGTAGCAGCTGGTCGGCGTGTTCGTATTCGTCCAGGAAGACGCATTGAATGAGTAGTTCTGGTCCGCAGAGCCGTAGCTTCCCTGGTTGAGCGTGATGGAATCGGACGCTCCCAAGCCGATATCGTACTCCAAGCCGAGATTGAGGTCAACGCTGAGTGACACGATTCCGTAGAAGGTGTAGAAGGCGAGCGTCCCCCCCAGACCCGGGACATCCCACGGCTGGCTGTTGAAGTTCGTCACCTCGAACCCGGAAGCCCCTGCGGCGAGGGAAGCGACCACGTCCTCGCTGTAGGACTCGCTGAAACCGACATAGTACGGCGTGATTCGAAGAGGGAAGCAACTGTTCGAAAGCCCAGAACAGACGAGGAACTGAAGCGCGAAGTGCACGGTGGCGCTGAGCTCGAGACTGGAAATGGTCAGGGTGGCCGAGCCCGTCGTCCCCGGGAGGTTTATCGACTGGGGGGAGGGCATCGTATACGAGACGCTGAACGCCCCGGTGAACGTCTCGATCTGACACCACGTAGCGAACCATGACCCGGGACAATTGACTCCGTAGTCAGGGGAGGTCATATTCCCCCCGGGGGGCGCGGCCGCGCACCCCGTACCATTCAGGCTGGATGAACAGTTTGTCGGCTGGTAGACATAGGCAATAGGCGCGGCGGCGCCCGAGGCTAGACCCGCTGAACCAAGAGCGACGGGAATCGCGCTCGCAGGGGGCTGAGCGACAGGGAGCGGAGAGCCTGATGGGAGGTTCACGGACATCCGGGGAGTTGCGGAGACCTTCACCGGGTTAACGCCTGGAGTAACACCCGATGTGTGAGCAGGGACCGCCCTTGGCCCGGTCTGGTCGGGCTGGGATCCCTGAGCCGCAGTCACCGAGCTGGCAGGGACCAGAAGCAGGGCGCATGCGAGCAGAACAAGGGCGACCACCGGCCCTCTCCCACGACCGACTCCGCCAAGAACGGCCTGTCTGGAGGGAAGACGAAACCTTCTCGAGACTCTCAAGAGATTACGGTCAGTGCGCGCATCGTCTGGGCAGGCAGGACCATCCGTCGCTGAGACGTAGGACCTTTCCATCAAGGGGCTCACCGCGAACAGCGTAAGGGGGCCACTATAAAGAAACTTGTGCTACGATTACTATGCGTACTACGAAGTTCAACACGCCATCCCGGGGTCTGACGGTCGGGCTCCTCCTACCGAGCCATCTCTTCCGTGCCTGGCCAGTTCAGGGCATTAGGCCGCAGGGCCCGGAGAGATTCCCGTGGGTACCGGATCCGACGGAATCCGGGGGCGATTGGCCGGAAGTGGTATGGGCCGGGGGCTCTGAACTCCCGATCAGAGTGAGAAAATGAAGTGGACACGGGGGGATTTGAACCCCCGACCTCTGCTTTGCGAAAGCAGCGATCTTCCGCTGATCTACGTGCCCGGCGCGGTCGCCGAGCGGCGCTCAAGTTTAAGGATTTGGCCCCGCCCGGGTCGGCGAGGGAGCGTTCCGGCGACGGAGGCCGCGTTCCCGGTCAGGGCGCGTGCTGGAGCTGGCGCGCGTGCCGGACGAGCTCGACGAGATGCTCACGGATGAACTTGCGGACCGTCTCGTCCACCAAGCGGCCGTTCGCGTCGAACTTCTGGGCCGCCATCGGCACGATCACCTCGGGCCGGTTGATCGGGAACATGTTCAGGAACACCATCGACTGGCGCAGTTCGTACTGCGCGCGCGCACCGCCCAGCATCCCGACGCTCGCGCTCATGAGCCCCGCCGGTTTGCCGTTCCAGGAGTTGTCGGTGTAGGGCCGCGACCCCCAGTCCAGGACGTTCTTCTCGGCCGCCGAGAGCCCGTAGTTGTGCTCGTTGAGCGAGAACAGCACCGCGTCGGCCCGGCGCAGCTGCTCCTTCAGCCGGCGGGCCGGCTCCGGAAGCGGGCTCTCTTCGTCCTGGTTGAACACGGGGAACCCGCGGATGTCGACCATCTCGAGCTTCGTTCCCGGCGGTACAAGCTCCGACGCGGCGACCAAGAGCCCGGTGGAGAACGCGTTCTTCCGAAGACTGCCAGGGACGCCGAGGATCAGGAGGTCGGACATCGCTGCTTCGATGGCGCGCGATAGTTAACGGTCCGCTAACGCGGACGCCACAGGGTGAACCGAGGGCGACCGCTCAGGCGACCGCGCTCGCGGTCCCCGGGCCGCGGGAGGCCTCGGTGGTGGGCGGCTTCCCCTTTGGCGAGGCTGGGGCCTCGGTCGCGGCCCCCGTCGAGGGGGGCGGGGCGTGACCCCCTCCGCCCTTGACGTAGGTCGAGCGGCGGGCCGGACAGATCACGTGCTCGTCCGCGTCGTACCGGAACAGGTCGGCGTACCGACCCCAGTTCACAATGTTCTGCTCGCCCCCGTCCTGCTTCGCGGTCGTGAAGGCGATGATGTGGCCGAACTCTTCGTCCGTGAGGCGGTGCTGAGGGCTGGCTTCCAGGGCCCGGAGGATCGTGCGGAACAGGGGGGTCCGCTTCAGCTGCTCCCGGACGATCGACTTTCGCTCCCGGATGGAGGCGGCGACCAGCTTGCGGCCGAGGTCGGTGAACGCCGCCCGCCCGTCGGAGACCTTGACGAACTGCAACAGCTCGGCGTACTCCAGCGCCGGGAAGATCTCGTCGATCTCGAGGTCCAGGTCGTCCGCGAGGCGGGCGACGTCCTCGGAGCCCTTGTGGTCGTTGATGAGAACGAGCAGCCCGAGCATCTCGTTCGGGCTGCACTTGGGGTAGGTGGTCGCCACGGGGGTTCCCTGTTGGTGCCTCGACTTACTACCGGGGGCGGGATTAAAGGGTTCTACCGGGCGGGACGGTGCCCCCGGCGGCGGGGGGGGACGGCGGGGCCCCCCCCTCCGTGATGAGGGAGTAGACCCGGTCCGTCAGGTCGTAGAACGGGGCCGACTTCCGGTCCCGGGGACGGGGGAGGTCGACCGGGACCTCGGCCAGGACGTGGCCCGGGCGTCGGGAGAGCACGATCACCCGGTCCGCCAGCTGGATCGCCTCCTCGATGTTGTGCGTCACGAGGACGACCGCCTCAGGCGGGAGCTGGGGGTCCCGCCAGAGCTGAAGGACCTCCTCCCGGAGCCCCTCGGCGGTCAGGGCGTCCAGGGCGCTGAACGGCTCGTCCATCAGGAGGACGGTGGGTTCGACCGCCAGCGCCCGGGCAAGACCGACCCGCTGGCGCATCCCGCCCGAGATCTCCCGCGGATAGGCCTCCTCGAAGCCGTCCAGGCCGGTGACGCTCACGTACCGCTCGACCTGCGCGGCGATCCGCTCCGGGTCCCATCCGAGCGCTTCCAGGCCGAAGGCGACGTTCTGGTTGACCGTGAGCCAGGGGAACAGGGCGAAGTTCTGGAAGACCATCGCCATCCCCTTCGCGACGGTGTCGACCCGCTGATCGCGGAACGAGATCGTCCCCGCGGTCGGGTGGTCCAGGCCCTGGACCAGACGCAGCAGCGTCGACTTGCCGCAGCCCGAGGGACCGACGATGGCGAGGAAGTCCGCGTCCTTCACCTCGAAGGTGATGTCCTGCATGATGGCGATCGTCCCGTGCCGCGTCGGGAACGACTTGTCGACGTGGTCGACCCGGATGATCGCCATCGACCTTCCCCTGGTCAGTCGTAGCGGTAGCGCTCGACCGCACGGCGGTAGAGCGGTTTCCATAAGAGTTCGTTGATGGCGACGACGGTGGCGACCAGCGTGAGGAGCGCCGCGGCCATCAGCGCGTTGCCCGCCCCGCCGAGCGCGTTGCCGATGTCGATCAGCTGGCCGATCCCGATCACGGACAGCTGGCTCTTTCCCAGGCTGAGGTACTCGGCGACGATCAGGGTGTTCCAGCCGCCCCCGAACGCGGTGATGGAGCCGGTGATGAGCGCCGGGAAGATACCCGGCAGCAGCACCCGCCGGTAGAACTGGCGCCCGCGGAGCCCATACGAACGGGCCGCCTCCACGAGGTCGGGGGGGAGTTGCCGGACCCCGGAGAGGATGTTGAAGAACAGATACCACATCATGCCGGTGAGCAGCATCAGGATCGCGGCCCCGTTCGGCGTGAGGTAAGGAACGAGCACGAAGATGATCACCGGGAAGAGGGCGGTCGCGGGGAACGAGGCGACGACCTCGATCGCCGGCATCCCGTAGCGCTCGGCGCGAGAGCTCCTCGCGACGACGATGGCGAGCGGCAGCGAGATCGCAAGGCAGATCGTGTACGCGGCGGCGACGCGCAGGATCGAGGCGCCCATCGCCTCGGGCACGAGCGCGATGTCGTGGCGTACCGGGGCCGCGATCGGGGAGGTGAAGACGCCGAAGACCGCGACGACGATGGCGATGAGCATGATCCAGCAGAAGACGAGGACCGCGCCCGCGGCCGCGTAGTAGGCGATGGGTCGGCGCGGCCCCTTGAGCGGGCGGCCGGGCCGGGTGGTGAACGCCGCGAGCTGCACGAACGGCGTCCGGATCCGCGAGACTCCGGAGCGGACCCCTCGCGTCACGTACGAGGTCGCCCGCCGGATCCTTCCCGGGTGCTCCCCGGGCGTGACGATCCCGCCGCCCTCCCCGGCAGGGGCCGTGTCGTAGCGGAACCGGTCCGCCCAGCGGCTCAGCGGACGCCAGCAGGCGAAATCGAGCACGGCGATGAGCACGACCAGGACGATGATGCCCGCGAGGAACTTCGCCCCGTTGCCGGCGCTCGCGGCGAACGAGAGGTAGCTGCCGATCCCGGCGAGGGCGTTCGAGGTGTTGGTCGTGAAGATCTCGGCCTCGACCAGGAAGAACCAGCCGGCGGTCCAGGACAGGACGGTGTTGTAGACCAGCCGGTTCACGGTCGCAGGGAACAGCACCCGCCGGAAGAGGAGCATCCCCCTCAGGCGGAACGTCTCCGCGGCCTCCTTGAGTTCGGAGGGGAGCGTCTTCAGCGACTCGTAGACGCCGAACACCATGTTCCAGGCCATCGAGGTGAAGATCAGGAACACGGAGGCGAAGTTCGGGCCGACGAAGCTCCCCGGGGTCGCAGCGGCGAGGATGGCGACCGCGAACGGGAAGAACCCGAGGATCGGAACCGATTGGAGGATGTCGAGGACCGGGATCATCACCCGCTCCCCGGTGCGCCGGGTCGCTGCGTAGTAGCCGTAGGCGAGCGCGAAGCCGAGCGAGAGCGCGTAGGCCGCGACCATCCTCAGGAAGGAGTAGAACAGGTCGACCGAGGCGAGCGGGAAGTAGCCCGTGATGCTGCCGACGGTGAGTCCGTCGTGTACCGACGCATAGACCCCGAACGCGAGGGGGAGCCCGGCGTACAGGACCGCCGACCGGAAGGCGGAGCGACGGTGGAACGGCCGCGTGTCTCGCGCGAGGTTGGGGGCGGAGGCCCTCGGGTGGGCTGGCCGGTCCGAGCGCACCTCTGCCGAGGGAGCCTCGTTCGTCATGCCTCGTCCCCCCCGGGCCGCGGAGGCGCCTCGGGCGTCGAGCGACTATACTCTTTCCCTCGACCCCTGGCTCCCAGGCGACGGGGCGGCGGGCGAGGCGCCGGCTGTCCCGACAACGTTTATCAACGGCCCCAAGCTGGCACGCATCGTAGCCCCGTAGTGTAGTGGCCAATCATGCGAGACTCTGGATCTCGCGACGCAGGTTCGAACGCCGAGGGTGGCGCGAGCCCCGCCGGCCGGAACTCCTGCCGGGGCTACTTTTCCACGCGCGTCGCGATGCCCGTGCGGGGGTGCTCCAGCTCGGCCAATCCCTCGGCCATCGCCGAGGGGGCCAGCGAGGCAGGGCTTAGGACCCTGTTGCCCAGGGCATGCGCCGGTTCAAACGACGGTTGGGTCCCTGGGGCCCGCCCTCGGAGATTCCGGCCCCCCGCACCTCCCTGCTAGGTCGGCCACGGAGGGGTGTACGTGGCAGAGGTCGAGCCTCCGCCGTCGCCCCAGCAGATCCTCCGGCTGACCGCAGGTGAGGTGGACCGCCTCCTGGACCACCTCGAGCGGACGGTCCCCACTCGTCCTCCCTACGTACCGCTCCCGGAGGCGGCCTCCGCGGTGGTCTTCGGCGACACCCACGGCGACTGGCTTTCCACCCTCGAGGTGGTGCGTACGTTCGAGGCGCAGGGCCCCCGGGCGCTCCTCGTGGGCCTTGGCGACTACGTCGATCGCCCGCCGCGCGACCTTCCCTGCGGGTCGGTGGCGAACGCACTCTTCCTCCTCTCGCTCGAGAGCCGGTGGCCGGATCGTGTCGTTCTGCTCCAGGGGAACCATGAGACACAGCGTCGGATCCCGGGTCACCCGCACGTGGTCCCCACGGAGCTGAGGCAGCTGTGGGGAGAGTCCGCGCAGCGGTACGACCGGCTCATGGACCTGCTGGCCCGAGGCCCGTTCGCGGCCTCGGCCGAGAACGGGGCGTTCTTCGCCCACGCGGGGTTCCCACGCGGCCCGCTGCCCACCCCGTGGACCCAAGCGCTGGCGGCGGTCGACGATAAACAGTTGCTCCAGCTGGTCTGGTCCGAGCCCGAGGCCGGGGCAGCACATCGGGGCGCGACCCGGCCCTGGACCGAGGCCGAGCTCGCGAGCTTCCTTGACCAGAGCTCGCTACGGACGTTCTGGCGGGGCCACGACCCCGATCTGACGGGACGGGCCCTCTACCATGGCCGGGTCATGACGCTCCAGACGACGCGCGTCTTCCGGCGCTACGGAGGGGTCGTGATGGCGGTGATGGCCCTGGATCGACCGCTGGAGCGCGTAGAGGACGCCGAGCTCCGTCGACTGGGAACGGAACCCGGCTCCGCGTCGGCGTAGTCCGCTAGGGCAGGCTAGCCTCCCCCGAACAGCTCCCGCTCCGCGCGGAGCGTGGCCTCCGCCGATCGCGCCGAGGCATACCTTGCCAACCGGCCCTCGTTCAACTGGAGAAAGGCTGGGCCGCCAGCGAAGCCCTCTAGGAGGCGCTCGGCGCCCGTACGCTGGCCGAGGACGACGAGCGCCGCGGCTAGCGCCTCGACCGTGTTCAGCTCGCCGACGCGACCGTAGTGCTGCGGGTTGGCGGCCAGGAGCATCGGAAGCCGGCGTGGGGTCCCTCCCCGCATCCAGGCCTGGGCAGGCGCCCGGGTTCGGGTCCCGGAGAGCCGGTTCCACGAGCAATCCACCGCGACCAGCCCGTCGCTCTCAGCGGCGCGCCGGTCCGCGCCCGAGAGCGGCGTGCGGGCATAGGGGTCGAGCACGATGGGAGACCGACCACCGGCTCCGGGGTACGCGAGCTGACGAACGAGCCCCAGCCGGAGCAGCCGCCGACCGGTGCAAGGCCGGGGATGGTCGTCGCCGACCAGCACCAGCCCGAGCGGGATCGGCCCGTCAGGGGGGCTGGGCGTACTCGCGGAAGATCGCATGCAGCTCCCGCGTCAGGCGCAGCGCGTCCTCTCGCGGGCGCTGCCACATGTTCCGGCCGAAGATGATCCCCGTGGCCCCCGCGTCCATGGACGCGCGGACCTTCGAGAGGAGCTCGGCATCGGAGACCTTCTCGCCGCCCGAGACCAGGACGAGCGCGCGGCCTGCGCTCTGGACGACCTTGCGGAAGGCCTCTTCCGCGCCCAGCCGGAGCGTGTTGTACGGCGCCGGGCTCTCCGCGTCCTTCTCCGAGGCGACCGGGTAGTTCACCTTCACCACGTCCGCGCCGAGCTCGAGGGCGACCCGAGCCGCGTAGTCGATGGCGTACAGGCTCTCCCGACCCCCCTTCTTCG
>Ga0187772_10000328_pt1 | contig 21070 bp, 15 predicted proteins | sample 0116_SJ02_MP15_2_FD_133137 | JGI IMG/M metagenome (GOLD analysis project Ga0187772, IMG submission 133137) | Tropical peat soil microbial communities from peatlands in Department of Meta, Colombia - 0116_SJ02_MP15_20_MG | ecosystem: Environmental > Terrestrial > Soil > Wetlands > Peat | place... | reverse complement strand
CTCTGTGTGCTCTGCGCTGATGTCCATCACCAGGGCTTCGCACTTGGCCCACAACTGGGAATCCCTGAAGTGCATCAGCTCAATGGCTCTGGCAGGACACTCGGCAGCGCAACTGCCACAGCCCTTGCATTTGGCCAGATCAATCTCTGCCTCACCCTTCGCATTAATCACAGGCACTTCATAAGGACATACCCTCACGCACGTCAAACAAGCCGCACACCGCTCACCCTCCACCATGGCGACCACTCCGCCGACCTGAAGTGCTTCTTGAGAAAGGATGGTGGCAGCCCGGGCTGAAGCAGCTTCTGCTTGAGAAATGGTTTCATTGATTGATTTTGGATAGTGGGCCATTCCACAGAGATAGAGACCATCCGTTGCAAAATCGACTGGTCTCAATTTGACATGAGCTTCTAAGAAAAACCCATCCAATGTCAGAGGGAACTTAAAGAGATTCGCTAATTCCTTGCTCCCTTCATTAGGAACCACTGCTTCAGAGAGAACCAGAAGGTCTGGATAGAGTGAGAGAGGAAGATGAAGCATCGGATCTTCTATTTGAACAGACAATTGACCGTTGGCAAGTGCGACAGAAGGTTTTTTCCTTTCATCAAATCGTACGAATAGAACCCCTTTCTCCCTCGCCTGAGTGTAAAAGGCTTCTTTGAAACCATAGGTCCTCATATCTTTATAAAGGATAGTAACCGAAGATTCGGGATGGAGCTCTTTTATCCTGATTGCATTCTTGACTGCGACGTTGCAGCAGATTCGACTGCAGTAGAAAATTTTGGCTGGATCTTCATCCCACGGGCCTACACATTGAATCATCACAATGGATTTGGCTTTTGAGAGGGAGGGGTCGGAAATGGAGATGCGTTTCTCAAATTCCTCCTGGGTGATCACCTTTGAATCTTCACCTAAGAGATAAGGTTTACCTCGATACTCTTTTCCACCCGTGGCAATGATTGTGGTCCCATGGTCTAAGACTTTTTGAGTGGGACCGTTGGCAACCTTCGTCTTAAAATTTCCAACTGCTCCTTCATGTTCTACAACCTGATAGCCTTTTAGAACCTCAATTTTTGAATGACTCTCGACCCTCTTTACCAATTCCCTCAAATAAGTCTGTGGTTCTCCGCCATCTCCGCTATAAAAGATTTGTCGAAGTCTTCCACCCAGTTCCTTTTCTCTTTCAATTAAGTAAACCGTATACCCTTGCTCGGCCATGCTCAGGGCTGCAACCATCCCAGCCAACCCCCCCCCCACGACGAGACAGCTGTGAACTAAACTTCTCGGAACCTGATGGAGAGGCTCTAAATTCCTGGAGCAGGCGATGGCCATCCGAACAAGATTTTTTGCCTTCTCCGTTGCCTCTTCCTTAAGATTCATGTGGACCCAGGAGCATTGGTCACGGATATTTGCCATCTCAAAGAGGTAAGGATTAAGGCCTACTTCACGGATCGTGTCTCGAAAGAGTGGCTCATGCGTCCTGGGTGTACAGGAAGCCACCACAACACGATTCAGGCTGAGTTCCTTAACTCTCCCCTGGATTAGCTTTAAGGAGTCTGCAGAACAGGTGTAGATTGTATTTTCCACATGGACCACGCCCGGAAGAGATTTCGCAAATTCAACAACTTCTTTTACATCCACAGTTCCAGCGATATTTGTTCCACAACTACAGATAAAAGCTCCGATACGGGGTTCTTCATCAGAATGCACCTCTCTTTCCGGAGGATATTCCTTCTTACGAACGAGCGTCCCCCGGGCTTCTCCGATCACAGAAAGGGCTTTGGCCGCAGCACCGCTGGCTTGAATCACACTGTCAGGAATATCTTTAGGTTCTGTAAAAGCTCCGCACGCGTAAACTCCAGGACGGCTTGTCTCAACGGGTTGGAAGTCACGGGTGAAGCAGAATTGATGCCGACCGAGTTCAATACCTGATGCTTTTGCCAACCTCTGGGCATCTGGGAGGGCCGACATGCCAATGCTCAATATCACCAGGTCAACTCGGTCCTCTTTATTAACAGAATGACCTCCATCGGAACTTTCGTACTGAATAAGAATATCCTTTGTCTCAGGATCTTCTTCCAATCCGGAAATGCGGCAGGGGATGTACTGAATCCCTTTTTCCTTCCCTCTTTCGAAGTAAGCATCGAATCCTTTTCCAAAGGCCCTCATATCCATCTGGAAGATCTTAATCTCCACTCCAGGGATATGCTCCATAGCGAGCATCGCTTCTTTAGTCGCATACATGCAGCAGACTGAGCTGCAATAATTATGTTCTTTCTCTCTCGATCCGACACACTGGAGAAACGCGATCTTCTTTGGTTCTTCATGGTCCGATCGTCGGGTGACATGGCCTCCCCAAGGACCCGAGGCGCTCAGCATTCTTTCAAACTCCATGCTCGTCACAACATTGTTATAACGACCATAGCCCAGCTCAGGTGATAGTTCCGGTCGGTAGAGAGAATATCCGGGTGAGAGGATGACGGATCCTACCTCTAATTCTTCCACCACATCAGCCTGTTGGTGATCGATTGCTTCTCTTTTACAAACCTGGACACAAAGATGGCATTCCGAACAGATGCCACAGGCAAGACACCGCGCGGCTTCCTTCTTCGCCTGCTCCTCGGTGAGGGCCAGCTCCACTTCTCGAAAATCTCTGATCCTCTCTTCCCTTGGCACCATAGGGACTGCTGCCCTCAGCGTGAGGTCTATTTTCCCTTCTTCTACCATCTGATTGATTTCTTCTTTGGATAGGTCAACGACTGGAAGGGGAATCTGCTCTCTTGGGGTGAGGAGATCAACGCTTCTAAGATACCGATCAATAGAAAGTGCTCCTCTTCGGCCATCGGCAATGGCTTGGATCAGTATCCAAGGCCCCCTTGCCACATCGCCTCCCGCGAAGACTCCTGGTCGGTTAGTGGTCAAGGTAAGTGGATCTACGGCAAATGTTCCCTTAGGGGTCACTTCAAGGCCATGGGATTCGTCGAGGAAGGAGATTTCCGGGGCCTGTGCCACCGAAGCAATCATTGTATCTCCAGGCACGATAAACTCAGAACCTTTGATGGGGATGGGCCTCCTTCGGCCTGAAGCATCGGGTTCACCCAGCTCCATCTTGACACATCGAACACCTGAAACCCTGCCGTTCTTCACTAACACCTCGACTGGCGAAGTAAGGATTTGGATTTCAATCCCTTCTCTCTCCGCCTCTTCAATCTCCCATGAATTGGCAGGCATTTCGTCCCGAGATCGACGATAGAGAATACTGACCCCTTTAGCGCCCAACCTCAGGGCTGTACGGGCCGCATCAATGGCCACATTTCCACCTCCGATGACGATGGTCTTTTCTCCCACTTTGGGTGCAATGGGGATTCCAAAAGCGATCAGAAAGCGATCTTCAAACCCCTCCATCACCCCGTGTCTTTCAGCTAAGCTCACAGCCTGAAGAAAAGGAACACCGTAGTGGACTCCTAAGGCCTCTTCCCCCGGAATACCCAATTTCTGCGGTTCATGGGCACCCATGGCCAAAAAGACAGCAGAATAACCAGCATCGAAGAGGCTGTTGATATTTCGAATAGGTGAATTCAGCTTCAATTCAACATTTGGGTGATGTATGATTTCACCAATCTCCCTTTGAAGTACATCCCTTGGCAAACGGTAAGAGGGAATGCCCACCCTCATCATCCCACCTGCTACGGGGAGGGCTTCAAAGATTGTGGTTTGATATCCCATCCGCGATAATTGATGGGCACAGCTCAGTCCTGCTGGGCCCGCCCCAACAATGGCAATCTTCACCTTCGGTCGCTCGATTTCCTCTTTAGACTTGTGAGTCGTGAGTCGTGAGTCGTGAGTCGTCGTTTCCTTCTTCTCCAGCTCATCACGATGCTCAAAAACCCAATCCGCCACAAAACGCTTCAGGCTGCAAATCCCCACAGGGCTATCGAGCTTCCCTCGATTACATTTCTCTTCACAAGGGTGGTTACAAACACGACCTACCGAGGCAGGAAAGGGATTATATTCTTTGACCACATCAAGGGCTTCTTGATAACGGCCTGCTTGGATCAAAGCAATGTAGCCTTGTGCGCTCGTCTCGGCAGGACAGGTGTTTTTGCAAGGACTGGTTCCTCTTTTAGTGACCAGAAAAGTGTTGGGAACAGCCTGAGGATAAGGCCGATAAATAGCCTTTCTCTGATCCAATCGCTCATTGAATCCATTCGGCAGGAGAATAGGACAAACCTCTGTGCAATCATTACAACTCGTGCATTGACTAATATCCACGTAGCGGGGATGTTTCCGAATATTTGCCTTAAAATGCCCGGCCTCACCTTCCAAAGAGACAAGTTCTGAGTTGGTAATGATTTCGATGTTGAGATGTCTTCCTGCCTCCACCAGCTTTGGAGAGACAATGCACATGGCACAGTCATTGGTGGGGAAGGTTTTATCGAGTTGAGCCATTTTTCCACCAATCGCCGGGGAGCACTCTAAGAGATAAACTTTGATTCCTGAATTAGCCAAATCAAGAGCGGCTTGAACCCCGGCGATTCCCCCCCCCACGACTAACGCCGCACCTATTTTTCGATGTTCATTTGGACTCATGGGCGGAATATCCTTTCGTCGTGAACCGTTCGGATCGTTGAGTCCGTTCAGATCGCTCATTTTTTTAAACGGTCAACCCTTCGAATCGACCACAACCTTCTACTGCTTCATCTAAAGAATTGAAACGTTTGCTGCGTCGAGATATTTTGAAATGCGATCTTCTGCTCCGATTGGAATAAAATGGACCCCTTGGCAAATGTCCCGAAGGTCTTTCACCAAGTCGCTGACAATTTCAATGCTGGCCTTCTCTTTATCCGGAGCCTTGGCTAACTTCTCAATGATATAGTTGGGAACCATCCCTGGCTTCACATGTTTGTTAAGAAAGAGACCCATCTCTGCCGATCTCACTAAAATGACTTCTGCGACCACCGGAATCTTCATTGGTCCCACCCGTCGCATGAATTCATCGAAGGAATCGATATCAAAAATGGGAGTGGAAAGAAAATATTGAGTTCCCAAACCGGCCAATTCCTCCATCTCTTTTAACTCTAGATCAGGAACTTTCTTTCCCCAACTCGAATCGATGCCTGATCCTACGAAGAACTTAGGTTTGACCCGGGTTTCTTTGCCCGAAATATCCTGACCTTCACGAAGGCTCTCGATAACCGAAAAGAATTTCCCCGAATCCACATGAAAGAACATTATCTCCTGGAGACTATCTCCGGTGATACGATAATCTTCAGTGAAAGTGAGAATATTCTCCACTCCAGATTCCGAGGCACGCAGGAGATGTTCCTGGATCTCAAGCCGATTTTTCTCCCGACAGGTGGTCTGAAGGATCGGGTCGAATTTTTGGTCCTTCAGGGCCCGACAGGTTCCCATCGTATCAGTCACCAAACCCTCGATCTTCAGCTCGGGGACGGTGAGGGCATCCACTCTCCCCCGAATCCGCTCCACATTTCGAATGAGGTCTTGGACACCTGTCCCGATAGGGGGTTGAATCTCTGAAGTGACTATGAATCTCTTGCTCTTTAAATTTTCCTGTAAACTCATCGACCCCTCCTTCCAATTGTAAAATAACTTTTGTTGTATTCCAAAATTCTTCACTTCTTCAGACCCAGTAATTTGGCTACTTCGAATTTTAACTGGTCTAAAGGAAGGGGTTTCGAGAAGCATGCATCTGCACCGTAATCTTTCATCTGTTTGAAAGCGTCATCATCGAGATAAGCGGAGAGCACAACGATCTTGGTATCCTTTGTCTCGGGACTACACTTAATTTTTTGGCAAACCTCATATCCATTGATGTCAGGCATCATAATATCCAGGATCATGAGGTCCGGTTTGAAATGGTTTACCTGAAGACCCGCCTCAAACCCATCTGAGGCAGAGATCATCTCATAGCCATACTCGTCTTCCTCAAGGGCCTGGACGATTGTCTCGACTATGATTTTGTCATCGTCGACGACAAGAATTTTTTTCCTCTCCTCCGCTTTTGGTTGTTCTGGCAAAGGCATTCCCTTCTCTTTGAGAAACTGATCCAAGTCTTCCTTCTTAATCCTCCGATGTCCCCCTACGGTTTTGTAAGCCTTGATAAAGCCTGCATCGATCCAGTTGATGATCGTTTTTGGAGAAACCCTGCAATATTTACTTGCCTGAGATACAGTTAGAATTTCCATAATTTTCTCCTTTTGCAGAATTTATTATTTTTACCAGTACTACAGAATTTATAGCTTGTCAATAAAAATTTTACGATGGGCTACTTTATATGTAATCAATTGATTTTATTGTATAATCAATCTGAAGTTTTAAGGCGAAAATCCAAGGAGAAGGAAAATCGAAGGTTCCAGATATCTCTCACGTATCTCTTATTTTATTTTTTTGACGTCTTGATTTCGACTCTCAACAGGTAAACTGATGGTAAAAGTGGTGCCCTTTCCCTCTTCACTCTTTATCTTAATTTCCCCACCATGATCTCTAATAATTCCGTAACAGACCGAAAGTCCTAACCCAACTCCTTTTACCTTCTGTTTGGTGGTAAAAAAGGCATCAAAAATCTTATCCTTAATCTCTTCTGGGATTCCAATGCCTGTATCCTGGATATGAATTAAGACCCTGTTATCCTCCTTGCTCGTTCTGACGAAGAGGGTCCCTCCCTTAGGCATGGCCTCCTTAGCATTCTTAAAGATGTTGAGAAAAACCTGTCTCATCTGGTTGGTAGAAGCCATCACGTCGGGAATCTCCTCGCCGAAGGAAGTCTCCACTCTGATATTCGCTTCTCTCATCTGTTTCTCCATTACCAATAGGATTCCCTCAATGAGCTCATCTATTTTGACGGCTCTTCGCTTTTCTTCTTCAGGCTTTGAAAAACTAAGCATATTCCGGAGCATCTCGGAAAGCCTCTGAATTTCGGAAAGCGATAATTCTAAAATTCTTCTCCTTTTACTTTCCGGAGGAATTTCCGTCTTGAGAAGCTCGAGGGTATTCATAATACCGTAGATGGGGTTATTCAATTCATGAGCGATCTGGGAGGTAAGCCTTCCCATAGCAGCCAACTTTTCAGATTGAAGAAGGGCCTCCTGCATCTTCTGGAGTTCTCTCTCTATCCTCAATCTCTCCCTGAGGTCTTTGAAGATGCCAACGCTGGCGATCTCATTCCCCTTCTCATCAAATATGATGGAAGCTGAAAGATCTCCTTCGACCAGTTCTCCATCTTTTCTTCGATGAAGAATGGGGAAAGAAGTCAATTTTCCAACCCCTCCAAAATCACGACTTCTCAGTTTATCCATCACCTCTTTTGCCACTCCCGGCTGATAGATGCTCCGGATATTCATCTTTCCCACTACCTCCTCTGTCTCATAGCCTAAGAGGTTTTCTGCGCCCTTGTTAAAAATGAGGATATCTCCCTTCATGTCGGTGACAATAATACCATCCACAGAGCTCTGGATCATATTCATTAAGAAGTCATTCGCCTCTTTCAATTCCCTTTCCATTCTTTTCCGGTCAGAGATATCGATATTGATCCCTTCATAACCGACGACCGTTCCTTCTTCATTCTTTTTTGCGTCGGCTGTGATAAGAACCGTTATTCTCTCCCCATTCTTCTTCTTCCAATCTGCCTCAAAATCTTTAACGAATCCCAGCTCCTCGACTAACCCCTGAAACGTTTTTCGATCTTCAGGATTCACATAGAGATCTTTTGCAATATCAATCTTTAAAAACTCTTCTTTGTCCCGGTATCCTAGTAACCCCCACATGGCTTGGTTACAGTCTAAAAACTTACCTTCCTTTGAGCTGATGAAGAGGCCGTGTCTCACCCTTTCAAAGAGGTTTCGATATTTCTCTTCGGATTCCCGTAAATCCTTCTCAAACTTCTTTCTCTCCGTAATATCGCGGACGTAGGCATAGGTCTTGATCCTCCCATCCTCTGATTGTGTCGGTGCGACACAGACTTCCATCTCCTTGATTTCATTTTGTGGCGTATGGAGGGACATCTGCGTACAGACCTTTTGACCCATGCCTTCCCCCCGCATCACCATCTCTTCCAAAAACTCTTCGTTCCGTTTCCCGATGACGGAGAAAAATTCTCGACCGAGGATCTGATCTTTAGGAAAACCCATAATTTCAGAGGCCATTTGATTGGCAAATTCGATCCGCGAATCCTCATCGAAAACGATGATTCCATCATCTCCCATCTCGGCAATCTTCTCAAAGCGCTTTGTGGCCTCTCGGATCTCCCTCTCCATCCTCTTCCTTTCCGTGATATCCCTTAAATAGGCATACGTTTGGACACCACCTTTCTCCTTCCTTGCGATCGTGATGCAGACTTCGGCATCCCGTTTCAGGCCTATATCAGTTAAGACCTCCATCTCCGTACAGACCCGTTTGCTCTCATCTGCCCCCACTTGAGAATGCATCTGGTCAAGATAACCGATATCCTGTTCACTCAATAGCCGCCGAAAATCCATCCCGATCAGTTTCCCTTTTGAATACCCTGTCAACTCCGAGGCGATGATATTGGCAAACCCAATTTTATAATCCTCATCAAAAACGATAATACCGTCATCCCCCATTTCGGCAATCTTTTCCAGACGATTGGTCACCTCTTGGAGATTCTGATGAGCCTCTTTTCGCCCATACTCCTTTACCTTTCTCTCCAGTTCGGCTACCTTTTGTTTCAAAGCCTCATAATCGGGATTTTGTTCCATAGTTCAACCCACCTTCCTATTCTCCTAAAAGAGTCTCTTATTTCTATAGAAATGATTTGAAACCACCTCTCCAGCCGCGACACTACCTGGTTACATTTTACAACAACCGAAAGGATCTGTGTCAAATTTTAGTAGAAAAAAGGGAGAAGGGTTTGAAAGAAAGAAGTGAATATACCTTAGGGAATTCAGTATGAAAAAAAATGGACACTGTGTCTTAAAAATAAGACAAACAATATGAAATTTGATGAAATATTCATACTGCCCTTTGTAAAGGAACATCTGGCTTACCAAGCCACTGTTGAACTTAAGAAGGCTTGGCAGGAAGGAGCTGAATCTATTCCCGAGCATACTTCATATTGAGAAGAAGTAGAATAAAGGGGCTTACATCTTTTTAAGCGAAGGCAGGGTCACCCAATCGAGAGTTAGCCCGTAGTCCCAAGAAAAGAAGTGATTGCTCTCAAAGCTTAGATTACCCTCTCACAAATCCAGAGGGCCCTGTGCATGTGCATCCCGTCACCGCGTAGATTTTAAGCGCACTCATTTTCACCCGCATTATCAAATCCCAAGCAAAGGCCTTTACTCCTGTCCAACCAGCACGGAATGAGCGTGAGCGGCAAGTAAAGCTGTTGCGCCGCCAGAGGGATTGTGGTATAGACACATTACTTCATGTTGGCTTGGTGAGCCGCGTGCGGACGAATGATCCATTGATTGGTGCGGTCAAAGAGATGGCCAAGAAAAATAATCCAGAAAGCATTCCTGAGGGGAAACGGGACAGGGGTTCTCTGGGCGGGGTCCACGCGCCATTGCTCCGGGGAGGTAAAAATGGCATTTAAGGAAATTCTTTACAACATCGAAGGTCCGGTGGCGACAATCACCCTGAATCGGCCCGAAAGAATGAATGCCTTGACGATGGTGACTCATAAAGAGCTAGAGCAGGCGATTACCGATGCAGACCGGGATGATAACGTGAGGGTGATTGTCATCACAGGGGCCGGGAAAGGATTTTGTTCCGGGGACGATGTGCAGAATATATTTTTGGACCCCGAGGATAACCTCAGGAGAGAAAAGCAAGCCCGGCTTCAAATCTTGCAAAGGAAGAGGCATTCGATGGGCGGAGCGCACCACCTGGTGGAAATCAACAAACCTTCCATAGCGGCGGTCAACGGCGCAGCCGTTGGTTACGGGTGCGATATGAGCCTCATGTGTCATTTGCGGATCGCTTCGGAAAAGGCCCGTTTCGGGGAGGTGTTTCTCCGGGTGGGCTTGATTCCGGACGCCGCCATGATTCTTCTACCCCGGTTGGTGGGGACCGCGAAGGCGTATGAGATGATCCTGACTACGGATATCATCGACGCGAAAGAGGCGGAGCGAATCGGTTTGGTCAACAAAGTGGTGCCGCATGAGCAGTTAATGGACGCAACGATGGAATTGGCCAATAAAATAGCCGCGAAACCGCCCATCTCCGTCCGGTTGGCGATCGAGGGGGTTCGAAGAGGGGTGAATTTGCCTTTGCCTGAATATATGGAGTGGCATGCCCAGGCGTTCATGGTTTGTGCGGAAACAGAAGATCATATCGAAGGTTCCAAAGCCTTCATTGAGAAGCGGCAACCCGTATTCAAAGGAAAGTAGAAAAGCGAAACGTTACAAAAAATCTAATAGGATCCACCGAAGGAGGGACTATGATCAAAACGAGATTCACAGAGATGTTGGGGATAAAACATCCCATCATGCTGGCAGGAATGAACTGGATTACAACGCCCAAGCTGGTAGCGGCCGCTTGTAATGCAGGGGGATTGGGTATATTCGCGACGGCCGCCTCTACTCCCGAAGAAACCCGGAAGAATATCCGGGAGATTCGAAACCTCACCGATAAACCTTTCGGGATAAACCAGATTCTGATCGGTCCCGGAGCAAAAGATAACATCGCCATCGCCATCGAGGAGAAAGTCCCCATCATCAATTATTCTTTGGGGAAGCCTTGGTTCGTTGATCAGGTCCACGCCTACGGAGGCAAAGTGATGGGAACCATCGCGATCGCCAGACACGCCGTCCGGGCGGCCCAGTTGGGCTGTGACATGCTCGTCGTCACCGGCCACGAAGCCGCCGCACACGGGGACGTCGCAACGTCCATGGTGTTGATCCCCTTGGTGGCCAGTCAGACGAAAATCCCTCTGATCGCGGCCGGAGGCTTTTTTGACGGAAGGGGGCTGGCCGCGGCATTGGTACTTGGAGCAGACGCGGTTTCGATGGGCACTCGATTTATCGTAACCCAGGAGAGTCATGTGCACGAAAATTTCAAGAAGCTTGTCATGGAAGCGACGGAGCAGGACACCCTGTACAGTGATGTCTTTGACGGATTACCGGGCAGAGTGTTAAAGAGCCCCGGAGCGGAAGCCATGATGAAGGGAGGTTTCCCGCTGTTTCAATCGGTGAAGAGCGCCTTAGAGGTCAAGCGGATTCTGAACCTTTCTTTCCCTAAATTTGTTGGCCTTAGCTGGAACATGATGAAATCTGAGGAAGGAAAGAACCTTCTGATCCAGGCTCGCTCGGCTCATGGGGCAATCCATCATCTGAAAGCGGTCAATGAGGGTGACCAAAAGGAAGGATTTATATTTGCCGGACAGTCCGTCGGCGGCATCAGTGATATCCCTACGACCAAGGAGGTCATCGAGCGGATTGTTCTGGAGGCTGAAAAGAGGTTGGAGGCGGTGGGAATTAATATCCATGCCTAAACCGTCCCCTCACCCTTTCCCTCTCCCCATCGGGGAGAGGGAAAGGGTGAGGGGACGTTCTCATCCGCACCGGTATTGGACACCAAAACCGCTTTGCGGATAAGTCCACTGAATCGAGCCATAGATGCATGCGATCATGCAGGTGCCGCATTCCAGACAGCCGGCAAATTCAACCACCATCTCTCCCTTTTCGTTGAGAGAATAGAGGTTCGCCGGACAGGCATAAATACAAAACCGCTCTTTGCAGCCTTGACAGATTTTCTGGTCGAGTCGAATGTGGGTTTCTTTGTGGTTTTTAAAAGCATCGAGCGCTAGCTTATCCGTAATCCTCATCGGACCACCCTTCTAATTACTGACCCATCCACCCATGGAGGTCTATATTCTCCTGAATTGCAGCCAGTCCTTAAACGTTTGATAGTTCAAAAAGTCTTTCTTCAATCCTTGCCAGATCGTCGTGTACAGACCCTCTTTCGGACCTCCGTCCACGGTCATCACCTTTTCAAAGAGGTTGGAAATCGCCTGGGGGTATTTGGAAAAGAGTCTTTCATTCTCGAGCAGATCGAGGCTGCTTCTGAAGGCCTCCATCTCTTTGATGATAAAACTGTCCTTTACCAGTTCTTCATAATAAACTAAGGAGGAAGCCGAGAAATCGTTTTTTTCTTTTGCCCTCTTGATTGCCCGGCCTGCGAGGACACCCGAAGCCACGGCATACTCCATTCCCCTCACCGTGACTAGCATGTTGAGTCCAAACCCGGCGGCATCCCCGATGAGCAAAATCCCGTCTCCGTAAAGCTTTGGCATGATTCGAATTCCTCCCTCGCTGATCAGGTGGGCGGAATATTCGATGGGGTTGCCACCCTTGATTAAATTTCTTACCTCGGGCCGTTCTTTAAATTCATCCAGAAGTTTATAGACTTCTTCGCGTGGTTCCCTACGATTGAGGGAATGGATTCCGACGACAATGCCCAAAGAAAGACTTTCGCTGTTGGTGTAAAGAAATCCGCCGCCCATCATCCCTTTGGTGAGGGATCCGACAAAAAGCTGAGCAGCCCCTTCTCCCTCTCCCAGACCAAATCGATCCTCGATGGTCTTCGGGTCGAGTTCAATCACCTCTTTGAAGCCTACGGCGAAATGTTCAGCCTGGAAAGGCTGCCGGAGCCCAGCTTTCTCAGCGATAAAAGAAAGAACCCCGTCCGCGCCGACCACACAATCCGCTCCGAACTCCTCATCCCCGCTTTTGATGCCGGCGACCTTCGTCCCCTCCCGGATGAGATCATCGACCTTCTTTTCCGGAATGACATAGACCCCCTTTTCCGAAACGATATCGGCAAACCAGCGATCAAACTTGGCTCTGAGAATGGTATAGCTGGGATAGGGGTCGTGATTAAACCGGTCGCTGTAAAGTCCCAGGGTCGTCGAATTGGTTTCGCCCAGCAAGGTCAGGATCTCTTTGGTGACGTGCCTCTCCAAGGGGGCTTCTTTCCAGAGATCCGGAAGATAGCTTTGCAGGGGGCCGAGGTAAATCCTTCCTCCCGTGATATTTTTGCTCCCTGAGAAATCTCCTCTCTCGAGGACAATCACCGTCATTCCTGAGTCGACCAGCTCATAGGCACAAGAAAGACCGGCCAGTCCCCCGCCCACTATGATGACATCTACTTTTTCCATCCGAGTCCCCTAAATCACGTTGAAAATGCATTTCCAAATCCCCCCAACCCCCTTTACTAAAGGGGGGCGAGGGGGGATTTAGGATTTTCATGGTTTGCTGGTGACGAACTTGTCCTGTTAAATATATTTATAAGTCAGTTTTAAAGCGGGATCAATACGCCTCCCCCGCTCATGCGCTTTTCAGTTTTTCAGCGAGCAGGGGGATCACGTCGTACAGATTTCCAACGATGCCGTAGTCCGACATGGCAAAGATGGGGGCTTGCTTGTCTTTATTGATGGCGACTGCAGTACGAGCGCCCCGAATACCGACGGTATACTGAATCTGGCCCGATATGCCGACGGAGATCACGAGCCGGGGGCTCGTCTTCTTACCCGACAGGCCGACCAGCCGATCTTCCGAAAGCCACTGGTAGTCGGTGCAAAGAGATTTGGTGCACCCGATCTCTGCACCCAGGGCCTTTGCCAACTGCTCGACGATTCCCAGGTCTTCCTTCTTCTCCAGACCCCGGCCGATGCAGACCAAGATTTCTGCCGCCTCCAGGTTCACTTTCTCTCCGATCTTTTCCTGTCGCTCGACCATTCGGACGCGGGGGGCTTTCAGGTTCAGATCTGCCTTAACCACTTCTCCTTTTTTGTCCTCTTTTGGCCCCAGCTCAAACGTCTTGGGCATCACCGTGATCACCTTGTTGGCAGTCTTGATGACCTCCCCGGCCACAGTATTTCCACCCAGGGCATATCGACTGATCAGAAGATTCCCATCCTTCAGCTCGACGGACGTGGCATCGGTGACGCACCCTGCCCCGAGTTTTTGGGCCACACGGGGAGCCAGCTCCTTGCCCCTCTTGGTCGAAGGGATCAACAATATCTTGGCATCGTTCTTTTGCGCAATCTGGTAAAGCGCCTCTGCGTAGGATTCGGCATTGAACCCGGCTAATGCTGGATTCTCCCCGACGTAAACCCGGTCGGCGCCATAAGTGAAATACTCCTTAGCCTCTGCACCCACCTTTTCGCCCAAGAGTGCGGCGGCTAATCCCATCTTCATTGCACCGGCGAACTCTCTGCCTTTTGAGACGAGTTCAAAAGCCAGGTCATTCTTTTCGGAAAATACAAGCAGTTCTGCCATGATTACCTCCCAAGTGCCCCTTCCTTTGTTAGAGCGTTGAACAAATTTTCCACAACGTCTTTTAACTCGCCCTCGAAAACCACCTGCTTTCTTGCTTGCTCCGGCGCAAGATTGCTAACGATCTCCCTGACCGACCCCTTCACCCCGACCTGATCGCCGGAAAGCCCCAGATCTACCGCCTTCCAGTCCTGAACGGGTTTTTTGCCCGCCTTCAATATGTCCTTGAGCAAGGCGAGTCGTGGTTGATTAATCTCATTCGCTACGGTCACCACGGCCGGCATTTCAACTTCGACAACCTCGAAGCTCTCTTCCATGTTACGAACAGCCCTCAGCTTCTTTCCTTCAACCTCCAGTTTCCTGACATAGGTGATCTGGGGAAGGCCCAGGATCTCGGCCAACCTCGGTCCAACCTGGCTTGAAAAGTTATCCGTTGAGCCTTCACCGACAAGGATAAGATCGTACCCTCCGATCTTCTCGATGGCCTTGGCCAGCGCCCTGGCCGTGCCTGCGGAGTCAGAGTTGGCAAAAAGAGGTTCCGTCAACAGGACCGCTTCATCAGCACCAATGGCCAAGGCCGCCTTGATCGTTTCCTTCAGTTTCGCCCCGCCAAGGGCCAGGGCAATAACCTTTGTCCCTCCCAGCTTCTCTTTGATCCTGATCGCCTCTTCGAGAGCATTTCTGTCCATATCTCCGAAGATCAGAGGGGCCCCTTCCAAAATAGCTTTCCGATCCTTGATCCGGATGTATTTCAGATCGGCGATCTGTTTCAGGCATACGATGATGTTCACGTTTTGACCTCCTTTCCGCTCACTTAAGAAACACAAACACCCTCGGATCGTCCCCGGTGGACTCAATAGGAGGGCCGACGACACCCTCGGCCCCGGAGGCAACCGACAAAGCTGTCTCCGGGGCCTGGATGTAAGAACATTCCGCTTCTGGAAAAATTAGTGACCTACTTGTGTACCGCGATATGGCACTCCTTCATCACCGATGTAGTCGCGGGCGATGATGATCTTTTGAACGTGATACCCGCCCTCTGCTCCAACCACATAGGACATAGCGCCTCTCAGGGCCATCTCAAGCGGTGTGTCCTTGGTATAACCAAAACCGCCGTGGTACATCATGGCATGTTTCGCAATATCTACACAAAGCATCGGCGAATTGGCCTTGCAGACAGAGATCGTCTTGTTGATCTCCTCCTTGGTAAAGCTGGAGCGATCTTCATAGAAGTTGTCGATCATCCAGGTCCCCTTCTGAAGCATCAGCTTCAGCATCTCCAATTTGGAATAGTCATCGGCGATCTCAAAGGAGATACCCTCAAAGCTCGACAGGGGCCGGCCGAAGATGATCCTCTGTTTGCTGTAGTCCCGGCCGATTTCCAGGCACTTCTCGGCCCCTCCCAGGCAAGCAGCTGACACTAATACTCGGGCGGCATTGAAACCTTCCATGTTGATATAGAACCCTTTGCCTTCTTCACCAAGGATGTATTTTTTCGGAATCTCGACGTTTTTGTAAACAAACCCACCGGTGGAGAGCCCCATACGCCCCATGTCTTTATAAACGGTAAAGGTTGTACCCGGGGCTTTGGCCGGAAAATAGGCAAACGTGGCCCCTTTATAACCTTTTGAAGGATCGGACTTAAAAAGGGTTAGATGACCCCCACCCCACTCATTGGACTCCCTGACACCACTGATGTAGGCCTTTTCACCGTTGACGATGAACTTGGTTTTTTCGCTCTTGGCCCAGGTCTTAATGTTGGCAAGGTCAGAGCCTCCGCCGGGCTCGGTTGTATTGATCCCCAGGAACCATTCGCCTTTTGCCACTTTGGGCAATATCTCTTCCTTGGCCTCCTTGGTGCCGTACTGAGAAAGCATGAATGCCCATCCGATGCAAAGCAGAGTGTAAACAGGCACAGACATGCTCAGCTCGGCCCGGGCTATCTCATGAATGGTTATCCTGGCATACTGCATCGTCTCTCCGGGCACGGCGGTGCCACCATACTCCTCGGGAATGGTCACTCCGAAAATGCCAAGGTCAGCCATCTTCTTGACAACCTCCTTGGGGATTCTTTCCCACTCCTCATCAATTTTTCGGGCGATAGGTCCCAATTCTGCCTCTGCGAATTCCCTCACCGTGTTTTTCCATAACTCCTGCTCTGTACTTAATCTGAATTCCATTGTAATTCTCCTCCTTTCTTAAATTTGATGAAGTTCCAATCGGCCACCAAAGGTGTAAATCGGGCGGCATTGAAATTGATAGACGTCTAAACCGGATTCGTGGCGAGCATCCAGGACAATCTGTCCCTAGTTTTCATATGAGCAAGGACCATGCCGCCCGCTGTGATAGTGGTAACTATTGAATATCTTTTGATTTTTTTCTATAAGCAATGAGAAGGCGATTTTTGAGGATAAAAAAATGTCCTGAAATCAGGACACAAACGTAGGGAAAATAGAATAATCATTTGATATTATTTTAGAATTTAATTATGTCCTGTATTTAAGACATGTCTGACTTACGAGACATTATGTTGCTTCATTTTTTCGTAAAGTGAAGACCTGTGGATTCCCAGAATTTTCGCTGCCTTTATCTTGTTCCCACCGACAGACCGAAGAGTGTCCAGGATGATCTGCTTTTCCGCGTTCGCCAGCGTATCTCGTAAAGACCCGTCGGGGTGAATAAAACCCTCGTTCATTCTGTCGAGCCGAGCGATTCGTCCCGGAAGATGCTCGGGTTTGATCTTTCCGCCTCTTGCCGTGATCAATCCCCTCTCCAGGACATTCTTTAACTCCCGGACGTTCCCCGGCCATTGGTATTTCTTGAGCATTTTCATCGCCTCATCAGATATGTCTGTCGGGTAAGATCCTATCTCCTGGTTCAAGAGAGACATCAGGTGGCGGGCAATGGCTGGAATATCTTCTTGTATGCTTCGAAGGCTTGGTGCATCGATGTGGAAGGAGCTGATGCGGTAATAAAGGTCCTCCCGAAACGTTCCTTTTCCCATCATTTCCTGAAGATCTTTGTTCGTAGAGGTAATTAGCCGGTAGTCAAGTTTAATCGTTGTGGTCCCACCGATGCGTTCCAGTTCCTGGTCCTGAAGGACTCTCAGAAGTTTCGCCTGCATGGTCAGTGGCATGTCACCGATTTCATCAAGGAGGATCGTTCCGTTGTTTGCAAGCTCAAATTTTCCAGGCTTCCCCTGAGATCGGGCTCCTGTAAACGCCCCACCCTCATAGCCGAAAAGCTCGCTCTCGATCAATTCTGGGGGAATGGCTGCACAATTGACTCTGATGAAAGGACCGTCTGCTCGCTTGCTGTTTCTATGGATATAGTAGGCAATGGTCTCTTTGCCGGTTCCCGATTCCCCAGTGATCAGAACTGGAAAATCGCTCCCGCTGACCTGTAAGGCTAATTTCTTTACCCTTTTAATCGGATCGGACTGGCCGATCAGGACTCTAGGTCCCTTCAAGCTCTTGATTTCATCCTTGTAATATTTGAGCTTGCTGTTGAGTACATCGAGACGTCTCTGGATTTGCATCACCTTCCCCTCGTGATGAAGCATGGCCTTACCAACGGCACCGATAATTTTTCCATCCCGATTTCTCAGCGGAATTCTTGAAATAATCTGTAGCCGTCCGCCGATGAAGAGCGTTTCCCCGATCTTGGCCCGGCCTGTTTCTACAACCTCGTGCAGATTCGTCTCCTTAATGACCTCTTTTACATGTCGGCCTATCGCCGTGACGGGATCGACCCCGATCAGATCCTTGCTATAGTGGCTGATGAAGCGGATAATTCCCTTCGTATCGATAATCACGGGGCACTCGTACGGATTATCGACGATCGCCTCAAGAAGGTTTTTATCCAGCTGGTCCAGCGAATGATCAGTGGGTTTCGGAGTCATAAAAGCCTTCGATCAATATGCCGAATTACTCGTCGTTAATAAAATCACCCATTCAAGACACCCTGTCAAGGGGCGAGCCCCTTCATTCCCTCTATTTTTGACGTGCGCCTGAATGATGAGGCTGGGGGCCTTTCACCCCTGCTTTGCGACGAAACGGGCAGACAAGCTTATTGATAAAATAGGGACAATTCCGGCATCCGGGATTTCTTTTGTAGCCTTTCTCTTTGTCTGAAATATTTTTACTTTTCACGTGCACATCCTTCTTTTTTGATGGGAATGTAATAGATTACCATGCCAATTTGCAAATTTAATAAAAGCAATCGTCACCTTCCCTTGGGTAGGCAAACTCTCCGTAGGGAACGGTTTAAAACCGTTCCCTACAGGATGTACGCGCAGCAAGCCTTCCCCGTGTCTGCGTTTCAGCAACCCCTTAAAGGGTTTTTTCCGTTTCCTCAAGCAGCCGTCGGGCGATGATGAGCCTCATGATCTGGGCTGTCCCTTCGTAGATTTGAATGACTTTGGCATCTCTCATTAATTTCTCTACCGGATGCCATTTCGTGTATCCCATCCCGCCGTAGATTTGAACCGCATCCGTTGTCACCCGCATCGCCATATCCGCGGCAAAGGCCTTTGCGATGGCCGCCTCTTTCGAATTTCGAACCCCCTGATCTGCCAGCCAGGCAGCTTTCCAGACCAGAAGTCTTGCCGCCTCGATATCCTTCGCCATATCGGCCAGCATGAACTGAACAGCCTGGTGCTGGGCGATGGGAACCCCAAATTGAATTCTTCTTTTAGCATACTGGGTGGCCAGTTCTAAAGCCGTTCGCGCAAGCCCGACAGACCCTATGGCAACCACCGGCCGGGTGATATCAAGGGCAGCCATCGCCTTTTTAAACCCCTCTCCCCCTCCCCCCAGGAGATTCTTCTTGGGGACCCTCACATTTTTGAAGGTCAAAGAAGTGGTATTGGAAGCCCTCTGACCCATTTTGTCGATCGGCTCCCCATGACTGAGACCGTCCAAGTGAGAGGGGACGATAAGGCTGATAATCCCTTTATGCTTTTTTGAAGGGTCGGTGGTCGCAAACACGACATAAAAATCGGCATATCCTCCGTTGGTGACCCACATCTTAGCTCCATTGAGAAGGTAGTGATCCCCGTCGAGCACGGCGGTGGTCCGCATGGAAGCAGGATCCGATCCTCCCGTCACTTCACTCAAACAATAAGAGGCAATGCTGAATTTTGAGCAAAAAGGTTTGAGGAATCGCTCCTTCTGGTCCTCCGTCCCAAATTTGATGATGGGATAGAGCGCCAGCGTGCTCACAAAAATGGAGACATAGATCCCCATGCAGCCTGCCGCAAGCTCCTCCGAGATGATACAGGTATCCAGCAGCCCCAAGCCTTGCCCTCCGTATTTCTTCGGAACCAGTGGGGTGAAGAACCCCTCCTTATGGGCCCTCTCCATGATATCGAGAGGGAACGTTCCGTCCCGATCATGTTGAGCTGCCACAGGCAGGATTACCTCTTTAGAAAATCGCCGTGCCTTTTCTTGAAGGCTGTTCTGCTCCGGTGATAAGTCGAATCCGATCATTGCTTTCCTCCATTAACTAATCTCAAACCACCTTAAGACCACTCTACATATTTTATTACTTGATTTGCAACAGGTATCGTCATTCCTTCGCAAAAATACTGTTCTTCTAACCCGAAACTACTGAATTCACCCTATTTACCGGTCAAATTTTATGAGGCAGGGTGTTCTCATCCCTGCCTCCTTCCCGTCCGAAAAAACCATTGGCAGCCATATTGACAGGGATTCCCATGTGTGTATAAACTAAATTGATGGTTCGAAGGCAAAGGGTTGCCCTGTTAGAAATTTCATCGGGGCATCACCCCCCCGGGATTATTCTGGAACCTAACGCCGCTTTAGAGCAGCGGGGCATCATTTCTAACGTGGTGAAGCGGACCGATTCTTTAACGGACACGCGACAGGATTAGGAATGAAAAGGAGTAAATCTCAATTGATCTTGGCTGGAGATGTAGGCGGGACGAACACTCGCCTTGGGCTTTTTGAACTCGCCCGGCGACGCTTTCGTCTCCTGTCAGAGAAAACCTATCCAAGCAAAAAATTCAAGAGACTGGAAAATATTCTCCTGAACTTCCTGAAAGAGCAAAAGGCAATCGCAGCAGCCTGTTTTGGCGTCGCCGGCCCCGTCACGGCGGAAGTCATCGTCGCTACAAACCTTCCGTGGTGGATAGATATCCAATCGCTTCAAAAGGTACCCTCTCTCAAAAAGGTGGAGGTGGTCAATGACCTCGTCGCCAACGCCTATGGAATCTCTGTTTTGAAGAAAGGGGACTTTGAAACCTTAAACGCGGGCAAGTCAAAGAAAGGGAATCAAGCGCTTATCTCTGCTGGGACAGGTCTTGGGGAGGCGATTCTCTTCTGGGACGGAAAACAGTACGTCCCTTCTCCTTCCGAAGGAGGACATGCTGAATTCGGGCCCAGAAACCGCATAGAGATGGAGTTGTTTAATTATCTTTCTGACCGCTTCGATCATGTCAGTTATGAACGTGTCCTCTCAGGAGAAGGTCTCTTCCATATTTATCAATTCTTGAAGGATTCGAAAAGGTTCGGCCATGAGCCTTCGTGGCTCTCCGAGAAGATGAAAGGAGAAGACCCTGCCGAAGTGATTTCTGAGATGGCTCGCCTCAAGAAAAATAGGTTGTGTGTGAAGGCTTTGGATCTCTTCACTTCCATCTATGGGGCGGCCGCCGGAAATCTTGCGCTCCAGGTCATGGCCATTGGGGGAGTCTATATTGGAGGCGGCATCGCGCCCAAGATCATCTGGAAACTGAAAGACGGGACTTTCATGAAGGCATTCAAAGACAAAGGAAGACTCGCTCGCATTGTGGCTCCTAT
>Ga0187772_10000327_pt1 | contig 21105 bp, 18 predicted proteins | sample 0116_SJ02_MP15_2_FD_133137 | JGI IMG/M metagenome (GOLD analysis project Ga0187772, IMG submission 133137) | Tropical peat soil microbial communities from peatlands in Department of Meta, Colombia - 0116_SJ02_MP15_20_MG | ecosystem: Environmental > Terrestrial > Soil > Wetlands > Peat | place... | reverse complement strand
TGCTACAACGTGGATCAACAATCAGGAAGCTTCCGCCCCTTTAGGCAAGATTCCTTTAGGGCAAAGCTGGGAGAGGGGCTTGACGAAGCCGGCTTTCTGGGGGCTGCTCAGATGCAACGAACATTGGACTATGTGAAGATCCTCAGCGAAATCGCTGCCTTGGAATCGATTGATAGGATTCTTCCTATCGCCACCAGCGCTGTCAGAGAGGCTTCGAACGGACGACAGTTCGTGAAATCTGTCTTTGCAGAGACAGGTCTCACCTTCAAGGTGCTCTCGGCCGCGGACGAAGCTTTGTATTCGTACGTGGGCGCGATGAGGTTTGCCTCCGTCCCCGATGTCGTATTTTTCGACCTGGGAGGGGGAAGCCTCGAAGTGGTGAGGGCATTAGGTTCTAGAATCCGAAGTGTCATGTCCCTCCCCGTGGGTGTACTGCGGCTCTCGCTTCGCTATAGGAACGGTAAGGGCTCTTTTTCAAGACGGCAGTCGAGGTTGATGAAGAAGACGATTCTCCATGTGTTGCCGCGCGGGGAAGATCTGCAAGTATCTCGCAGAACCAGGTTGGTAGGGGTTGGTGGGACAGTGCGAGCCATAGCGAGGAGAGATCAGGAGAACAGCTCGTATCCATTCACGAAAATTCAATCGTACGCTATCCCCTACAGAGCGGTAAGCTCCATCAGCAAGTCGTTCCTGAAGATGACGAAGAAGGAGCTATCAAACGAACGCGAGATAGGCAACCGTGCCGAAACCATTACGGCTGGGACTTTGGTGGTGAAGATGTTGATGAAGTCCCTGGGGGTCGAGGAACTCACAGTGAGCGCACACGGCCTGAGGGAAGGAGCGCTCGCAATGTACCTAGGAGACACGAAGCTCTTCCACGCCAGCTCAGTTTCGACGAATGACGTAGAGCGTTTCCTGAGCGAATCAACTTCCGAGTCGAAGTACTACGCAGAAGGTTATTCCCTAACGCTGGAACGCGCTGGGTTGGTCGATCGAAGAGAGGCGAGTCTGCTCGGAGAGACTCTGAGAGTAGTCACCAGGGTGACGCCTTCGGTGAATCTTATGGGCCTTTTCTATTCGGTGCTGGAAGAAGAGAGCGAAGTTAGTAGGCACGATCAACTGATGATGGCATCTATAGTCGTGACGGCAAGGAACGATCGAGTCGCAGAACTCATTGTTCGGCAATATGGTCACGTGTTGGGACGCAAAGACATGGAAGACGTTAAGCGTCTCGCCGCGTTTTATTCGTTCATCGAAATACTGAACGGGACCGGAGCCACCCTCAGGGCATCCCGACACGGGTCTGAACTTTGGGTGAAGATAATCGAAGGCAGAGCAAGGCTCCCCGCATCTCTCTTGTCGCACAACGCTGAGACAATAGGTGAGGCCCTTGGAATCAGATTGAATCTCACATTCTCAACCACAGGCAGCACGCTGTTGGCTGCAGGGAGGGGGGACCGTGACCATCGGCTCTAGGACCCAAGAGACAGACTTTGGTAAGCTAATCGCCGTCGAAGGTATCGATGGATCTGGGAAATCTACACAAGTGCATCTTCTGGAACAGTGGCTGAGGCACGAGAAGCTGAGAGTCTTCAAGACCGAGTGGAACTCTTCAGAGGTTGTGAAGGAGATCACTTCGAAAGGGAAAAAGAAGGGCACACTTACGCCAACCACGTTTTCGTTGCTTCACGCCACGGACTTCGCCGATCGATACGAGCGGAACATACTTCCCTTGCTCCATGCTGGATATTGGGTGTTGTCGGACAGATACGTCTACACCGCATACGCTAGGGACGCCGTAAGGGGTTGTCATCCGGAATGGATAAGAAGGCTCTACAGCTTTGCCAAGAAGCCAGACATAGTCTTCTACTTCCAAGTTCCAGTTGACATCGCAGTGAACCGAATACTCGCGGGACGTCCGAAGCTGAAGTACTACGAGGCAGGAATGGATCTTAGCCTTAGCAATGACATTTACGAGAGCTACAGGATCTTCCAGAGTAGAATCACAAAGATCTACGACTCTTTGGTCAGGTCCGACGGGTTAATCGTAATAGATGGCTCACTTGCCATCGAGGAACAGCAGAGGATTGTACGCGAACAGGCCGCAAGACTCTTGGCTGATGGTTACGCGCAGGGTCCAAAGTAGGGAAGGTGTGTGAGTACCGGCCATAGCGGAGCCCGGCCAATGAAATTCTATGGTCGTGGGCTTCCCTACTTGGGTGCACCTGAGGTGAAGGGAAGACTCATCGTCATCGAAGGGCCAGACGCTTCAGGGAGGTCCACCCAGATATCGATGCTTACAGAGAAACTTGAAGCCGAGGGACACGCCGTAGTGAATACTGGGCTCAAACGATCCGAGCTCATCAGTCAGGGAATAATCAACGCGAAGAGGAGCCTCGGCACAGGGAAGAGGACGCTCAGTCTCTTGTATGCTGCCGACTTTGCTGATCAACTCGAGAACAAGATAATCCCGGCGCTCCGATCTGGATACTTGGTATTGGCGGACAGGTACATCTACACGCTGATAGCACGTGATGTGGTCAGGGGCATGGACAGGAAGTGGTGCCACGACCTTTTCGGCTTCGCAGTAGTCCCTGACCTGATCTTCTCTCTCGAAGTGTCGCCTCCTGAACTAGTGCATAGGGTCTTCCAGAGGCAGAGCACGCTCGACTTCTATGAGGCCGGGATGGACATGGGAATAGCGGAGGAAATGTATTCTTCATTCGTCAAGTACCAGCGATTGATTGCAACAGAGTTCAGACGGATGCAAGCCCGCTATGGGATGATTCCGGTTAAAGGAGAGAGGCCTCCGCTCGAGGTCGAGGCAGAGCTCGAGAGCCGAATTCTCAACTTTCTCGCGGCACAGACCAAATGAAGCTCGACCCAGTCTCACCGAATTCCTTCCGCAAGAAGTTCTCAGCTTCTGTCGCGCGAGTCGAGAAGACTGCACGGTTGTGCGCAGAACAGCCTACGTCGGATGCGGTTCATGAGGCTAGGATTGCAATCCGCAAGGTGATGGCGGCGGTTTCTCTTATGCCTAAGGAATACAGGAACGACGTCAAGACCAAAAGGGCAATCAATGATCTCAGGCTTTTCTACCGCGCGTGTGCAGAAATACGCGATATCGACGTTATCGAGCATGCCCTTTCCGAGAACGCGACGCACGGCAGCTTCGAAAGTATCATCCATGACCTTGGTAGGAAGAGATCCGCTCTACTTTCGAGGGCGGCCAAGTCCGGCGACAAGTTCAAGGGATTGAGAATTCCTAGTGTCAAGCTAGTGGCGGAGAAGCGCCTTCGCAAGAGGCTTACCAAACAGCTTCAAGAGAGGACAGATAGAGCGCTGAGGTTCTATAAGTCAGCGAGCGGCAGCGAAAGGAGGGTTACTGAGCTCCACAAACTCAGGAAGGAGTGCAGGAGAATGATGTACTTGCTTGGCTTTGCCAAACAAGACGGCGCTGTAAACATCGCAAAGGCGGCGCTTGAAGAAGCTAGGACAACGCTAGGTTCGATTAGGGATGACGACCTTTTGCTTGAAGTGCTAGGTGCGGTTGAGGAAGATGCCGCTGCAAAGCTGGCGGCCATCGTGTCTTCTTCTCGTCGCTCCAAGTATGAGAGGTTCTTTGCTCCAGCGTCACACACAAGCGGAGGGCCAATGCTCTTGAAGATCTTCGGCGTAATAACGTAGGTGCTTCGAACTATCCATTATGCCATTGTGCACGTGCCCGAGCCTCTTCACTGCGCCGATTCGACGCGCCACAGCGCGCGCACATGGCTGTCATTGAATCATTTCACTTTGAGGGATTCTTCATCCTTTGGGAGGCGTGGATATCGCATGCGTAACGATTCCAAGCTTTCCACGATTATCGTGCATACCACTAGATCTCGAAACCAGGCGTGATTTGAGGGCACGATGAACCACGGTGCGGAATCTGTACTCGTCTTCTCTAAGGCCTCTTCATACGCCTTCATGTATTCATCCCAAAGGCCACGTTCTGGCAAATCCCTGACGCTGAACTTCCAGTTCTTAGTGGGATCCTCCAGACGCTCTTGCAGCCTTCTCTTCTGTTCACTGGCGCTAATGTTAAGGTAAAACTTCAGAACGATGGTTCCAGACTCCACAAGGAGGCGTTCAAAGTTGTTGATCTGGCCAAACCGTGACTTCCAGACTTCCTTCGGCACTAGCTTGTGGACCCTTTCTACTAGAACCCCTTCATAGTGGCTTCGATTGAATATCACGATCTCTCCCGTCGCAGGGGTCTTCTGATGCTCCCTCCAAAGGAAGTCATGGTCAAGCTCCTCCGGTGTCGGAGGTCCGAACTTCGCGACCCTCACACCCTGTGGGTTAACTCCTTCGAATACACGCCTTATCGTTCCATCCTTGCCCGAGGCGTCCATCCCCTGTAGAACGACCATAAGGCTGTGCTTGTGCTCGGCGTACAACAAGCCCTGCAGCACTTCGAGTCTCTCTGTTAGAACGCCTAACTCCCTGAGTCCCTGCTGCTTCTTCCTATCGAATCCAGACTTCGCTTCGGGATCCCAATCCTCCAATCGCATCCTTGTGCCTGAGCGGAGAATGTATTTCGCGAATTTCGGTTCCCTCACGCTCCGAGACTTTTCAATCGCTGCCTTTAGCCGTTTTTGTTGGCGAGCCTTGCGCACCCTGACTCCCATCTGGGAGTCAATCGACTCGTTTGTCCGGAACGTGTGATTTGCTCTTGTGAGAGCCTCAGACACTTGCGGATAAGGTCGACGCCGACGACGAGGCTTGGCCCATCTGATATGCAGCGAAGATGGACATGACGAACCCAAGCAGCAGGAGGAGACCCCCCACCAGGGCGTATGATCTGGTCATAAGAGCTGCTCCGAATAGGGCTAGAATTATACCCAGCACGAGATAGACTGGGTTCTTGAAAGCGTACATTATACCATTACTCTCGTGTGCTCCTTAGAAAAACTTTGATTTCTCTAGACCACATCTCATTAAACGCACGGTTCCAAGCTCGGCCTCTTTTCAGATGCATCTTGGTGTTAAATCAGCCGGCTTGGAGTGGTACCGCATGCGGTATCTACTGAAGTGTCTTGAGTGTGGGAAGCAATATTCCATGTTCTTTCCCCGGCAGCTTTGCGACAAGTGCAGTGGGATCCTGGAAGTGACTTACTCGGGGAAGCCCGTCATGACAAGTCTAAAGAAGGACTTCTGGAGCTACGAAGCATTACTCCCAGACGGGGAATACAGACACTATAAACTCGGGAACACGACCCTGCTCCCTGCGACCCATCCTGGCCTGTTCCTGAAACTCGAAAGCGAGAATCCGACAAAGTCCTTCAAAGACAGGGGGTCCGTGGTGGAGATAGCAAAGGCAATCGAATACGGATACGATGAGGTAGTCTGTGCATCCACGGGCAACATGGCCTACTCTGTTGCCTACTATGCGAAGCTTGCTGGGATACGTGCAACTATCTTCGTGAGCAAGAATGCCAACTGGCTCAAGATCAGGAACATCCGTGAAACGAGGGACGCGAATGTCATTAGGGTCGACGGCGACTTCACTGAAGCTCAGAGGAGGGCCATTCGCTATTCGAGGCGAAAGGAAGCCTTCCTCGCGGGAGACTATGCGTACCGGAAAGAAGGCCAGAAGACGCTCGTCTGCGAAATAATGGCTGAGCTGCCTGAACTTAGGAATGTCCTCGTACCAGTGGGCAATGCAACTCTATTCGGCGCTACGTACAAGGCCTTGCTGGAACTGAAGGGGCTGGGGTTGATGTCAAAGTTTCCCCGGTTAATTGCTGTACAGGCGTCGCTAGCCAACCCGCTCGTTGTTGCATTCAAGCGAAAAGAGAAAGTGAAATATCAAGAGCCCCGCACAGATGCAGGTGCCATCGCGGTCGGTTATCCCACTTACGGGGGGCAAGCAATTGAGGGGATACGGGCGACGCACGGCACGGCGGTGGACGTAACCGACGACGAGATGGAAGAGGAGCGAGTTTCATTCTACCGGGACTACGGTCTCCAGGTCGAGATGTCCGGAGTCGCAGCAATTGCCGCGTTCAGGAAGATGAATCTGAAAGGTCAGAGCGTTGCAGTTGTCAGCGGTGGAAACACTCTGAAACCCTAGAGTTGCACCGCGTCAGGCGTGAACGCCCTCTGCCATAGAGTCTCGTACATGCTCGCTCAAGCGCTATGCCGTTATGGATCTTGCTATGAGTGGGTCCAATCCAAGAACTAGTTCGACTGCCCAAAAGCACTGAGTTCTCGGGCCTATGGGTGGACCCTTCCCGTATTCTGCTCGGAATCACGAAACTGCTCCGTCATTTGGGCAAACCTCTCGATGCGCCTGTAGTCTCCATCGACATCTGACTTCAAAGCCTCAAGTTGAGAAGAGTGCTGAGGAAGGAAGAGGTGGGAGTACCGTCCTTGCGACTTCAAATACTCTTCGAGTGGTTTCGGGCTAGGCACCGGAACCGTAATTCTGTAAATCCCTCTCTCTACTTCGTACAATGGGAAAAACCTTGTCTCGACCGCAAGTCGTGACATCCTGACCGTCTTCGAAGCGTCATAGCGCCATCCACGCGTGCATGGTGCCATCACGTGAAGGAAGGTTGGGCCATCGACGGATAACGCCTTCCGCACCTTGTTCATCAGGTCTCGCCAGTGAGAGATTGAGGCGGTGGCCGCATATGGGATTCGGTGAGCGACGACAATTGATACGAGGTCCTTCCTTGCTTCCCGTTTGCCCGATTGGGCAGCACCCACCTGTGAAGTAGTTGTCCAGGCTCCTCTCGGAGTTCCACCGGACCTCTGGATTCCAGTGTTCATGTATGCTTCGTTATCGTAACAAACGTACAGGAACCTGTGGCCTCTCTCAATGGCGCCCGAGAGCGCCTGGAATCCAATGTCATATGTCCCACCATCTCCGCCGAAGACAACGATGGGGTGTTCCGTACCATCTCCGCGCCGGGCCAACGCCTTGAATCCAGCTTCAATTCCTGAGGCCACCGCAGCGGCATTTCCAAATGCCGAGTGTATCCAAGGCCTGTTCCATGCTGAGAATCCGTAGATTGCAGATGAAACCTCGAGGCAGCCTGTAGCATTCGCCACGACCGTGTCTTTGGGGGCTGCCAAGAGTATCTGTCTTACTACCAGAGATGCCCCGCATCCTGGACACAGGCGGTGACCTGGTGCGAGGGGCTCCTCGACCGGAAGTTCCTTCAGACCTCTAACTGGAATGTACAATTATGACTTCACTCCATACATAAGCGAAGTGTCGCGTTCTAGGCCTCTTTCTTTGGGGATCCCAAAAATCCGCTTTCCGTCTTCGACCGAAAGGTCTCGTCCGCCGATTCCATAGATGACGCTCGTTACAGGCTGGCCAAGCCCTGCGCTCTTGAGCGTCGAACGGACATCCTCCGCGAGCGGGCCTGAAGGCGCTCCAAGGCTAAGACTTCTGTCCATCACAACGACGGAACTCGAAGAAGCGAGACTCGACGCAACCTCTTCCGCTGGGAACGGTCTATAGAGTTTGATCGCCAGGACTCCAACCTTCCCTCCTGCAGAGTTTATCGACCTCGCGGCTGCCCGCATAGTTCCAGCCGAGCATCCATTCACAACCACGGTCGTATCAGCTCCTTTGGTACAATAGGCGTCCACCGCGCCAAATCGCCTGCCGCTGAACTTCTCGAATTCGTCTTCTGTTTCTCTAAAGACGACCAAGGCGTTTTTCATCGCATCTGCCTGTTGCATTCTGAACTCGTAATAGCTATCCGGGGTTGACATGGCTCCAAATGTGAACGGCTCGCTGGGGTCAAGACGGTGCTTCGGTGCCGGCCTGCCCAGGAACTTCTGAATGGGAGCGTCGTCTATCAGGCGGACCCTCTCCTTGTCGTGAGAAAGTATGAACCCCTCGAAGTTTATCGCTGAAGGAAGCATCACCCTTGGGTCTTCGGACAGCCTAAACATCTGGATCGTCCTGTCATAGATCTCCTCCACGTTCTCAGCGTATATCTGAATCCACCCAGAGTCCCTCGACCCCATCATGTCACCGTGATCGGCGTTGAGAACCAGGGGAGCACTCAGGGCCCTGTTGGCTACTGCCATGACCACAGGTATACGCATGCCTGAAGTGTTGTACAGCATCTCGTGCATGTAGGCGAGGCCCTGGCTCGACGTCGCGGTGAAGACTCTGGCACCAGTCGCCGCTGCACCGAGACACGCTGAAAGCGCGCTGTGCTCTGACTCGACTGGGATGAACTCTCCCTTGAATGCCCCTGCCGCCACGAACTCGGCCAACTTCTCAACAATTATCGTCTGAGGTGTAATCGGATATGCGGCCACGACGTCGACATCGCACTGCCTGACCGCCTCAGCTACCGCTTCGTCGCCCTGGAGGGCAACAACCTTCGCAGACTCTAACAGTGTCACGGTTCCATCACCATGGAAATCGCTTTCGGAGGGCATTCGTTCTCGCAGATTCCACATCCTTTGCAATGGTCGTAGTCAATCGTGATCTTCCCTCCTCCGTGTCTAACGACGGCCGGTTCAGGGCAGTAAATCCAGCAGATCAGACAGTTTGTGCATTTCGCTTCGTCGATCACGGGCCGCTTAACCCTCCAGCCTGAGACAATGTAGTTCGTAGACGTGCCTCCTTTTACCACTGCGGCCTGTTCCAACTCCTTCCAACTCAAGCGACTATCTTCCCTCCCTCGTAGCCCATCTTCAGGGCCGCTTCGTTGGCTGCCCTGACTGTTCCTTTGAACCTCTCGTTCATTACAACGACCATTGAATCGAGGCCGACGATTCCTGTAGCTCTCACCAAGGCGCCAAGCATCGGAGTGTTCGGGAAGTCCTTTCCGATGCACTTCAGTGCTATGCCCGTTGCGTCTAAAGCGGATACCTTGACTGAGCCCGCCAACTTCAGATCAGAGCGGAGCTCTTCAGGCGAGCCGTCGTAGTTGCAGATGAAGTACCCCTTCTCTTTGAGACCAGATGTGGTCGTGGTGAGCTTTGCCATAGAGCGGTCAACTATGACGACCACGTCTGGATTACGGATGAAAGAGTGAATCTCTATGGGGCCTTCGTTCACTCTGGCATAGGCGGCTATCGGGGCCCCAGACCTTTCTGCTCCGAATTCAGGAAATGCCTGTACGAACTTTCCCTCGAGTACCGCTGCGTCCGCTATCAACTGAGCGGCTGAGACAACGCCCTGGCCACCTCTTCCGTGCAAACGCACTTCGGTCATCATGAGACATTACCTCGAATTTTCTTCGAACGAGTTCCGTTATACAGGTTGAGCCTAAGCTGTTAGTGTCCTCAACCTTCTCCGAGGTAGCTTCATTCGAGTCAGAAGATTAGGAGATGTCTCAGTCCCTGTTATTTGAATCGCGAAGAACTTCTATAGCTCCAGGAATCCTTAATGGCGACCTTGGTCCCAAATCATGACGAAGTGTCTCTCACGCCGAGGTTGAGGGGGCCCGTCGGTAAGGAAGGCGAACTCTACCGCGACCTCCCAAGCGGGAAGGTACAATGCACTGCGTGTGCGAGGATGTGCCAGATGGGAGAGGGCCAGATCGGTTTCTGCGGGGTGAGGGGCGTCTTCGGAGGGAAGCTCTACCTTCTTGTATACGGCAGGATCCTAGCCGGTCAAATCGATCCTATAGAGAAGAAACCTGTCGTCCACTACAGACCGGGCTCGAGGGTCTTCTCAATCGCCACGAGTGGATGTTCATGGGCATGCTCTTACTGCCAGAATAGTGACATCAGTCAGCTCCGCAGAATTGAGGGGGTCGAAGCGACACCAGGTGAGATAGTAGAGAAAGCTCTCTCATTTGGATGCGAGGGAATCGCTTACACCTACAACCAGCCCACCATATTCATGGAATACGCCAGGGATGTAGGCATCCTGGCGAGGGCAAAAGGCCTATTCAACATCTTCGTCTCGAATGGATATGACACGCCCGAAACTGTCCGTCTAATGAGGGACTTCCTAGACTGCGTCACAGTGGACTTCAAAGGAAGCGGAGAGACGGGGTTCGTAAGGAGATATGTCGCAATCCCGGACGCAGGCCCAATCTTTCAGAGTCTACTCGAGGTCAAGAACCGGACCAGGGTGCACGTCGAAATCACTGACCTTATAGTTCCGCGAGTCGGTGAGTCTCTCGAAGCAGCAGAGAAGCTCTGCAGGTGGATCTACGACAACCTTGGGCCAGACACACCCGTCCACTTCCTCCGTTTCCACCCAGATTACAAGATGATGGACTTCCCGAGGACTCCGATTGAAGTTTTGGAGAAACACCATAGGATAGGGAAGAAGGTAGGACTAAACTACGTCTACGTAGGAAATGTCCCCGGTCACCCAGCCGAAAACACCTACTGCCCAGGGTGCGGCCAGGTATTGGTCAAGCGGTATGGCTACCAAATCATCGAGTACAACCTGGACGCCAAGAGTAGGTGTAACTCATGCAGTTATAAGACGCCGATTGTCGGACCACTGAGCGAATCCTACAGGGATGATCGATTCGCGTCTGTAATTAGCTGACTGCCTGGGGGACTAGCTTCTGTTTTACAAACTTCTCCGCATCAAGTAGGGCCTTACATCCATCAGCAGCCGCCGTTATTGCTTGCCTGTACCGGAAGTCGTGCACGTCCCCGGCAACAAAAACACCTGGGACACTACTCTCAGAGTTGTTCTTCAGAATTGCGTATCCCTTTTCGTCCAATTCGATTTGCCCTCTGAAGATTTCCGTGTTCGGATCGTATCCGATTGCGACGAACAGGCCGTTGACTTGAAGAACGCTCTGTTCTCCGGTCTTCACATTCTTGATTCTGACTCCCTCCACGCGGCTCTCTCCGATCACTTCTGTCACTATCGAGTCCCAAGTGAAGCTAATCTTCACATCCGAGCGGGCTTCTTTTTGCAGTGCTGCGCTCGCCCTAAGGTTGTCCCTTCTATGAATAACTTGGACTGAACTGGCGAATTTGGAGAGAAAAGTTGCTTCTTCCAGAGCGGTGTCCCCTCCACCAACGACCGCGACCTTCTTCCCCTTGAAGAAGAACCCATCACATACCGCGCAATTTGAGACACCCCTTCCCATCAGCTTCATCTCTGATTCGAGGTTAAGGCGCCTAGGATTGGCTCCGGTAGCAATTATGACCGAATGCGCCCTCACAAGTCCGCTACTGGTGCGGATCTCAAGGGGATGGAGATTGAAGTTGACGCCAAGGACGTCATCCTGTATCAACCTCGTTCCCAGGCGCTCAGCCTGCGATTTCATCTTCATTATCAGGTCTGGTCCCAGCACAGGGTCAGGGAACCCGGGGAAGTTCTCGACCTCGCTTGTCAGCATCAACTGGCCTCCATACTTTGTGCCCATGAATAGAAGGGGCTCTAGGTCCGCCCTGCAGCCATAAATGGCAGCTGTGAGACCGGCCGGTCCCGAGCCAATAATCACCAGTTTCTCTACCCTTTCGGTCATGACCGGGCCGCTCGCGCCGTTTCTTATTCATAAAGCTGCCCCTGCTTGAAGGTCCACACCTGAACTCCTTACGCGAAAGATAAGCAATTACACTTAGAGTAGCTTCGCTTCTCTCTGGACGACATGGAGCTCGTCAGAAAGCTCGTTGAGTGCCTTCTCGAGTCTCTTCGAGTACTGAGGTAGAAGCCTATCAAACACTTCCTTTCTCATTCGCTTGGTGTAGTATTGTTCAAACAAATTGAGCTTGTCCTTTGCCGCCCTGTCCACCTCCCTTTCCGTAGTATGCATCTGGTTCAGTAGGTCGAAGAATTTCTGGGTAGTCGACTTCTGTTTGACTTCATTGAGTCGTTGGAGTGCCCTATTTCTGAACGTGTCCAACCTCCCTCTGATTTCGTCGAAGTAGGCCTTGTTGAGCTCGTTGACGTCAGCCGAAGCGACTTCAGGCCAAATGCTATTGATGAGACTTGTCTTGTCGTCAAAGGCTTTGATCATTGCCGACGCACTTTCGGTGGAAGACTCTTCCTCCGTCTCTTCCTCCTCGGTCGTCGATGTCCTCGAGACGAACAACCCAATCACGAGGAGAACGAAAATAGCCGATGCAGCAGGAACGCCATCGCTAAGCGCCCATCCCACGTTAAGACCGTAGGCCATAGTCAAGCTGCCTGCCCCCCAAGGGGCAGGGACAACATCCGTGTATACGGGCGGAGATGCCTTGACGACCCTGTAACCGGCGGGCAAGGAGAATTGTACAGTGTACGAATCAACGAAGACTGGGATTGGGGGGGAATTCGGAATTGTCAGGGTCATCACACCCCCTGAGCTTGCATAGTACTTCTGAGGCAGCGGATATTGGATGACAAGTGTGAAATTCTCTCTGGGGCTAATCGACGTTCCTATTGAAGCCGTAGTCGTCAGATTCAGTCCATAGTTACTTAGGGCAACAGTCGTCGGGTTGAGAAGGTGCGGAACAGGAGGGGGTATCACTGTGACAGAGCTATCCGCCCCGGTTAACGGACTTAGATACAATAGACTAAGGCTCGTTGTCCCAAGGTTCTGGAAGAATATGTGGTCGGTGACGACTGGATCCGTATTCGAGCCCACCGATATAACCCTCTCGGCTTGGTAGACCACCAGTGGATGGAAGTCCTGTGTTGGTGCCTGCTTTATCGACTTCAGCTGTGTCTGAGCCACAGATGACGTTACGTTATCGACGGTCGCGGAGTAGGTAACACCGCCGCCAACCGTGACTGCTGAAAGGCCTGCCGGAACTGTTGCAAAGGTTGTCGAAGCTGGCATCTTGACGCTTTCCATTAGGCTGACTAGGGTGAGGTTGACTGAGGGTCGGACCAGAACTTGCACCTGGAGAGTGCCGTTAGACGCGGTCGTGACCACATTGTTGAGCAGCGCCTGCATCTCGAAGGTGAGATTACCTCCTGCTGAAAGCTTCTGACCAGCGATTATTTCGTACATCCCATCGGACACGGTCTCCGACCTAAAGCCTCCACCAGTAATGTTGTAGGATGCTATCTTGGAAGTGAGGTTGCCAAAGCCGATTTCAAAACCTGGTACGGCGGATGTCGTATTCCCACGATTGGAGAAAACAATCGTCTCGTTGAGTAGAACATATCCGTACCTGTTGATCATGTATTGACTTGTTCCCCGAGCCTCAGGGGACGACTGCTGGGAGTGCACCGACAGCTGACCCGGTGCAATCATTGCAAGCAACATGAGGAACAGGGCCACATAAGCTAACCGTTTCAATCGGACGCAGTCACGCCGCTACGTTCTTATTTTAAGCGTTTTTCGGGTCTCTCGTATGCCCCAACCTCGCTCGAACCACCCTCTTCTACCTAATCTCGACGAAGCCTTCCTTTCCAAGATGCTGTCAAAGGTGGGGGCCCCCTCGATAGATGAACTCTTCAGCGATATTCCGCCCGGCGTCAGGTTGAATCGGAAGCTCAGGATCCCAGAGGGAGGATCTGAGTACTCGGTCAGGAGAGAGATTCAGGAAAAACTCGCGACCAACATGACCCCCCCCGGGGCTCTCTGCTTCCTCGGTGGCGGCGTCTGGCCACATTACGTGCCAGCTGCGGTCGAGTCAATAATGGCGCGGCAGGAATTCTACACGAGTTACACACCCTATCAGGCGGAGATCAGCCAGGGGATGCTACAGGCGCTCTTCGAATATCAGAGCCTGATGTGCGATCTGCTCGGCATGGAGGCGTGCAACAGTTCCCTTTACGACTGGGCATCGGCCGCAGGAGAGGCGGTCAGGATGGCCGCGAGGGTTACGGGTAGGAAATTGGCCCTTATCAGCGCAAACGTAGGTCCACAACGGAGGGCAGTAATCGAAACATATACTGAGCCGGTGGGGATTGAGCTTGTTCCAGTCCGCTTCGACAAGGGGAGAGGGACCGTCGATGCTACCGACCTCAGAGCAAAGCTATCTGGCGACATAGGGTGCTTCTATTTCGAAAACCCCAACTACTTCGGCTGCATCGAAGATGGAGCCCAAGAGATTACGTCTCTCGTGCATGGTGCTGGAGGGCTAACCGTGACTGGTGTCGATCCAATTTCGGTCTCCCTCGTAAGAGAGCCTGGTGCATACGGTGCAGACATAGTCGTCGGAGAAGGACAGCCGCTCGGACTGCCAATGAATTACGGCGGACCACACCTTGGCATCTTCGCCGTCAAGGACATTAAGCTCGCGAGAAACATGCCTGGGCGCCTAATCGGGGCCACTACTACCGTCGGGGAGCCTAGCGAGAGGGCGTTTGCGATGGTTCTCCAGGCGAGAGAGCAGCACATTAGAAGAGAGGCGGCCACCTCTAACGTGTGCACCAACCAATCACTTATGGCAGTTGCAGCAGCGAGCTACCTGTCGCTTCTTGGGAAGGACGGCTTCAAGAGGCTCGGCGAGGCTGTGATTTCAAATTCGCATTATGCTGCCAAGCGACTCTCCAAGATTGAAGGGGTGATTTCCCCTCACTTCACGGGCTCCTTCTTCAAGGAATTCGTCGTCTCTTACGAGAGGGCGAACGCGGATTCCGTGTACTTACAGTTGGCAAGGTCTGGCGTCCTAGGAGGGTATCCGATAGACCGGAACTTCGAGTTGGGGAAGGAGTCCGCCTCCTTTTGCGTCACCGAAGTCCATACTAGAGCAGACATCGAGCGTCTTGCGGTTTCTCTGGAGGAGTCAATCAAACATGCCTGAAGGCTTTAGGCAGGCACGGTGGAGAGAGCCGCTTCTGAGCGAGATAAGCCGACCGGGAAGAATAGGGATGATGCCACCAGCCGACCCGGAAATCGAGAAGGAATTCCCTGAACCTGCTCTTCTTGTCCCAGCCAGCATTAGACGATCCTCGGTCGAGTTACCAGAGCTATCCGAACTCCAGGTCCTCAGGCACTTCAACAGGCTTTCCCAGATGAACTTCTCCGTTGAGCTCGGGATGTACCCATTGGGTAGCTGTACGATGAAGTACAACCCGAAAGTCTCAGAGATGATAGCGTCTGCTGACGCGATAAAGCAGGCGCATCCCCTACAACCAAGTGAGACGGTCCAAGGGATACTTTCGATAATGCACGATTTGGAAAGAATCCTATGTGAAATCACCGGTATGGGGAGGTTCTCCCTATCCACCGCCGCTGGTGCGCAAGGTGAGTTCGCCGGCGTGTTGATGATCAGAAAGTATCTACATGAGCACGGCGGCGAGGAAAGGGACGAGATCCTGGTTCCAGACTCTGCGCATGGTACGAACCCCGCGAGCGCTGCAATGGCAGGATTCAAAGTGGTCAAGGTCCCATCAGACTCTCGCGGGCTGGTGCAAGCCAAGACAGTAAGTGCACTCGTATCCGAGAAGACGGCAGGTATGATGTTCACGGTGCCGAACACACTAGGTCTTTTTGAGGGTGAAGTGGCAGATGTGACCAAGGCAGTACATGACGCTGGCGGTTTAATGTACTACGATGGTGCGAACATGAACGCGCTTCTTGGAAGGGCGAGGCCGGGGGATATGGGTTTCGATGTCGTTCACCTGAACCTCCACAAGACCTTTGCGACCCCCCACGGAGGGGGAGGCCCCGGCGCCGGTCCTGTCGGTGCCACAGAAAAGCTTGCAGGTTATCTACCGGTTCCGGTCGTGTCAGAGGACAGCGGACGTTTCAGTCTCGATTACGGGTTGACGCACTCCATCGGTCCCTTGAAGGGTTTTGTTGGCAACTCAGCAATCCTGCTAAGGGCGTACACGTATATTCGTCTTCTTGGAGCGTCGGGCTTATCCGACGTGTCCTCGCTCGCGGTACTAGCAGCGAACTACCTTTGGAAAAGCCTCGATCCGAGTGGGTTCATCACCTCTCACGGTGAGGGGTTAACAAGAAAACACGAGTCCGTCGTCTCGGTCAAGGGAGACCCGGGAGGGGCACTGAAGGTCGCAAAGGCTCTACTTGACAACGGGATGCACTCTCCTACCGTCTACTTCCCACTTATTGTCAGCGAGGCACTCATGATCGAGCCCACCGAATCTGAGCCAGTCGAGATGCTCGATGAGTACGCGAACTCGATGAACAGGACCTACAGCTCACTCAGGCAAGGAACTCTAGGCGAAGTGCCACGGAACACAAGCGTCGGTAAGGTGGACGAGGTCAAGGCGTCTCACCCACTTACACTGAAGGTCCACTGGTAGGAGCGAAGGTCATATATCCCGACGTAGAATGCGAAGCGCCGTCGTGGACACAGACCTCAAGAAGCGAGTCTTGGCTCGATTGGACGAGCTAGTGGACGAAGAGACGACAAGGAAATTTGGCGAGCTTAACATCGTCACAGATGTTTCCGAAGTGGCTGTTGGGTCGGTCAGAGTGAAATTTCAGCCGCTTTCCGCTTACAGCCCCTTGGCGGTAGACATCGGAAAAAACATCAGGGACGCGACTCTTAGGGTCGAAGGAGTGAAGAAGGTCCGCGTGGAGTGCGGTGGCCACATGATGGACGAACTCGTAAATCGGATAGTCAACCAAGACGATGTCAAGACAAAACATGCGAAGTGAAGTTCGCACAAAAGATTGCGCACTGGTAAAACAAACTTCGATTAAGGGTCAACATTATTGACTCACATGTTTGTAAATCAAATGTCTTACAGACCGCGCGGTCTAAGAGATGTTCACGAATGAGTCAGCCGAAGTCACCGCCGTTGGAATAGGGTCCGCCGGATGTCGCATTGTCTCCCTCCTTAGCAGACAACCTCTGCTAGTTCACAGGTTTGTCTACGTCTCGTGCGACAGAGATGACATCACGAGCTGCTGTGGAGGCGAGAAAATACTCGTGGATTCTCCTGTCGACCAAAAGCTCACGCCTGCAATGGTCAGGGGTCTAGCGATGAGGTTTCGCCCGGAGATAAGTTCGGCTATCTCTGGTTCGAAGGTGGTCTTCGTGGTGGCGGGACTGGGGGGCGCAACGGGAAGTGGTCTTTCGCCCGTCATAGCTGAGATTTCCAGAGACTTGGGTGCCACGACTGTGGGAGTCGCAGTGATGCCCTTTGACTACGAAGGGAAACTGAAGTTCTACGCGGGGACATCTCTGAAGCGGCTTCGCGCGGCGTCGAGAGGCGTGATAGTCATCGACAACGAGACTCTGATGAAGTCTTCTCCGGAGGACTCCACTCTCACAGGCCTGTACGATTCTGCAAACAATGAGGCGGTGTACGCTCTCGGTTCCCTCCTTTCAAAATCATCAGAGACCTCTGTTTCGGTGGGCCTGAACAAACTTCTCGGAACCGTCCAGCAGGACGGTTACTCACTGCTAGGGGTCTCAACAAGCGGCTCTATCGACAAGGCTGAAGAGGCACTGGCGGGAGCCGTCCTGTCGATAAGCAAGCTCGCTGAGGCGAAGGAGGCTAGCCGTGCTGTGGTAATACTTCGAGGAGACGCTTCAATTTCAGCTCAAGAAGTGGGCCTCGCGGTTAAGATGCTCGGGTCGATGATGAACAACAATGCTGTGGACGTAGAGTACGGTGTGAACTATTCAGGGACAGCTAGGCTGCAGGTCAGCTTATTGGCATCAGGCTTTACATCTACGAAATACGACGAATACGACCCCATCGGGAGGATACTGGTTGGAATGTCTATAGACGACGAGATGGATGCATCTCTCCCAGTTGGGTTGGACTCTTTGCAACCCTGCGACTAGCCTGTCTTGCGGTTTTCACAGCTCGGGTGACACGGCTCGCCCCATCAGGTCAGCCGAGCATCACTCTGACCCTGCTGAGGTCCTTCTCCTCTACCTTGCTAAAGACTGGAACTGGTTCGCCTATCTCCCTCCCTGACTCAACTCGAAGGGTCGATGCCGCTTCCCATCCTCCTTCGCGGAGGGGTGTGCTGAAGCCAAGTTGGCTCCATATCGCGTCCGAACTGAATGGTAGAAACGGACTCAGGAGTGTCGCAAGCCCGGCAACAAGGTTGCAGGAGTAATACACCGTGGTGGGCTCTCCCGCGACGTCCTCCCATGGTGCCTTATGTTGGAAGTACCTGTTGCATTTTCCAGAGAAGTCAAGAACCCTCTTTAGCGCCCTATCATAATGTCCTTCCTCTATCAGAAGGCTGGTCTCGTCCACGGTTGCTTTAAGCTCCTTCATTACCGTTTCCTCTCCCTCACCCGGTTTCCCAGGCACCGGGACGACTCCTTCATGCTTGTTCTTCACGAAGACTAACGCTCTATAAACAAAGTTCCCTATATTTGCCACTAACTCGTTGTTTATCTTGTCAGCAAACTCCTGTAGGTCGAAGTTGGCGTCCGACTGGCTATAGGGCACTATCCTGGTCAGATAGAACCTGAGATAGTCTGGCGGGAAAATATCGAGGAAGTCCCTGACGGTAATCATCCAATGCTTGCTTCTAGATATCTTCTTCCCGAGGAGCAGAAGGTGGCCTCTGGTCGGTATTTGATCGGGGAGCTTGTATTCTCCTTCTCCCATTCTCATGCTTGGGAGGAAGAGGTAGTGATGGTAGACGATGTCCTTTCCGATAAAATGGTAGATCTTTGCCTCGTTCCAGAACTTTAGGCCCTCTTCACCACTCCTGCGAGCCGCTTTGAGGGCTGCCGTGATGTAGCAAAGGTGATTGTCGAACCATCCATAGAGTACTTTTCCTTTGGCTTCGTCAAGGGGCACCGGTACCCCCCACGAGATGTCCCTGGCTATGTCCCAATCCTGTAGGCCATCCTTAATCCAATTCAGCACATAATTCTTGGCGTCGACTTGGAGCGCAGAGTTCTCTTTGAGCCACTCCTCCAGCCTGGATGAAAAGGCGGACAACTTGAAAAAGTAGTGGGAACTCTTCTTCATGACCGGAGGTCTGCCACATATTGCGCAGACGGGATTCTGAATTTGACCTGGCTGAAGTGTCCTTCCACAGTTGTCACACGCGTCGGAGTATTGGTCTTCAGCACCGCAATGTGGGCACTTCCCTTTCACATACCTATCAGGGAGGAATTTCCTGTCGTGCTCGCAATAGAATTGATTGACATCAGACATGAAAATGAATCCGTTTTCGTTGAGTTTCGTAAAGAACTTCTGCGCCAAGTCAACATTCTCAGTCGAACTCGTGCTGTCAAACACGTCGTACACTATTCCCAGGTTCTGTAGGTCTTTCCTGAACCTTTTGTTCCACTCCGCGACATACTCCTCGGGATTCTTTCCTTTTTTCTCAGCAGCAATCAAGATGGGGGTCCCAAAGTCGTCAGATCCGCACACCTGTATCACACTGGCCGCTTTGAGCTTGAGATACCGATACAGTATGTCTGGAGGTAGGTGAGTGCTAGAGACGTGCCCCAAGTGAAGGTCATCGTAGGCATACGGCAGGGCGGCTGTGATTATGACATTCTGGTCGTTGAGCTCATCCACCGAGCGCGATTCGGCGTTCGCGGTTTTAACTCTTCTTAAGCCTAAACTTCCCAGCTGCGTGCGTACTTCTTCTGTTCTGCGGTCTGTCTCCCTATGGTAATTCCCATGGACTTGAGGGCTGCCCTAGCCACTTCATTTTCAGTTTCAATAGGAACGTCATACACCTGTGGTTTCATATCGCGGTGATGTTTCCTTAGGCGGATGGCCGCCATGAACTGATTCGCGAAAGACATCTGCATCACTTCAGGAGGGTGTCCCTCTGCCGCAACCAAGTTAGCGATTCTCCCCTTTCCTATGAGGTACACGTTCCTTCCGCTCTTCAGATTGACTTCGTCCACGTTGGGCCTTACCTCTTTCACACTCCTAGCTTTTGAGAGCAGCGTTTTCACATCGATTTCGACGTCGAAGTGGCCAGCGTTCGCCAGGATCGCCCCGTCTTTCATCTTTTCAATCGATTCATATGAGATGACGTTCTTCTGACCTGTCGTCGTGATGAACAGTTCCCCTACGGGTGCGGCCGCTGTGATGCTCGACACCTCAAAGCCATCCAGATGGGCTTCAATGGCTTTTATTGGGTCTACTTCGACTACTGTCACATTCGACCCCATCCCTCTCGCTCTCGTCGCGACCCCCTTCCCGACCCACCCGTACCCAACGACGACCACCCGCATTCCAGCAAGCAAAAGGGAAGTCGCCCTCATTATTCCGTCAAGGCTGCTCTGTCCTGTTCCGTACCTGTTGTCGAAGAGGAATTTTGTTCGCGCATTGTTGACTGCGATAACCGGATACCGTAGCCTTTTTTCCGATTCCAGTGCCATTAGTCTAACGACTCCTGTCGTCGTTTCTTCTGAGCCACCGACAATTCCCTTGGCCATCCCGGTGTGTGCTGCGACATGGAGGTCGGCACCATCGTCTATTAGTTGATCTGGACGTGCGTTGAGCACCTGTTCTATTGCCCAGCGATACTCCTTCGGGCTCTGTCCTCTCCACGCCCACACCTCTGTCCTGGTCGAGAGGTATGCAGCTATATCGTCTTGAGTCGAAAGGGGGTTAGCTCCAGCGAGTTCAACCACGGCGCCTGCGTTAAGCAGCGTGTCAACCAACACCGAAGTCTCCTTTGTGACGTGGAGGCACACGCCCAGTTTCACCCCCTCAAGCGGCCGAGTTCGAGAGTACTTCTCTGACAGAGTCGTCAGAGTCCCCATATGCTCCTTCGCCCAGAGAAAGTTCCTCTCGCCCAACTTGTCCAGACCTGGGTCCGCGACCTTTGTCATTTACGAACTCTACTGGCTACCTGTGTAAGCAATTTTAATTGTTGCTACCGCTGTTTCGCCGTCACTAACGAATATCTCAGTCTAAAGCTGCCCTGATTGAAATTGGTTGGTGCTAACTTCTCACGGAATTGAACCTTGCCAGCGACTGGACCTCGTATCCAGCAAGTTTCTCCCTCCCTTTCAGGTAGCCCAATTCAGTGACAAACGCGAATCCTGCGACCTTGCCACTCAGTTTCTCGACAAGAACTCCGGCTGCCTTCGCAGTACCCCCGGTGGCCAGTACGTCATCGACGATGAGCACCCTGTCTCCCTTCAAGATGGCGTCGGTGTGAATCTCTAGGCCTTCCTTTCCGTACTCTAACTCGTATTCAACAGTCATCTTCCTTCCCGGGAGCTTTCCCACCTTCCTTGCAGGAATGAAACCGATCCCCAGCCTGTCGGCAATGGGAGCCCCGACAATAAATCCCCTTG
>Ga0187772_10000326_pt1 | contig 21205 bp, 20 predicted proteins | sample 0116_SJ02_MP15_2_FD_133137 | JGI IMG/M metagenome (GOLD analysis project Ga0187772, IMG submission 133137) | Tropical peat soil microbial communities from peatlands in Department of Meta, Colombia - 0116_SJ02_MP15_20_MG | ecosystem: Environmental > Terrestrial > Soil > Wetlands > Peat | place... | reverse complement strand
TCCAGGATGATCTCACCAGGTTGGTAGTCTGCGAAGACGAACTTCCGCTCAACCTCCCGGCCGACCATGGCGTTGGCGAGGGTGTCTACGGTCGCGCCCTTCGTGTCCATCGTCGCTATCACTTTCCCCTTCCTCATTATCGTGATCCTGTTCGTGATCGACATGACCTCCTTCAGCTTGTGAGTGATGAAGATGACCGTGGTCCCGCCGGCCGTCAAGCGCTTTATGGAACGGAACAACTCCTCCGACTCTAGTGGAGTGAGCACGGCGGTTGGCTCATCCAGGATGAGTATCTTTGCCCCCCTAAGCAGCGCCTTCAGAATCTCGGTTCGCTGCTTGAACCCGGTGGGGAGGTCTTCTACCTGATGGTTCATGGGGACCTCGAGGCCCACCTGATTCGTGAGCTCGGTCACCTTCTGCCTCGCTTCCTTCCAGTCGATAACGCCCACCCTGGAAGGCTCGGCCCCTAGGATTATGTTCTCCATGGCGGTCAAGTTGGGGACCAGCGTGAACGACTGGTGCACCATCCCAAGCCCTAGGCCTATCGCATCCCCAGAGTTCCTGATCATCGCGGGCTTGCCTTCTATCTCGATTGACCCCGCGTCCCTGCTGTAGAGGCCAAAGAGTATGCTCATCAGGGTGCTCTTGCCCGCCCCGTTTTCTCCGAGGAGCCCCATCACCTCCCCCCTGTTTACCTCGATGTCCACTCCGTCGAGTGCGACCACCCCGGGAAATGACTTCCTTATCCCCGACATTCGGAGTACTTGCTCAGCCAATCACTTCACCAAAAAAGGAGGGAAGGTGAGATTACCTCACCTACTCCTAGCTGCCTGATGGATTGTAGTCTTCTGGGATTGTTATTGAACCGTTGAGTATGCCATCGGTGATCTGGGTCATCACCTGTTTGGCAAGTGGAGACAGGTACATGGTGCTGTACTGGAAGTTGGTCGGCCCCACGGCTCCCTGCTTTAGCCCCAGCTGGTAGACCCCTCTTACATAGCAGGGTGCGTCACCATTGGCGCCACAGAGCTCTGTCTGGCCGTTAAAGAAGGAGGGTGCAAACTTCGTGGGGTTGTTCCAGAGGCTGCTGAAGTTCTGGTCGACGACCCAGCTCATGACGTTGTAGACTCCGACGTCCACCTTCTTGATTTCAGACGTAATCACGAAGGATGGCGCAGTCAGCTTGGTCGCGTTGCTGCTGTAGGAACTGCTCTGGGAGGCGCCGCTGAAGTACTGCTGAGTTCCGTAGTAGTCCTGGTCTGCATCGACCCCGATGGCTAAGACGGCAGGCCTCGAGGAGTTGGACCAGTTCCAGTTCCCGGAGGTCGTGGTGCCGCTCGAGTTGATTCCTGGATGGGCTTCATCATACTCGCCTATGGCGTTGAAGGCGCCTAGCCCCGTCCCACCTGCCGCAGTGAAGATTATGCTGTCACCGCGGGCTATCATGGACTGGGCATCGGAGAAGCCAGTGGTCGGGCAGTCGAAGCAGGCTGGGGTGGTCCCTGCGTAGACCTGATCGAGGGTCGTGTTGTATGTAGTCCCTTCGACCTTGGACAGATAGGAGTCCGCCCATTCTGCCCCGTACTTCCACCCGTTCCAGAACTTGTAGATGATGCCAACCGTCACACCGCCCAGGAACCCGATTTGCCCGTGATTGCCCGCGAGGGCGACCGACATGGCTGCGACTACTGCGCTACCTATGTTCTCCTGGAATTTGATGGCTACGACATTGGTGAAGTTGTATTCGTCCCCGTCTACCTGTGCGAACTTCTGGTTGGGGTACTGGGCCGCATACTGGGCAATGGCCTGATCGTCGTCGTATCCCACGCCGACGATGAGTGATAGGTGGTCATTGATCAGGCTCGCGAAGAGAGATGGAATGGAGGTCACCGACGTCGCCACTTCGTAGTCGTAGTCTACCCCTAGAGTGGTGTTGGCCTTCAGCATTCCTTGGTACGCAAGATCGTTGAAACCACGGTCACCGAGGCCACCGACATCGAACACAACGCCCATGGAGTAGCCCTTGCCGGGCAGAGGTCCAGTGGTCGTCGTGCTCGTCGTGGTCGAAGTGGTCGTGGTCGTGGATGATGACGAACTGGTTGAGATGAAGTAATAGGCACCTGCTGCTATTACTAGGATGATGACGACTATTGCTACATATGTTACTGTGGTGATTGCTTTTCTAGACTGAACGTTCACGTTTCTTCTCGGCCGGCGCTTTGCCCGTTGGATATTTAAACGCCAACGACAGAAAAAGGAGGAATTTTTACGACCCGCAATATTCCGGAGAAGCGTTCATAAGGCCACAGGGATGGCAACCGGGGGATTGAAGGTACTCGTCGCCGGCTTCATCACCATAGACACAATCCAGCTGCCGATGCGCCAGGTAACATCTGTGGGGGGCCCCCCATCCTACGCGGGTCTCATCTGCTCGAGGTTCGGTCACAGCGTCACCCCGCTCACGAAGGTGGGGAACGATTTCCCCGATGAGCAGGCCGTCTGGCTGGCGAGGAATGGAATCGTCATCAGGGCCACGGACAGGAGCTCCACCAAACCCACCACGCGGTTCAAGATATCCAACGCTTCCGGCAACAGGACCCTCGCACTGCAGAGCAGGTGTGAGGACCTTTCTGCCTCTCAGGTGCCTCCTGACACGAGGTTCAGCGCGTCCCTGATGAGCCCGTTGGCGGGCGAGCTCTCTCCTCAGCTGCTGACTGAATTATCAGCCCGTTCAGACTTCACCTTCCTCGATCCTCAAGGGTTCGTCCGGGCATTCGACAGCGATGGGAGGGTGACCCTGGCGCCGCTGAAGGACAAGAGCATCCTGGCCAAGGTCGACGCGATCAAGATGGACCGAATGGAGGCCGAGATGCTGACGGGAAGGGGGGACCCAAGCCAGGCACTGGAGAAGCTCGCCTCCATAGGGGTGAGGAAAGCCATAGTCACCCAGGGGGGGGACGCCTGCCACGTGCTTGACGGTTCCAGGATTTATCAGGTGCAGGTGCCCAAGGTCCCCGTCATCGACACGACCGGCGCGGGGGACATCCTAAGCGGGGCCACGGTTTCTTGGTACCTGAAGACGAGGGACTTCCTGCGGAGCGCCTGCTTCGGCATCGCAGCATCTTCATTGTCACTCCAGATGCTAGCGATGGCTAAGGTGGACCTGCCGATGAGCGTCGACGATAGCGCGATGAGGCTCTACTCGATGGCCAACCCCGTGGCGGCTCTTTGAGCCGGACCAGTGACTTCATTCTCGACTCGAGCTCGCTTAGGGACGGGCTCCCCCTCGTCTGGGCCCTCGATGCCTTCAGCGCACCTGCCAGGTTTCCCCAGGTCGCCGCCTGTTCCCGGTCCAGTCCGGACATCGAATAGCAGACGTACGCTGCAAGAAACGCGTCTCCTGAACCCGTGCTGTTGACCGCTTTCAGCCCCAGGTCGTGAAGATGGAATCCAGGGAAGATCTTGGCTGATCCGCCACGCGCTACGACGCACCCTGATTCCCCAAGGGTAGCGACCACGGTGAGCTTTCCGTGCTTCGAGTGAAGCCATAGGGTCGCAGGCGAGGGTCCTTTCCCAGGGCACACACGAGCCAGCTCTATCCTGTCAAGGACAAGCACGTCTGAAAGGTCCAGGACCCGCTCCAGCAGGGATCGATCCTCCATCGTTCTCGCGCCAGGGCTGTACACCACTGCCGATGCCGAATTCTTGGCTAACTTTGCAGCAGCCAACGCGAATGAAAGGGGGACGTCCATAATCACGACTGTGGAGCTCGACGAGACTCTGCGGGCCACCCCGGGGATTTTCAGGTGTTCAGGTAACAGCGCGTCGTTCGCCCCGAAAAGCGTGTGAATTGTCTTGGATCCTTCCCTGTTGACGAGGACGAAGGCGTGGCCCGAAGACTCTCCTTTCAGCATTAGGAGTCCGTCGGTGTTGACCCCTTCTGACCGCAGGCTGTTCCTTAGAGGAGCCTCCAGGTCATCGTCCCCTAGCGCCCCGATGAAAGCTACTCGTTTCGGTCCCAGCAACCTTGCGGCTGCCGTTGCTACGTTTGCCCCCTTTCCTCCAGGCTGCTCCTCCACACGGCAGAGGGGAACCTCCTCTCCGGCCTCGGCAAAGGACCTCTCGAAGAGGGTTGTGTCCCAGTTTATTGCGCCAAGAACGGTAAGGACCCTCTTTCTACCCATCGCCATCCCAGGGTCCCGCGACAACTAGTAGGATTTCCCGAAAAGCGCGATGGAAGCCGCGTCCTCGGAGCACACCATGCACTTGGACTTTTGTGGTCCCTGAACCAGCGGTACGTTCAGGACTTTGCCCCCGGTCACCTCCTTCATTCTTGCCTCGCATTCAGCCTTCCCGCACCAGGGCACCCTTACGATTCCTCCGTGGTGCTCCAGGACTTTCTTCAGCTCAGCAAGAGTAGCCGCCTCGTGAGTGTTGTTCGCTAGCTCCTCGGACGCCTTCCGGAAGAGGCTGCTTTGAATCGTATCAAGCTCCGATGCCACCTCCTTTGACAATCTATCTATCCCTACCACTCTTTTTCCACCAGTATCCCGCCTGACGAGGACCGCCCGCCCTTCCTTCATGTCTCGAGGTCCGAATTCCACCCTCAGAGGCACCCCCTTGAGCTCCCATTCGTTGAACTTCCTGCCCGGAGTAAGGTGGTCGCGGTCGTCCATGACGGCCCTGAACTTGCCGGCAAGCTCTGCCAGGATCTTCCTAGCTTCGCCCAGGATGGCATCCTTGTTCTCGTCGTTGACTATGGGGACCAGGACGACCTGGACGGCGGAAAGCCTTGGAGGGACCACGGCCCCTTTGTCGTCGCTGTGTATCGCCACCATCACTCCCACCTCCCTCGTGGTTATCGCCCAGGTGTTCTGCCAGGCATACTCCTTGTTCCCCTTCTGGTCGACGAAGGTGATGTCGAAGGCCTTCGAAAAGTTCTGCCCATCGGAATGCCAGTCTGGGCCCTGAATCGCCTTCCCGTCAGGAAGGAGGTGCTCTATGCTGTATGTCGCCTCGGCACCTGCGAATGTCTCGGATTTCGACTTCCTCCCGAGGTACCCTGGAATGGCCATGTACTCTTCTGTTATCTTCCTGTATATCCCCATGATCTCGTCCCTTTCCGCGTCCGCCTCCTCCCTCGTGGCAAACAGTGTGTGCCCTTCGTTCCAGAGGAATTCCCGCGTTCTGAGGAATGGAGTCGGATGCTTGAACTCCCAGCGGACGACATTGTTCCACTGGTTCAACCTCATTGGGAGGTCGCGCCACGACCTGATCCACTTCGAGACCACCTCGTACATCAGGGTCTCTGACGTCGGGCGGATCGCGAGCCGCTCCTCGAGTTCCGAGTTCCCTGCCTTGGTGACCCAGGCGACCTCTGGGGCGAACCCTTTCACGTGCTCAGCCTCCTTCTTCAGGAGTCTCTCTGGGATGAAGATAGGGAAGTAGGTGTTGCTTATGCCTGCTTTCTTGAACTCCGCGTCTGTCGCCTTCTGGATGTTCTCCCAGATTGCATACCCCGACGGCCTGAGGACCATGCAGCCGGAAACGGGGCCGTAGTCTGCAAGCTCGGCCTTGAGGATAGCCTGCGTGTACCATTCGTCGAAGTCCTCCTGCTTCTTCGCAGTCATTCCTTCCTTGCTGGCCTTTGACAACGGGATTTTGGCTCGGCGGAGTGCGCTTAATGAAGGTGCCTCCGCTCAGAGGCAGCTGCCCCTACATCGTGCTGAGCAGTACGATCGATGCCCCTATGAGAAGGAAGATGGCGGCCGACCCGATGCGGAGCCTCCTCGGCGTGAGGAGATTCCCCAGCTTGCTCCCCAGGGTGGCCTCCACCGCCGTCGCGGCGATCAGCCCTGCGTAGACGCCAGAAAACACGAAGAGGAGGTTGCCGTACTCCGAAACGAAGACCAGGGTCAGTATCTCTGTGGCATCCCCGGCAAGGTCGAGTACCGCCAGCGCTAGGACGAGGCTGAGAAAGAGCCTCCAGGTACTCCTAGCCCTAGCGACCCGAGACTTCTCCTCCTCGACGGCCCTCTGGCCTGCAATTCCCCTCGCCTCCCAGACGCCATAGGCAATCATCACCCCCCCTCCCGCTAGGCGGACCCAGAACACAGGGACCACCGATACCAGCAGGGAACCCAGGGTCACGATGATTGTCGTGGTTATGAGGAACGCCGACGCTCCTGCGGCGAAGGTCACCCTTGCTCTTACCCTCGTCGAGATGGCAATCAGAAGGAGGGAGTCCTTGTCCGTCAGCTCGGTCACGAAGAGGGCCGCTGCCATGGCCCCGAATGAGGCGACTGTGAAGTCGACCAAACGGGTACCCAGACGCCCCCAGGTCTATGCGCTATTGCTTCGTCGGAGGCGCAGCCTTTCTCTCCGGGGCGAGGTACAGTATCGAACCTATCAGGAGAAAGACGAAGGCAACTCCGAGCCCCACGAACGTCTCGCGCTTGCCGATCTCGTACAATGAAACCGGGACAAGCAGCATCGCGATCACGGCCAGAACCTTCCTGTTCAGGAGGGAATCCACCTTGAACTGGGCCGTGATGAAGTAGCTGAGGAGGACGAGGATCACCGGAAACACCAGCCCGTACTTCCCGAGCACGAAGTCTGAGGCGGTGTCGCCGATGTCTGTGAAGCCGTTGGCGTAAAGCGCGCCTATCAGTGCAATAACGATGCTCGCGACCGCCATTGTCTGCAGGGTGTTGCTGAGGGAGACGAGCTTCGCAGGGCGCGCCGACGGTTCCGTGCCGTTCACTTCTATCGCCAGCCCAGCCATGACGGCAAGTGATGCCAAGATGAACATTATGGGGTCCCTCGTTACCGTTAGATACACGGACGTCGGGAGTTCGAGCGAAATCCCGTTCTGGACCCACAGCGCGAGGGCATAGACGATGCTCCCGACGAAAGGAACCATGTAGAGGAGCGTGGAGTAGTCTTCGTAGCGCTCCCTGACGTTCATTGCTTTGCCTGCGCGACCAACTTGGGCTTAAAACCGTTGCGTGCGCGGGACATGTCGGCTCCAGGTTTCGCCGTTAGGATCAGGCGTCCCGGGCAGAACAGGAGAGGGAAGTCGACCACAAGCGGCATCTGAGGGCGATCGGGTGAAGCGAGGCAGCGGGCAGGTTCCCGGCCACCTGCGGTATGGCGGGGTTCAAGGCCACCTGCGCTTTCATGCTCGGGAGGTACTACAGGTGGCTCAGGGAGGACAATGGTGTCACCCTCTCGCCGGACGAGCAGGAATTGGATGGACGAGGTTGAATCCTCTGGCGACGAAGGCGTGAAGGGAACGGAAGGAATTCACGTCCCCTCCTCTCCCACTTTTTCTGCCTACCGCACGTTTGAGGGCTCACACGTCTCGAACTCTACGCCCCACGGGTAAGCGACAACCTTTACGATCGTTCCGCAAGAACGCAGCTTTTCTGCCATCTCCCTTTCTGTAATCATGTACCGGCGTCTTTCGGGGCCGTGCTATGCGTCTTTTGTTCGTACGCCCAAGAATCCCGGTCCAAGTCCTTTGAGAAGAAGTAGGAGCCCTGATTCATGGCTCCAGAGCTGACACCTACTTCCTCAGTAGGTGGCCACACGTCACACGAGTTCTTGCACTCGCTGGCCATTTCCATTACTTCTAGGACAAAGTTGACCTATGTTCAGACGTGGCAAGCGGTTTGGTGAACCAGGAATCGCAGAGCCCCAGGTCCATCATTGGCCTGCTGTACTAAGAGCACCAACCATTGGTTCAAGGCTTGGCGACGATGTTGGGCCCTCCTCCGTAGTGACGACATGTCAAGCAACATCTCTCCGCTGTGCCGTTTCGGAATCTGCATTCCCTCCGCGTTTGTCTATCAGCCCGCGTGCTGCCTAGACTGGTGCCTCGGTTATGGCATCCCCCTGTTTTACCCATCCTTCTGCTAGAACCCTCGCGTACCATCCACGCCTGCCAAGCATGACCTTCAGGAAAGCTGGACCCTTCGAACCCCCGACATAGGGGAGGAGGAAGAGGTTGGTACATGGGTCGCAGGCCCTGGATATCTGGACGCTGACGTCATTCATCCGGAACTTCTTGCCTGGGGAAAAATCCGTGTACCGTATGCCCTTTGTGGTGAGGTTCTCCCCGAGATCGCCGGGTTTGATTGGCCACCCCTCCGAATTCAGCTCCCGGATCGTTTCGATAGGGAAGAGCAGGAGGGCGGAGTCAGGATCTCCCTTGAGCTCCTCCTGTCTGTAGACATTGAAGTCTCCCCGTAGACCGTTGTGGGATACGAAAGCGGAGTCGACGGGCCTCTTTGGGAGACCCCTTTCGCCGGGGGTCAATGGTTTCACATTGATCTGTTGAACGGTACCGGCCATGCAATTTGCCTTGATGGCGTCGCGTTAAGGCTCTTTTGTTTGACGTGGAAGTCAGTAATCGGATGAGACGCCTCCTTGCGCAGAAGATAGGTTGTTAGGAGACAGGGGCGTGCGTCTTCCTGCCGAAGGTGAGGTATGCCGTGTGCCCCACCATTATGTTGGATGGCCTTGTCATGCCTACCCTGGCTTCGAGGTGCCTTAGAAGTATCTCAACCGTCTCCAAGCCTACGAACCCCTCGTCCTTCATTTTGGCGACCAGTCTTTCGGCCTGGTTCGTAGTAGGAGTTATGGCGGCCAGTGGGGCGGACGGCCTGAGACTAGCGTTCATGCTCCCTATCACTTCCCAGGGGTCGCCTACGTCGAGTATCCCGGCGTCAAAGTCTTTCTCCCCGAAGCCCAGCCGTGAATCTGCGATCTTGAACGATACGAACTTCGAGAGCCCGAGCCGCTCTATGTTCTTTCGCGCTACCTCCTGGAACTCCGGGTTCAGGTCGTAGGTGTACACCATCCCCGATGGCTGGACCAGGTAAGCCATCAGGGCGGTCGTAGCCCCGCTGCCTGTGCCTGTCTCGACGACTTTGAATCCTGCATGGACGCCCAGCTTGACGGCTATGAGGCCCAGGTCCTTGGGATATATCACCTGGGTCTTTCGGGCGAGCTTCATTACCAGATCTTCCATTGTGGGCTTTAGGATGTAGAGCTGGTCCCCGAGGGTCGTGGTCGCAGTGATCCCGTACTTCTGCCCGACCAGCGCCGAAACGTCCAGAATCCCCAGGTGGGTGTGGAGCTTCGGGGTGTCCCCGGGCCTCACGAGCCACCTCCGGCGCCTGTCCCGATAGACAAGCACGGGCTGGTCGGCTCGTATCACGTCAGGGTCTTCTGCCATCGAGATTGTCTACTCCCGCATCGGAACCCTATGCCCTCCACCAGTCGTATCTGAGGAAGTCTATCGACTTCCTATCCTTATCAGAGATGGCGATGATGAACTGCTTTCTGACGGTGGTGGCCAGCCGGCCCGACCTCACCATTGAAGTTGCGGTCATCTTGGAGTCGGGGGACACGACCTGGACGATGTATGGAGCGTGATCTATCCCGGGCCCGTGCTCATAGACAGCGAAATCTGAGCCGAACTTTATTCCTGGAGTGACCACGTATCCGTCCTCCCTCAGCTTCTTGTAGACCAGAAACTTCTCCCTGAACTCGGGGTAGGAGGCTTCGCAGATGTCGTGGAGCTGCCTGGGCGAGAGGTCCTTCCCCCCCTGGTCCTCCACATCTATCACCTTCCGGGTGGCCAAATAGTATGCTTCCATGAGGTCAAGTATCAGCGGGGCGTCAAATAGGAAGTCTTTGGGTTTGGGTATACCCAGGGGTTTCCCATAGTATCCTTCCTTGAAGAGCCGGCGCGAATCTTCGATGTCCCAGACAACAATCCTATTCTCGAAGAGCCTGCCCTTGGCCCTCTGCTTCGGCATGGCTACAGGCCCAGGGCTAGTATTGTGCCCGCATCGGAAGCGTCGAGCATGGCGTCGGCACAATCCTCTATGGACTCGACAACCTCTTTCAAGGTTATGAGCTCCTTCACATTGGTGGCAGTTCTCATCACCATGGCCACGGCCTCACGGTAGTCGTTGTCGATCGAGCTTTCTATCTGCTGCACCTGGGACGCCATTTGTATCGACTGATCAGGGTTGATTGACAGCGCACGCATGCTCTCGTTCAGCTTGGATATGCCGTCTATGAGCAATCCGAGCAGCGCCGTAATGCTTTCCCTGTACTTCTTGTTCTTCACCGATGACTTCGGAAGCTGCGACATCTTGAACGCCACTCCGTTGATGTGACCGAATATGTCTTCCACGGCGAAAGCGGCTCGCAGCAGGTCTTCGCGGTTCACCAGGAGTGTCCCCACCTGCGAGAGCTCCCTTATCAGCGCGGTCCTGAGGGTCATTACATCCCCCTCTGCCCGCCTCACTTTTTCGAGTGCGGCCGAAACCTGCACCTTGTCCCCTTTGGTGAGCCCGCTGAACTCTTCAAGGAGCACCCTGGTCGCATCCAGGACTCGCCTCATCTCATCCTGAAGCACTACTACAGTCCGTCTTCTTGCTTGAGTTTCTCCCTCTTGGCCTGACACAGGCGCGCGCTCGCTCCAACCCTTGAAAACAATTGGATTTAAAACCGAGGCAATATTCGTCCGAGTTTTTAAAAGAAATTGGGCTTTTTGTCTCAGTTCTTCTACTTCTTCTCGCTTTCCTTCGCGTAGTCTCTGAGCGGCGCTATGAGGTTCGTGAACTCCATCGGGAATATGTACTTCGTCGAGGGTGAAGCGCCCAGCGCCTTCAGCGTGTCGAGATACTGGAGAGTCATTGTCTTCGAGTCTATCCCCTTTGCTGCGGAGAATATCTGGTTGAGGGCTCCGGCGTAACCCTCCGCCCTGAGCACCGCCGCTTGCTTGTCACCTTCTGCCCTGAGTATGTTTGACTTCTTCTCCCCCTCTGCGACCAGGATAGACGCCTCTCTCTTACCATCGGCTTCAGTCACCGTGGCACGCCTCGTCCTCTCCGCAGACATCTGCCTGACCATGGCCTCCTGTACGTCCTGAGGCGGCCTGATCTCACGAATCTCCACGTTCGTCACCTTGATCCCCCAGCGCTCGGTGACCTCGTCCAGCTTTGTCCTCAGGACCTGGTTGATCTGCTCCCTCTTTGCGAGCAGCTCGTCGAGTGGAATATCTCCCACGACGGCTCTGAGCGTCGTGGTGGCGATCCCGATGGACGCCCCCTCGAAGTTCTGCACCTGAACGACGCTCTGGGTTGCTTCGGTCACCTTGTAATAGATCAGGAAGTCGATGTCGGTGGGGGCGTTGTCCTTGGTGATGCACGTCTGATGTGGGACCTCAAGATATCGCTCCCTGAGGTCTATCTTGTTGAACCTGTTGACAATGGGGAAGATGAACACGACACCCGGGCCCCTTGCCCCAATGAGCCTCCCCAGCCTGAAGACCACAAGCCTCTCGTACTCCCTGATTATCTTGATGGTGGATGCTATCAGGCCGATGACTATTATGGCCACTATGCCATAGATCGCGTAGTTGATGATGTCCCCCGTCGTCTGCAGGGTTATGGGACCGAGGAGACTCAATCTACCGCCTTCTCTACCGCAAGCGTCTGACCGCTTACTCCTTTAACTATTATCTGGTCCCCCTTCTGGAGCGGCTGAGTGGAGGTCACGGTCCACTCCTCCGACGATACCATGGCCACCCCTCTGCCACCCGGGATGAGGTCCGACTCCATGTGGCCTTCTCTGCCGATCAGCACGGCTGGGTCGTTGACCTTGGGTCTACGCTTCAGGGCCTCGCGTATCGATCTAAGGTAGAGGCTGCCTATGATTATGGCCGCGCCAAGGGCGACCAGAAGTCCGTATGTGATGTCCGGAATCCCAGAGAAACTCGCAGGCTGAGGAGGAATCGGATTAGATTGAGAAGGCGCCGAAGACGATGCCGGCGGGAATTGGAAGATCAGGAGGAACCCGACTACGAAGATGACGACCCCGACGGTCGCGCTTATTCCATGGGCGGTCTTTACTTCAAGAAAGATGAAGGCGACCCCGATGACCATGAGCAGTATCGCGAGGGGAGAGGCACCGAAGACTCCCAGTCCGAACAGGGCGGCCGCAATCACCGCGACCCCGATCACAGAGAGGATGATGGTGGGATGGTAAATGTCCGCCAGGATGGCGAAGACGCCCAGAAGGAAGAGAAGGCTGGAGACGTTGGGGTTGCTGAGGATGGAGATTAGAGAAGGTCTTATTCCCGGCGTGTTGATTGGGGTTGACGCAGGTACGCCTAGGTATGAAAGCGCCCCCTGCACCGTGGTGGAGTTGATGATTCCGTTTATCACGTGGTACTGGAGCGCCTTGTCGTCGGGGTAAGACACGCCTCCAGTGACCATTAGCCCGGTCGCGGTCGCGTTCCTCCCGTTCGACGCAGTCAACGTCATCATGTAGGAGGCGAACGCGTTGATGTCCTTGGTCATTGTCGAGTTCTCCTCGCCCGTGGGAATGCCAGAAACTATCGGCGTGGCAGAACCAATCGTCGTCCCCGGCTCCATGTAGATGTTGGTCGACGCCTCGGCTATGTATGAGCCTGCTGAGAAAGCAAAGGCGCCCTGAGGGGCGACAATTGTAGTGAAGGTGGTCCCGTTTAGCTGCTCATAGTTCGTGATGGAGGAAATCATTGACTCCATGCTGGCCCCATCTCCGCCGTTGGTGACAAGGATGAAGACGATGTGCCCAGCGCAGATAGACTCGGCGTTGCTCACGGTGGTCGCCATGAAGTCCGCTGTCCCAGGGTCGATGTCGGCATTCAGAGACGCGACGTAGTATGTGCCCTTGTTTACGCAACCCTGGGCTTGAGAATGCGCCGGAGCGACCTGGGATACAAACCCCAGCAGGATGACAGCCCCCAGGATAAGCCAGAGTCTCTTCAAGGTTGGGATAAGCGGTCCAGTTCTATAATAAATAGTATCTGCCTCGCCGTGGGCCAAGGGATTCAGGGCAGAGAAAGGCTGCCAGCCTCGCAACCTGACATGCTTACATAGGGTTCCGGGGAACCTTACTATGGTCGCGAGTGGCGAAGCCCAAGGTCACCGTCATGGATCACCCGATGGTCATGGAACAGCTCTCCCTTGTCCGCGATAGGCGGACCAACCAGGTGGCCTTCAGGAAGGCCATTTACAGACTGGGGAGGTTCATGGCCTACGAGTTCCTGAGGACCCTCGAGGTCCAAGAGTTCACGGTGGAGACCCCCCTGGGCCCGGCGAAAGGAGGGCGTGTCAAGGGGAACGACAGAATCGTAATAATTCTGGTCCTACGTGCAGCAATCCCCTTCGTCGAAGGGATGTACAAGAACTTCCCCATGGCCAGGACGGGGGTGATCAGCGCCTGGAGGGGAAAGCCTCCCGACTTTCCGATAGAAGTGAACTACGCGAAAATACCGAAGATAGGGCCTGATGACGTGGTGGTCATCGCCGACCCGATGCTGGCCACCGGACACACGCTAAAGGAGGTCGCAAAGAGGGTCGTCAAGCAGGGAAGGCCCAAGCGGCTGGTCTTTTTCTCGGTGATATCGACCAGACAGGGTATCGACTATGTGGCCAAGAGCTTCCCTCGTGCGGAGTTCTACACCTGCGCCATGGATCCGGCGCTCAACGAGCACGGGTACATCGTGCCTGGCCTGGGAGATGCCGGGGACAGGTCGTTCGGCGCGCCTCACTGAGTGGCTTCTACCTTCTTCAGCTGGCGGTTGTACATGGCAACGATTTCTTCCACAGTCGTCGCGTCCTCCGGCCCCTTGTCGTCCCTTATCTTGCCCGTAAATTTCGGAAACCTCAAAGAAATCCCCGCTCCCGGCCGGATGCGGCCCAGGGCCGCGGTGTGAATTGGAGAGAGCGTCAGTTCTGCCGCGATCGTTTCGATCACCAAATGGGGCCTAAACCAGACGTCAGGGATCATGTTGGACTCAACCCCGGGGGGTTTCACGTGACTTTCGAAGGGTTTGAGGAGCCTAGGGATTCGCTCAAGGTCCGCGTCGGAGAATCCGGTCCCTATCTTCGCCACGCTCGTGTGCACATTCCTTCTGTCGTCATAGGCCGCCAGCAGGTAGGTCCCGTACGTCCCAGCCCTCCTCCCCTTTCCATGGAACGCCCCGATCACGGCAAGGTCTATTGTGTCGGTGAGCTCGCTCCTGTATTCGCGCTTCAGCTTGATCCAGGCGAACTCCCTCGCCCCCGCACGGTACGGGGAGGCCGGGTCCTTGACGACCAGGCCCTCGCAGCCGTTTTCGATGGCCTCCTCCATGAAGCTCTCGATTTCACGCGGGTCTGAAGTGAGCCGGGCTGGCACAAGCCTGGTCCTGTCGGTCGGCTCGACGGTCTGAACCAGCCTTTTCCTTCTGAAGCTGTAGGGTTTCCCAGTGATGTCCGTAGAACCGATCAGAAGGACGTCGAAGAAGTTCAACGCAACAGGGTAATCCGAGATGGCTTGCTCGACCCCATGCTTCCGCCTCCGGTGCATGAGCTCCTGGAAGGGTAGGTACTCCCCCGTGTCTTCGTTGATGGCCACGACCTCGGCCTCGAGGATTGCCTTCTTGGCCCTGACGTGAACGTTGACGAGCGCCTGCGCGTCCGGATAGTGCCCCGTTATGACCTCAAGCCGCCTCGAGAACAGCCTGACATCCCCCCCGTTCTTGTGGATTTGGAGCCTCTCGCCGTCCAGTTTGTACTCCGCTGTCACCTCCTTTCCCCCCATCTTCCTGACAATGGCCTCGGCTGAACCCAGCCTTTCGGCGAGCATCGGCCTGATGGGAACCCCCACCTCCACGCCGATTTCCTCCATCCCTCCCAGTCCCTGTGCAGCCGCCTTGCACACGACGAATCCCAGGTCTGGGTGGACGTTGTATGCCCTCTCGATGGCTCCCCTTTCCTGTTTTCCCCCGAGGAACGCGACCGCAGCTGCATCCAGGACCGTATAATCGGCCAGGCCAAGCCTCAGCTCCCCTGTGACCGTCCTCATGATGAACTTCGCCTCCACCGGGGAGGCGTCGTTGAGGAGGGATGCCAGCTCCTTGAGCTTGGTTTCTATGGACCCCGGGCCGCTTTGACGGGCGATTCTGAGCAGGGTGTCGTACACGCGCTTCAGGGTCAGCCCTTCGCTGAAGAGGGTGCCCTGGCCCTTCGTCTGGAGGAGCTCTTCCGCGGCCGTTCCTATGTCGCCGTGCTTCACGTAAATCGAATAGACCTTGTCGGGGCTGACCCCTGCTGCGGAGGAAACTGCCCGCAGCGCGAGCTTCTCCGCAAGCCCCAATTCAACCCCTTCATAGTCAGGCCTGAGCTTCCCCTGGGTCATGTACACGAGATAGGGCAGATCATCTTTGGGGGTGCGCTTGAGAAGGTCCGAGAGTACGAGGGTCATCTCGTTCCTCCCTGAGATTCCTTCGAGTTCCGCGTACTTTTCGGCGACATCGGAGTAGTTCAATCGGACCTGCGCGGCACGACCGTCTAATCTCCTTTTCCGCTCGTGAAGCTGGACCTTCAGCTGCCGACTCCCCAGACTGACTGAGCTTGGGCCGGTGGCTTGTCTCCGACCAGGAGCACAGGAAAGCCTTAATTGGAATTCAAGCAGGCCGCCATTGAAAGTCATGGGCGGGGTCAAGAAGAAGTCTCTGGCTTCCATGGAGAAGTCATAAGATACTCAGGAGACCGGCCAGGAGCAGGAGGGCCCGAAGGGGAAGAAGACCAAGGAACAAAAAGCAGGGCCGCAGCAGAAGAGGCAGCTCGCTTTCCTCCCCCCGAAGATGAGCGATGCGGAGCTGATGAAGAGCCTGACACCCTTGAAGGCGATAACCGTTTTCACCGCATCTCGTGCGCTGGGCGTCAACGCATCCGTCGCCACGACTCTGCTGAGGGACCTAGAAGAGAAGTCGATGCTCAGAAGGGCAGGCGGCTTCAGTGGCCACGGCGTCTGGGCAGTGAAGAGCTAGCAGGATGGTCAGACGGGCACTGACGCAGCAAGCGCAACTCGGACGACGTCGCCTCGCCTGATGGCATCGAATGTTTCCATGCCGGCTTCGACCTTTCCCACTGGGTTAAGCGGCCTGTCACTGCTGACTTCCCCTAGGAACACGCACACCAGACCCCCCGAAGCAAGGAAGGCGACGTCCCCCCTGGAGAATTTGGTTCTCGGCTTTTCGACCCCTACCTTGAGATCCGTGAAGAGGCAAACCATGGACGGTTGAAGGTTGACCCTGCTGTCGAATGGGAGGCTCCTCAGGATGCCATTAACCGTGACCGGGGCAAGATGGCGGAAGAACGCGACCGTCCCAGCCCCTCTTCCTGCGACCGATGCGACGCAATCGACCCTCGAAACAGAACCGGCAGAGGGAGACGCCTGCTCTGACATCTGCCGAACCCTATGGCGGCCACCCTTAATCTGCTTTTGGTGAATTGGGGAGTAAAGACTTATCTTCCAACCGGGTCGGGCGAAACCAACCCCGAGGCCCTATGATGTCCCCTGCAAAGACTGTAAAGAAGGCTAGGCAGCCCTCAATAGAAGATTTTGAGATAAAGATCGGCCCTCCAAAGCTTACGCGCTTCGAAAGAGCTCGCATAGTTGGCGCAAGATCCCTGCAGATCGCCATGGGCGCCCCTGCGTTCGTGCCGATCGAAGGCGTCTACAGAGGTCCAATCGAGACGGCAATGTTGGAGTTGGAGGCGGATGCGCTTCCGATTTCGATCCGAAGGTCTCTGCCAAACGGCATAACCCAAGATATTCCCATCAGGGCATTGGCGCAGTAGCCAGGAGGCACCCGCCCTTGGCTCGCCCGAGACTCTTTGTTACAGACTCTCTGCCGCAGAAGGCGAAGGATCTGCTGAGAGGTTTCGAGGTGTACGAAACCGCGGCCGATGACGGAATCCTAGCCGAGTGTCAGGTCCTTCTCTGCTGGCCTACCAGGGCGAAGGGGGAACTCCTGCGGAAGATGAAATCCCTCAAGATGGTGCAGACTCTCTCTGCAGGCGTGGACGCCCTCGACTTCCACGAGATTCCCCCGGGAGTGCAGGTCTTCTCCAACGCTGGCGCCTTTACCGACAATGTTGCAGAACACGCATGGGGAATGCTCCTTGGAGTCGCGAAGGGGATACACCTGGGGAACCGGAAGACCACTCCGAGGAGTCTCAGGGGTAAGACCCTCATGGTGGTGGGAGCCGGATCCATCGGATCAGAGGTCGCGAGGCTCTCGAAGTCTCTTCAGATGAAGACGATAGGCGTGTCCAGGTCCTTCAAGTCTCCAGAACTATTTGACGAGAGGCACCGCATCGCCGCCCTTCCGCGCGTGATAAGAAAGGCAGATGCGGTCGTGATAGCATTGCCGCTAAGCAAGACCACGCGCGGGATGCTGGGCTACGACCTGCTCTCAAAGGCCAGGGAGAGGGTCATTGTCGTCAACGTGGGGAGGGGGGAGACCGTAGAAGAAGAGGGGCTCTTGAGGTGGCTCAGGGAGAGGCCGGAGAGCCGCTATGCCACCGACGTCTTCTGGAGGGCCGGGGGAAGAGAACGGTTCGCGACCAAGGGGTGGGAGCTCCAGAACTTCGCAGGAACCCTTCATGTATCTGGAGTCCCGGTAGGAGAAGACCTGGTGGGGGCTAAGATGGCCGCGGCCCTGAATGTGAAGAGGTACTTCGAATCAGGCAATGCCTTGAACCACGTCAGCATCGACGAGTACCTGTAACAAACCCCGAATCCGCTCCCACAGCGGTTAAATACGCGATAGGGCGGCCGTGCCGAACAAGGTCAGACATATGCCAAAAAAGAAATCCGACACAACCGAGTCAGAGGGACAAAAGGCCGCTGAACAGGCCACAGAACCAGCACAGCAGAGCGCACCCCCCCAGAGGTCCGCGCCGTACAACCATATCTTCGTGGGCCAGAAGCCAGTGATGAACTACGCCATGAGCGCACTCATCCAGCTCACACAGGCCGGCGAAGTAGTGGTAAAGGCGAGAGGGATGGCAATCAGCAGAGCTGTAGACGTCGCAGAAATCGTCACAAAGAGGCTGGGTAACGGCCAGTTCAAGATCAAGGACATCGGCATCAGCACCGAGGTCGTTGGCGAGGGCCCAGAGCAGCGAAACATCTCCTCTATCGAAATAGTCGTCGGGAAATAGCATCGAAGCTCTACCACTCCTTTTGCACAGGAGGGTCAATTCGCCTAGCGGAAGCTGTGCCCGGTAGGATCGATCGAACAGCCATACCAGCCATTTGTCTCCAGGGCGAACCGCCTCGGCGTGGAACTTGAAGTTCCGTCCTCTTTACGGAGGACACGCCGTGTGGTTTGGAGATGCAGGATCTTCGGCCGATGGCACACATTGTTCATGTGAGACGCCACGAGAAGGTTTCATGCCCCCCACCGAGGTCTTCGCCTACCCAGAGCGAAAGTGACAACCCAGACATCAACACACCATGCCCCTTGGTCGCTGCCGTCGCAGCTGCCGCTGCGACCTAGACCACGCTTACGATCTGAGGAGCCGGTGCTGCCGCCCTAACCGCATTCGGGCTCAGTTCGCTCATGACGTCAACGCAGACGCTGCAGAGCGGGACAGGCGGGAGGCCGCTCAATTGCAGGGCAAGAATGCCCCTCTTCGGCTTGCTTTTGATCTCCTTCCTCTTGGCCATGTCGAGGAGCTGGGCCTGCACGTCGTAGTACAGTGTCCCCACCGCGATCATGAGCTCCAGCCCGTCGAACAGCTTCAAACCCTCGAAGCCCTGCTTGTATCCGTCGGAGGCGGGCCCTCCGCTCCCGTCGCTCCCGATTCTCCTGCGCCACTTCGCCTCGAACTGGTCCACCATTCTACTCAGCAGTTCCCGGTCAGCCTTTTCGAAATGCGAAAGTGCGCCGAAGCCGGGTACATCCCCGTTTCCCTTTCGGAGAATCATGGCTACGTTTTCCAGCCATTCAACCGTCAGTTTCTTCGCGTCGGCAATCTCTCCCAGCAGTTTGCTCGGAGGGACGATCTCTCCCAGCAGTCCATTCGAGATCCGAATGGGCTTGAACTGGTCAGGGTTCGAAATCACGAATTTGAAGTCATATTCCTTGAGCTCCTTGGGGAGCCCCTTTTTCCACACGTCAGCCGATTGTATGAAATCCGCCCTGAACCGGTTGACCTGAGACATCTGCTGCAGGATCTCTCTTTCCCGAGGCGTCTCTACGTCCGCGAAGGTCGAGACTTCGACCTCAGTCCTGTGGCAGACCCAGCAGCGAGAGGTTTCTTCCATGGTTCAAACCCTCCCCCGAATTGATTAAAGCATAATTTCCGTTTGGGGGGGAATATCATAGCGCTTTCTTCCATATCGGCGATAGCTATTTCACTTCAACGAGCTCCCCAGACTGACTGCCGGGAAATAGGGTCAAGAACGCCCATGGAGACCCTGGTCACGCTAGGCTATCGGACGCCGTGTCGCTCCGTTGGAGAGTACGACGAGCATAGAAGGAGCTTCTCGCTCCTGCTCAGCTTCTTTATCTCCGCCTCTCGTTTGAGGGCTCTCCCTCTGCCAGCGGAATTCTCCACGTAGCAGAGGACCACCGGGAGCCTAGACCGGGTGTACTTCGACGCTCGCCCCGAGTTGTGCTGAGTCAGTCGGCGCTCCACTTCGCTCGTTGAGCCGGTGTACAGCGTACCGTCAGAGCACCGAACGATGTAGACCCAATAGCCGCGCACCCCACGACCATTTTCTTGGTGTTAACAATGGTTTACTATGCGAAGCCCGAGAACTTTCGCATGAACTGGTGGCGTCTGGGCCGACTTGTCGTCCCTGGCATTTGGACTCTCGTCCCTCTCTACGCGGTCGAGAAACTCACCGACTTCTATTTCCTGACAGACAACACCCAGGCGTTCTACACCATGTCGGGATGGAGGCTCGAACTCTTCATCATTTTCACCCTCGCCGGTTCTGTGGCTGCAGGAGCACTCATTCAGGACGTCTTGAAAACGGCGGCCGTCGAGGCAGCGGCGCTGGTCGCAGCCCTGGCCTCCTTCTTTGTTCTTTGCGACCCCCGAGTTTGCTTCTCTGCGGGGCCCGGGAACCTCGAGCCTCTGCGTATGGGCTTCTTCCTTGGATCTGTTGCGATCTCCGGGGGGGTGATTGGGGTAGCACTGCGCCGCCGGACCGGCTCGAAATCGGCCCAGCTCCTGGCGGGTTTCTTCGGCTTCGCGGCCCTGGCCTACTACCCAGTCATGTTCACCTTCGCGGGCACCAGACTTCTCGCCCCCCTGTACCCCTTGGACGTAGCAGCGGCTCTTGCCATCGCGGCATTTCCTGTTTCCTTCACCGCTTCGATGACCCTCGGTCCCGGAAAGGGCTTCCTCCTTCCCGTCGCCTCCCTCGCAACCCTCTTTGCCCTCTCCGCTGGCATCGCTCTGCCATATTTGACGTCCCTTGTCCCGGTGTTGGCCCTGATGGCAGGCTCAACGGTCGCCGCAGCGGCTTTCGGATCCATCGCTGTGGTGACAAGGAGGAGCGGGACCCTGGCGCATCGGTCAAGGATTTCGTCCCTCTACGTCGTTGGGGTCGTGGTCGTCCTGTCGATGATGCTGCTGTCGGTCCCCGATGCGGTCAATGGGGTCGTTCCTTCAAACGGGGGGGGTCAGTCGACCTTCGTCATGGGGGTCCCCGTGTACGCGGGGGCTTTCATGGCTGGCGATCCCGGCCATGCTTCGGGAGCGGAGGTGGCGGTCGATTTTGCTGGGACAAACGCGTCCACAATCCAGGCCGATAATTTTCTTTCCGCCGGAATGGGGATCCATTCCGCGGGATGCTGCGTCGACGGCATCGATTACTCGTACAGGTTCGACGCGTATCTCTTCCGCGGTGGCGGGGAATCTCTGGCAGCTTCGGCTTGGCAGGTCTGCGACGACAACGCGGCCTGCGGAGGGCATTCCTGGAAGGTCCTGATGTTTCTCGACTCGCGACCCCTCGGCGGCGGGGCGACGGGTGACAACCTCACCCTGAGAATGACATGGATCCAGGGTCAGGCCGGAGAGGAAGTGGCGTGGGCTTACTCGGTCGGAGGAGGGGGGTTCACCAATTTCACGTCCTTCGATGCACCGAAGGCTGAGAACCCAAACTTCAACACCGGAGTCCTGCCCGGGGGAACCATCGGCCCTCAGCAGAAGGCAAGCTACTTCTTCCAGTTCGGGATATCGAGCCGGTACCCCATTGCTCACGCAGGTTGGACTGTCGCGCTCTACTGCCCGGCCCTGCTGGTCGAATCGTGGACGTGCATTGACCACGCGAATTCCATGAC
>Ga0187772_10000325_pt1 | contig 21207 bp, 17 predicted proteins | sample 0116_SJ02_MP15_2_FD_133137 | JGI IMG/M metagenome (GOLD analysis project Ga0187772, IMG submission 133137) | Tropical peat soil microbial communities from peatlands in Department of Meta, Colombia - 0116_SJ02_MP15_20_MG | ecosystem: Environmental > Terrestrial > Soil > Wetlands > Peat | place... | reverse complement strand
GCAGCGCCGAGTCACTGACACGCGGTTTGAGAATTGATAACGTCAATTCATGAGTCTCCAATATCCCCGTTTTTTTGCGATTCACTCGAGAGCATTGGCCTTCAGCTTTTTCCTCTGTGCCTTGGCATTGCTGGCCGGGCGCACTGAGCGAGCTCTCGCTCAGCAACAGGAAATCGTCTGGACGGACCAGGAAAGGCCTATCCTCGACAAGATTCGCACTCTGCGAAAGCTCCCCGACGACGAGCGGGTGCGCACCACAAAGCAACTGGCGCTGCAGATCCGAGAACTACCCGCCGGAATGAACAAGGTGCGACTGGCCAATAACCTCGCCAATCTCTCTACCGAGGGCGATTTCGGCCACGACACTTTGCAGGAAGTGGCCACCACATTAGGAACGGCGTTGCGCGAACACCCTTTGCCCGCGACGCCAAAGGGGCCTCCCGCTCCGTATGTGGAACTTGCCGCACTGGTCCGCTACGAGCGCGTGGAAGGGAAACTCGACGACCCGCAATATGCCGCGGCCGTGACCAAGCTCGACGCCGATGAACTTCGCCATCAGCAAGCTAATTTCACACTCACCGATTTACAAGGGCAGACCTGGACGCTGAAAGATCTTCGCGGCAAAGTCGTGTTGGTGAATTTCTGGGCCACCTGGTGCCCGCCGTGTCGCAGCGAAATGCCGGATCTGAATGCCCTGTACCAACAGTTCAAGAACCAGGGCTTCGTGGTCCTGGCAATTTCCGATGAGGAAGCCGACAAAGTGAAGCCGTACATCGCGGAGCATCAGTACACGTATCCGATTCTCCTGGATCCCGGCCGGAAGGTGAATGAGGAGTTCAGCATCGAGGGAATCCCCAAGAGCTTTGTGTATAACCGCGACGGAAAGCTGGTCGCGCAATCGATTGACATGCGGACAAAGCGGCAATTCCTCGAGATGCTGGCTCAGGCGGGATTGAAGTAGCCAATTCCGCATCCGTCGGCAAGCTGAGGATTTCTTTCGGGATTCGTGCACCCGCGTTTGGGAATCCGGCAAATGTGGACTAAGCTCTTTGCGTAAATTCTTTGCCTTAGAGCCCCCTAAGTGCCTGGCGTGGTTGGGCAAAGCAGGGCGGGAGCCCGAGATGACCGTGGAAAAAGACAAGAACGATCGCCCACTGGGCATGGACCGGCCTATACCCCGGCGCGACTTCCTGAACGGGATGAGCGTTGCGATCGGGGCATCGCTGGTCGAGCCGGGCGGTTTCTGGGCGCGTGTCTTGTCCCAATCCGACAAACCTTACGCGCCGGAAAAAGAGCTTGGATATTATCCCCCGGCAAAAACCGGTATGCGCGGCAGCCACGACGGTTCTTGGGAGGTGGCGCACGAGTTGCGTGACGGAGAGCAGTGGAACAATCCGGCGGAGGAATCCGAGGCCTACGACCTCATTGTGGTAGGTGGAGGAATCAGTGGACTTTCCGCAGCCTACTTTTATCGGCAGGCCCGGCCGGACGCAAAGATATTGATTCTCGATAACCACGACGATTTCGGTGGCCACGCCAAACGAAATGAGTTCCGCAGCGGCGAGCGCCTGATCATTGGTTACGGGGGAACACAGACCATTACCGGCCCGAATCTCTACAGTCCGCAGGCAAAACAGCTGCTGAAGGATCTCAGCGTCCAGGTGCAAAGGTTCGAAAAATACTACGACCAGAAATTCTACAAGTCGCGCGGCATGGGTCAGGCGATCTTCTTTGACAAAGAGACGTTCGGCACCGACGAACTCGTCAAGGGAAACTTCTTGAACCCGTCGCCCGAACTTCTGGCGAACTTGCCGCTCTCGGCGGAAGCACAGAAGGATTTGCTGAGGCTCTTTTCAGAGAAAATGGATTACCTGCCGGGCATGACGGCGCAGGAAAAGAAAAACTATCTCGCAAAGACGAGCTACCGAGACTACCTGCTGAAAAACGCGAAGGTAAGTCCCGAAACCGCGCGGCTCTTCCATAGTTCCATGTATGGTTTGTACGGTGTGGGAATCGACGCAGTTCCGGCCGGGGACATGGCCGGACTTGGCTACCTGCCGGGCTTTGACGGATTGGGAATTAAGGACACGGACGGCCCCGGCATCGGACTCGAAGTGACGCGGCAGGATCACGAGCCATACATCTATCACTTTCCGGATGGTATCGGATCGGTGCCGCGCCTGCTTGTGCGCTCCATGATTCCCGGAATCGCGCCAGGCAATACGATGGAAGACGTCGTCCTGGCCAAGTTCGATTATGCAAAGCTCGACGAGTCCGGCTCGCGCGTGCGCATTCGGTTGAACTCCACTGCTGTGAACGTGACGACCGGCAAAGACTCTTCAGGCGGCGTGCGCGTGACGTACGTGCGAGGCGGGAAACCCTTTGTTGTCCACGGCGAAGCTTGCATTCTCGCCTGTTGGAACATGCTCATCCCCTATTTGTGTCCCGAAATGCCGGAGGCACAGAAGCAGGCGCTGGCCTACAACGTCAAAGTCCCGCTGGTCTATACAAACGTGCAGCTGAAGAACTGGAAGGCCTTCGATAAGCTGAAGGTCCATAGTGTGCATTGCCCCGGCGCGTTCTTTACGTCGGTCGAAATGGATTTTCCAGTGAGCATCGGGGATTATCACTTCACTCAAAAGCCAGAGGAATCGTGCGTCATTCACATGCAATACGTGCCGGTGGGGCCGGGGACGACGGCTCGCGAAATGCAGCGAACAGGTCGCATGAAACTCTTGACCATGTCTTTTGCTGACTTTGAAAGAAATATCCGCGACCAATTATCACGCATGCTCGGCAGCGCCGGATTCAATCCCGCCAGAGACATCGAAGCCATTACCGTGAACCGCTGGCCACACGGTTATGCGTACGAATACAACTCGCTCTACGATCCGGTGTGGGCGCCGGGGCAAGCGCCTCACGAGATTGGCCGGCAGCCCTTCGGCAACATTCATATTGCCAATTCGGATGCGGGCGCATTTGCCTACACCAACGAGGCGATCGATCAAGGATATCGGGCCGTTCAGGAGATCGTTGCGAAAAAGGCCTGACATGAGGCGCAGAAAAAAGAAACTGGATAAGGGCACGGAAGCGCGGCGACTGGCGCGGAAATCCGGGCTTGCGCCAGGTGCCACTCGCGTCATCCCAGACAAGCGGAAAAAGCGGTCAAAGCACAAAACCACTTTGCTCGACGACCTGCAGGAGATTTGAGATCTTTTGGGTCCGACCGGACCTAATTCTTCGATCCTCACCCAGGTTTGTATTCGGGAACGGATTCGTTCGGAAGGAACAGGGGCGTGGCGGAAATCTTCTGGTGCTGGGCAAGCTCGGCGGCCATCTTCTCGAGAGCCGCCTTGTCAAAGCCCATGCAGCTCACCTTCACCGTACCGTCCGGCGCGATCAGGAAGATGGTCGGGACGTTGGTAAGCCCGTAAGCATTCGAGGCTTTATATCCCGAATCATCTAGCAGCGTCGGAAAATGAACACCATATTCTTCGTTGAATTCTCTTGTGCTGCGCGCGTCGTCCTGTGAAATGCCAATGACAGTGGCATTGTTTCCCGCAAAACGCTCGGAAATCCGCTGCAAAAAAGGAAGTGTGAATTGACAGACCGGGCAGGAGATCTTGAAAAAAGCAGCTACCACCGGCCCGCGTGCGAGCAGGGAATCCAGCGAGTACTCGTTGCCGTCCAGGGCCTTTAGAGAAAAGCGAGGAGCCTTATTGCCCGTTTCGATTTGAGTCAAAGGAGCCTCCAACCCCATGGTTCGAGCCAATCTGTGACGCCAGGACATGCTCCTATTCTAGCGCAAAGGAACACCCTCCTGCGCACGAGCCATCCGGGCACCTTTGTTCGATGTCGTAAGTGCTCCTACGTTATATTCCGGGTCGTTTGCGAAGATGGTGCAAAAATTAGGCAGCAACCGCCGTCTTCTTCTGGACGCGGCGAAAGCCGCCGCAAAAAAAATTGCCCGCTCCTTTCCCCCATTGCGTGGGAAAGGAGCGGGCTGCTATATCAACTTTACTTCGCGGCTTGGGTAGAGCCGTTCTGGTCCAATTGTAGAACGGTGTTCTTTCCGCCGATGTAGATAGCGGTGAGAGCCCTGGTGCCGTCCGCTTGCAGCGTAGCGCCATAGGCATCCGCGGCGTTCTTACTGCCTTCTTCCGTCACACGGGCCGGAAAAGTGGCCACAGTATCTTTGCCCTTGCGGAGCGTCACTTGCACTGTCGGCCCGGTTCCATTCCATTCCACCTTGTATGTCCCGGGGTTGAGGGTCTTGCCATCAACGCTGACCTTGTCTGTCACGTTGATTGTGCCCTTGTTGATTTCTCCTGCGATCGCGCCGGAAACAAACAGAAGCGCTGCACCGAAGAGAGCGGTTGCGATTTTCGATACTTTCATGAACTACTCCTTTTCATTTACGTATCCACCGCCACACGATGCAGAAAGCGGCATGCGCGGGGCCGCGGAATCGATTTCACTCGCTTATTAATTGGTTAGACGTGCGGGTAGGGCGTAAAGTTCGCAGCATTAACGGCTTTTAATGGTGAAAATATGAATGGAACGGAGCTGGTATTTTGATATAACGGCGCAGCCATGAATCGCATCTGTCGATGGCGGCGAACGGAGGAAAGAACCCGATGCAAGTGCGTACTTAGGTAGAGAGCGGCCCGTGTCAGTGGATGGTTTTCGTTTTTTTTTGCATGTAATCCATCAGCAGATACTGTCCAAGCGTGTAAGGAGTTGTGAAGTACGCCTTTCCTTTGCACATCTGCGTGATTTTCTGAACGAACTGCACCAGGCTGTAATCCGTGGCGAGCATGAAAGTGTTGATCATGATTCCGGCGCGTTTGCACTTGTTCACTTCTTCCAGTGTCTCGCTCACCACAAACGGATCCAGCCCGAAAGCATTCTTGTAGATGCGCCCATCTTCCAGAGTGAGCGCGGAAGGCTTGCCGTCTGTGATCATGATGATCTGGCGCATATCCTTGCGCTGGCGGAGCAAAATACGCTGGGCCATGCGAAGCCCTTCCCGTGTGTTGGTGTAGTAAGGGCCGACCTGAACGCGCGCCAACTGTTCGAGAGGGATTTCCTCGGCGGAATCGTGAAACAGCACTAGGCTCAGTGTGTCTCCCGGATACTGCGTCCGAATCAGATGCGAAAGTGCGAGGGCCACGCGTTTCGCCGGCGTGAAGCGGTCTTCTCCATAGAGAATCATGCTGTGGCTGCAATCCAGCAGAACCACCGTGGCGCAAGAGCTCTGATACTCGCACTGGTGCACCATCAGGTCGCGATATTGCATGTCGATCGGCACTTTCGCGCCTTCACGGCGAATGGCATTCGCGAGCGTTTGGCTGACGTCCAGATTCAGAACATCGCCGAACTCGTACGGGCGGGAAACGCCACCGGATTCCACGCCAGTGGCAAGATCGCGCGTGTCGTGCCGCCCGAAACTGCTGCGTCCTAGCGAGCCCAGGAGATCGCGCAGCGTTTTGAAACCTAGAAAGTCAATCGCTTTGTCCGTGATCTCGAAGCGCGCTTCCGGATTGCGTTCGTAAGGTTGCGTCAACTGGCCACCGGGCGTGGTCTGCGGAGGAGGAGTCACCTGCGGTGGTTGCTGCGGATTGATGAAGCCTTCTTGCGTCAGGCGCCGGATGAGCTTGTCGATCAGATCGCGCACATCCTGGTTGTTCAGCGCGCCCGGATCCTGCAGCATCTGACGCAATTCCTCGCTCATCTGATCTTCGGGAATCAGATCGCCTTCCTGCAGGGCGCGGAGAATCGCGTCGCGCAGGGCTTCCATGGACTGCGCCGCGTCAAATTCGGACATGCCGTAGTACTGCGATTCGAAGCCGCTTTGCAGCAGAAAATCGCCGAGCCGCTGCATCAACTCGTCGAGATCGACTTCATCGGCGGGCTCGCCCGTGTACTTACGGTATTTGACGATCTTCATCGCGCAACCTCTGAACCCTCGGAACCACGATGCCTGAACTCAGTTATACGAACGGCGCGGGCGGTTCGGATTGTCGCGCTCGCGCGAATCCGGCACCCGTTGCGGTTTTTCCGCGTAGAAGCCGCGTTCCTCGCTGCGTCCTACGCGGCGGTGTGCCCAAAGACCTTCCAGGATCATCTCCGCGGCGGATGCGGCAGCGGCTTCGTCTTTCCGGTTCGTCACGCCAAGCTTGCCGATGTGGTCCACCAGCGTGTTTACCTGGCTGAGCTGCTGGAAACGGTGGCTGGTCGGAATATTGTCCGGAATCTTCAGTTCGCCGCCGGCCTCGAACCACTGAATCACCGGTTGCAAATTCGCGTCCGGAAAATGCTTGCTGAACACACGGCCGATCGCGGTACGAATGAGTTCTCGCGCAATCACTTCCGCGCCTTTGAGTTCTCCCTCGTATTCGAGTTCCAACTTGCCGGTAATTGCGGGCAGCGCCGCGTAAATATCGGCAACGCGAGCTACGCCATTCGTTTCTCCCGTGCGGGCTGCGCGTTGTTCAGCGCTGCTGATCACGCTTTCGAGCGTGGTAATGGGCAAGCGCTGGCTGACGCCGGAGCGGCGGTCGACGCGCTTGTCCTCGCGCGCCTGGAAAGCGATCTCTTCGACGACCTGACGCAGATAATCCGGAACGTCAATCTTGATCTGCGAGTCGCGCTTCGTCCAGGCTTCCTGATTCGTGATGGTCATACCTTCCTGGATGGTTGTGGGGTAGTGCGTGCGGATCTCGGCGCCGATGCGATCTTTCAGCGGGGTAATGATTTTGCCGCGGGCCGTGTAGTCCTCGGGGTTGGCCGTGAAAACCAGCAGCACATCCAGAGGCAGGCGCAATGGATAGCCCTTAATTTGAATATCGCCTTCCTGCATGATGTTGAACAGGCCTACTTGGATTTTCCCGGCCAGGTCGGGCAGTTCATTGATCGCGAAAATCCCACGATTTGCGCGCGGAAGCAGACCATAGTGAATCGTCAGTTCGTCGGAAAGATCGCGCCCGCCGCGGGCCGCGCGGATGGGATCGACGTCGCCAATAATGTCGGCAATGGTCACATCGGGCGTGGCTAGCTTTTCCACGTAGCGCTGGTCCCGTGGAAGCCAGGCTATCGGCGTGTTATCGCCCTCGGCCGCAAGCCGTTCGCGGCAGGAACGGCAGATGGGGCGGAGAGGGTTGTCGTTGATTTCGCAGCCGGCCATCACGGGAATTTCCGGATCGAGCAGTTGGATCAAGCCACGAAGAATCCGGCTCTTCGCCTGCCCGCGCAATCCGAGCAGGATGAAATTGTGACGTGAGAGCACCGCATTCGCGATCTGCGGAATCACGCTATCTTCGTAGCCGTGCACGCCGGGAAACAGAGGCTCGCCGCGTTCGATGGCGCGAAGAAGGTTTCGCCGGATCTCCTGTTTCACAGGCAAGGCGCTCGAATGCGCATCGAAATCAGGAATGCGCTTTAACTCGCCAATCGTGCGTGGCTTAAGATGACCTGCCGGATACGGTGCGTTGCTTGATGTCATGAAGCCTCTATCCCGCGGGTGCTTCACCAGGAAACCCGCCTTCCCCTAATTCAAACCGTGGCCATTGCCTTCTGCGCTCTGGCGCACACTGCCTCTCTTTTGTAGATGCAATGCCCATTCCCGGAGATACCTCAGGAGGCGATCCTGGCGTTCCGCCTCCGAACGCAGCTCCAGAATTTGCTGCTTCCATAAAAGATCGAACGGGAGCGCTGCGGCGACGGCAAAGGACAAAGACGGCGAAGGAGATTGCTCCAGATTTGCGGGCATGCCCGAGCATATCAGCGTAAAGCAGACCTCGTAGAGTTCGATGAGCTTTTCCCGCGTTTGCGCATCGAGCAGAGAATCCTCGTCCTCCAGATAATCGATTGTGCCCTCGAGGAGCGGATCGTCGGTGAAAAGGTCCACCACGCGGTACGGATGGCGCCCCACCGTTATGATGTCCATGCGTCCGTCTTCATGACGTTTGGTCACTTCCAGAATCTCCGCGCTGCAGCCAACGCGCGCCACGCCGTTTGGGAGCGCGAGGAGCATTCCGAAAGGCGTCTTCTCGTCCAGGCACTTGCGGACCATGCGGCGGTATCGAGGTTCAAAAATGTGCAGGGGAAGCAGTTCGCCGGGGAAGAGAACGACGTTCAGAGGGAAGAGCGAAATGCGATCGGGCCGCATGTGTCCCAGGAGATGATGATACCAGACAGGAAGAAAGTGTGTAGGGGATGACAAATCTACAGGCTTGCGGCTCGAATGGAATTCAACGCAGACCGGGAGCGCAGACTATACCGGATGTTGAAGAACGTGGTGCTGGAAAGAACCACATGGAGGTCCATGTCGTCGGTATAGCGCCTCTTGGGAATGCGTCGTGCCAAAATGGCAAAATCCAGCGGGTCGCGGCGGAAAGGATAGGGATGGATGCTGAACTGCCCCTGCCCGAGCGGCCGTACTTCCCAGTCCACTTCCTTGCCGTCGTTGTTGACAGGCACAGCTTCGATAGACGCGTCTTCCTCATTGCCCAGGCAAAAATAGAGAGAAAGGCGGTCGAGCGCTTCCATGCGCTGGATGTTCGCCTTGATCAGTTTTTCGTCCGTGAAAGGCTTGGTGGCGGGATCGTTGCGCAAATCGACCTTCAAGCGAATCTGTTGAAGGCGCAAGCGCTGGATAAAGTCATTGGCAAGGTGCTGCTCCTGAGTCTTGACGTATTTCGCGGAATAGCCAGGAATCGTCGCGCGGGAACGGTCGTACAGTGCCATGCAATGAGAGACGACCAGCAAGCCTGAATACAGATCCACCTTCAAAATGCGATCAATACCACGCTGATAGAGGTAGATGTGCTCGTCCGTGGGAATGGTCATGAAACTATAGGGCATGAAGGTCTTTGGATCTACGCCCGGAGCGAGTTCCCATTCCTGCCAGCCATTGTCGTGTTCAGCCGCGGCGAGGCAAAAAGAATCGAACGGTTCAGGACGCGAGAATTCGTCATTGCCCCACTCGCGCGCAAAAAAACCGGAAAGGAAGGCGTGGTCCGTCTGCCGGATGGCAATGATCGGATCGGTCTGCTGAAGGATCAAGGGGTGGCCTTTTCTGGTCGGCGCTCTGCGGAGACGAATACCATTATCCATAAGTGAGTAGGTAGGTTCCAGTAAAACCCATGCTGCGGCTGGTGGAGCCTACTACTGCAGAGTTTGCGTCGGGGAGGCCTTGCAGATTGAATGGCGGCAGGTCGACTTGAACCACGCTGTGATAGGATTGGAATCGGAGCAGACAAAGACGAGCGAAGGTCGCATCGATCCTTTGCCTGCTGTGCTCGTTGCAATGCTCGAGCGCATGGAGCCGAAGGAAGGCCTGGTCTTCAACGGCGAGGGACTTCGGGCGGAATGGGAGAAAGCGACGAAGGCCGCTGGACTCCCTGGCTTGATGGTTCACGACCTGAGACGGAGCGCAATTCGGAACCTCGTTCGTGCCGGCGTGAATGAAAAGGTCGCCATGTTAATCAGTGGACACAAGACGCGGTACGTCTTCGACCGATACAACATCGTCAGTGAAACGACGTGCTCACCGCGATGCAGCGAGTCGAGCAGTTTAGTGAAAGGTCCTCAACTTCCTCGAGGACGGCGCTTGCAACTCGTTGAAAAGTAAAGTGCGGGAGTGGCGGAACTGGCAGACGCGCAAGCCTTAGGATGTGCTGAATCCCCAGTGTTCATGCGGTTTTTCAACGACTTACATTAGACAACGTTAGGCAAAATTAGGGTGTTTTTGAGCACTTCGGTAAGAGTTTCGGTGAGAGTTTATGACCGATATAATCAGCCAGAAACTGAAACAGAAGGGTCTCAGACTAACCAAGCGAAACTATCTTTTGCTCGCCTATCTTGGCGACGCGACAGATTACCGGGATTTATCCGCCGAAGAACAAGCAGCGTCCCTCCCTCCTGGATTCAAATACTAGCGGAACAAATGATCTGCCCCAACTGCGGCAACTCAGCCAATCGCATGGTCACTAATCGCTGCACAAACGGTCGGTACTGTGATCGTTGCGCCATTTCGATCCACCCGCATTTCATGGCTTACATGAGATGGTCTATCCAGGATATCGACTGGCTTAAATCTATCGGCATTGATCCGCAAACTGAGTGCGATCCATCCCACATCGTTGGATCGTTGAGCGAAGTCTATGTTGGTCCGAAGGAGGAACATTGGCTGCAAGAACCTTGCGATCCTTGATCCAATCGACGCACAGACAAGGCGCAACTACAAACCTGTATCGAATTAGCCGTGAGGATGCACAGCGAATTAAGCAGATCGAAAAGAAGCACGGGCATCAACAGGCATGCGCCGAATTGCTAAAGATTCTGTTCCAACCAAAACGATGAGCCCAATTGACGAATACGGGGAGTTCCTCAATCGCATTCGTAAGCGGCTAATCGGCTATGCCCGTCAGGGCTATCAAATTGTCGGGATTGTGATTGATCCACCGGAAGATGGATACAGGCAAGTCCACCTTCAAGTCGAAAACGGGTCGGATTTAAGCTGGTTCGAAATGTGGGATATCGATCCGGTTTATCGGTAATGCGTAGCAACCCACATTTGTGCTGCCCAGTGGTGTTGTCTCTCGAACCTGTTCTTGTTTCTCTCCCACAAGAAAGGATGGCTCCTCCTTTGGAGAGGAGCCCACCTATTTGCGACTTCAGCTTTCAACAATTCAGTCCGCCCAACTGAATTGCTCATGCTTCGGTCGTAGACAACGATAGATTAATACGGATACAATCGCCAAAGCGACGCGTATTATTATAGTTCACAGTCTATTGAAATCACGAAAACCGAGCATTAATTTGACTACAACGGACAAGTTCCTGTAGGGGTTGATGTGGAATCGATCCTGAAGTTGGCCAGATCGAGGCTGTGATCGCTGGCCTCAAAAGCTAGTACGACCTTTTCGGTTCGTCGTTCCCTGGGACTTAGTGTTTAGTTTGTCGGCAAATCACTGCGATTCGTTGACTTGCTGTTTGAATAGCACCTAACATCGAACCTATGGCGGAGAAGGATTCGATTTGCGGGAGTAGTGTTTCTCATTACCGCGTTCTGGAGAAGTTGGGCGAAGGCGGAATGGGGGTGGTGTACAAAGCCGAAGATACCCGTCTGGAACGCTATGTGGCTCTAAAGCTCCTACCGATCGCGTTTGCTGATGACCCACAGATGCGAGACCGTTTTTTGCGTGAGGCGCGCGCCGCGTCTGCACTGAATCATCCCAATATCTGCACAATTTATGACGTTGGTGAGGCCAACGGCAGAATTTTCATCGCCATGGAGTTTCTCGATGGCCTGACGGTCAAGGAGTCGATCGCTAGCGGCCCGTTGGAAACTACGAAGCTGGTGAGCATCGCGGGGCAAATCCTGGAAGGCCTGGAGGCGGCGCACCACGAAGGGATCATTCACCGAGACATCAAACTTGGGAACATTATTGTGACGAAGAGCGGGCGCGCAAAAATTCTGGACTTTGGGCTGGCCAAAAAGGGTACTACGGGAACTGTGGGTGTTGATGACGAGCTCAGCGGACGGGACAGACAGCAGACCAGCGGACTTGCGGCATTGGGTACGGCGGCTTACATGTCGCCAGAGCAGGCACTGGGCAAGCTACTCGATGTGCGCACGGACCTTTTTTCCTTTGGCATTGTCCTTTATGAAATGGCCACCGGCAAGGCGCCCTTCCGCGGCGACACCACCGGTGTGCTGCTGCTTTCCATCGTGGAAGAGACACCGCAACCCCCCAGGCAACTGAACCCAAACGTACCTGAGGGATTGCAGCGCATCATCAATAAGTGTTTGCAGAAGAGTTGCGAACTCCGCTATCAGACCGCCACGGAGATCAGGAAGGACCTCGCGGCCTTGGCGGACTCCTCAGCTTGCAAACCGGACCGAACCGAGCCCCAGTTGTCTGTACTCAAATCCGAATCGCCAACAAGCCTGGCGAAAACCGCTGAACCTGTCGAGCCCCCTCCGAAACACGCAGCAAAATCTTCCACTGCAATTGCTTGGAAATCCTGGAAACTCCGCGCCGGCATTGCTGCCCTGGCATTCCTCTTGATCCTCGCGCCAGGACTTTATCTTCGTTCTCATCATGCGCACGCATTGCAGCCGCAGGACAGCGTTGTGGTGGCGGACTTCACCAACACCACCAGCGAGAATGTTTTTGACGGCTCTCTAAGGCAGGCAACCATACTCGACCTGGACCAGTCGCCATTCCTCAACGTTTTGCCTGACCGCCGTGTGCGGGACGTTCTGAAAGACATGAACCGCCCCGCCAATCAACGTCTGACCGTGGAAGTGGCTCGAGAAATCTGCCTGCGCAGCAACAGCCAGGCACTGATTGTAGGAGCCATCAGCAACGAAAGCGGCGGGTATCACATCAGTCTTAAGGCTCTCACCTGTGATACGCAAAAGGAGATTGCCGCAGATGAGGCGGACGCAACACCACAATCGCAGGTTCTCCCCGCGCTCAGCAAAGCCGATAAACAGTTACGCAAAAAGTTGGGCGAATCCCTTCCCTCGCTGGCGCAGTATACCCGGCCGCTCGAGGAGTGCACCACGTCTTCCCTGGAGGCTTTACAAGAATACACAGAAGGAGTGAGCGCCCTCAGCCACCAAGGCTATGAAGAGACAATACGTCACATGAAACGCGCCATTCAGTTGGATCCTAACTTTGCCCAAGCCTATACACTCCTCGCAGGTGCTTACCGTGGCTCCGATCAGTATGCCCTCGCAGAACAGAATTACAAGCAGGCCTTTGATTTACGCAGTCGCACTAGTGAACGAGTGCAACTCCGGATTGCCACCACCTACTACTACGGTATAACCGGGCAATATCCAGAGGCTATCGAAATGTGTAGGAAATGGATTCAGGCCTATCCTCGCGATCCCGCACCTTATATTTTTTTGGGCAACGCTTTGCTCGCGCTTGGCAAATTAGAAGAGTCTACCCAAGCATATGTTCACGCAGCCAGTCTTCCGCCGGATCAGATCGCGACATACGTTGACAAGATGGCCGTGTACCAGTCCCTGGACAGGTATGACGAAGCAAAGGCCGCTTTCAGCGCCGCGCGTGCCCGAAACCTAGACGGAGAAAGTTTGCGAATGAACCGATACACGATCGCGCAGTTGGAGGGGGACCGCTCCAGCATGCAGGAGCAACTCCAGTGGGCGCAGGGCAGAGCGGGTGTCGAAGATCGGATGCTGGCTTTGCAGGCTGCCTGGGAGGCCTACTACGGCCACTGTTCACGCGCACGCCAACTCGAAAGCAGAGCCAAAGAAGTGGCCATTCGGGACAAAGCACAGGAACGCGTTTTGCAGCATCAAGCGGAGCTGGCTCTTCTTGAGGCCGAAGTTCAAAACTTCAGCTCGGCACGCAGGTCTATCAAAGCGCTTGTGTCGGAAGGCGCGAGCAAGCAAGTCATGGCATTGATTGCCTTGGCCGCCGCAAACGCTCGAGAGAATGAGCAGGCCGAAAAATTGGCCGTCCACCTCAAAACTGAACATCCCTTGGACACCCTGATCCTGAACTTTGATGTCCCTACGATCCTCGCTATGGTGCAAATCAACAAGAATCATGCGCAAGAGGCGCTCACGCTCCTTCAACCTGCGCTCTCCTCCGAACTGGCCGCGCCTTACATCGGCAGCCTCCAGACTGCCTACGTCCGAGGGCTAGCCTACTTGAAACTAAAGAAAGGCCAGCAAGCTGCTGTGGAATTTCAGAAAGTCATCGATCATCCCGGCCTCGTCGATCTCTCCGTCATCGGTTCTTTAGCCCACCTGCAACTCGCCCGAGCGCAAGCCTTGTCTGGCGATCGCGACTCTGCACGCCGCCACTACCAGGATTTTCTCGCACTCTGGCACGATGCCGATCCGGACTTGCCCATCCTGCAGCAAGCCAAGTCCGAGTATTCGAAGTTAGAATGATTATTCTGCGAGATCGCTTGCGAACCGAGTAGGAGCGCAAGTCGGAAATCTCTTATCATGTCCGCTCTGTGAAAGCGAAAATCCGTCTTGTTCATGAAGACCGCAGTGATCTGCTCAACCGCAGACTCAATGAGCTGAGCGGCAAGGCGCCATCTCACATACCGAACAGGTCTCGGACGAGATTATCGCAGCTGCTAAACGCATCTGGAAGGCGCGCGTGGAATTCTACAAACCTTCCAGGAGGAGGATTGTCCCAGTTGCCGTAAGATTGAGTACAACGAATCAGGACGCCGAAGCTGATGCTCTGACCTGAACCTTCTCCGTGGTCGCATCCGTAGGCTTAAGCGCCTCGCGGCTCTTCCCCGTCCGATCAAGTAGATTGGTTTCGTCTTTAGGAGGCTGTTATGGTTTCCTTCGTTGGCTTACCCGACTTCTTGGCTTGCTTTTCCGACGGGCCGGCCGGAACAAAACAAGCAGCCCCACTGGCAGAGATCTGCTTGAGATAGAGTGTAGAGCCATACCTGTGGAAGGTAAGTTCGTTCTTCGTAGCCTCGCCAAAGTTTTCGCAATTGAAGATTACCGAGTGCCCTGTCGAGCTCGTGAGTTCGTACACGTCTGTGTCATCCGAGAACGGACGAATCGTGTAAGTGCCTGCCGGTAGGGTTGTTTTTTCCACTACAAACGGGCTAGTTGTTGTGAAACTGACTTTGGTAGTGAGCTGCGCGTGAGAAGAAACAACGCTCATCATGCCCAAAAAACACGAAAGAGTAAGCAACTTGCAAGCAAGAGATTTCATGTAACCTCCTCATTTGAAATGTACTGTGACCGTGCGGACGTGAACTCAGAATGTCTTTTACTGATGCAAGGCGAGGGCCAATGAGCCATCAATCCGTGGGAAGGGTTTAACTGCTGAGATAGAAGGGCGTTAGTGGATTCCGTCATTGAAGAGAATTGGCTCCACTTCCCGACCACGAGATTTTGGAAACCTCTATTCCAAAACGCGACGTAAGGATTCTGAAGCGAAGTGCTTTATTCAACTGCACATGTCGGCGCGTCGGTGGCACGGCCCGGTGATTGCGGCGATCTCCAATCTATTGGAGCGTTACTACTTGACGGCATGGAGAGCCCCGTTTTAGATTTCAGGTAAGTAAGAGCCATTGATATTTCAGGTCGATCCGAGATCGCTGCTTTCAGGATCATAGTGATGGAGTTCCGGCCCCAGCCTTCCGCCAGTGACGCCTGCGGAGATTCTGTTCAGGCACCAGCAGACACGCTTAGTGCTTCCAAAGTCCCGCTAAAGTCTAACGAATTCCAGAGAATCTATTCGGTTCTGTTTGAGTCCGCACCGGAACCGATACTTGTGACGGATGAATATGGCTCTATAGTTCAGATAAATGCCGAGGTGGAAAGGTGCTTCGGCTACAAACGCGAAGAGTTGCTCGGCGAAAAGGTAGAGAAACTTCTTCCTGAAGACTTAAGGGGCATTCACGAACAGCATCGGGACGCCTACCGGGCGGCTCCCTCATTCCGGCCGATGTCGCGCGGAGTTGAGATCTTCGCCCTGCGAAAAGATGGCAGCAGATTTCCGGCGGATATCGTTCTAACTCCCGTAGTGACGGAGCAGGGGCTGCTGGTTTACTGCATCATTCGGGACATTAGTGAACGCAAGGAAGCGCTTGAGGTGGCGAGACTTTTGAAGTTCGAGGAAACTCTGACCAACCTGTCTGGCAGGTTCGTTAATCTCCCTGCAAGTCGTGTGGATCAGGAAATCACCGCCGGCCTTGAAGAATTGGTTGATGCTCTGGAGACGGATCGCGCGACCGTGGCACGATTTGAACCCACCACAGGCGACTTCGTTGTCACACATGCCTTTGCTCGACAGGGAATTCCAAACTTTAGCGAACGGCTAGCGAGGGGAGTCTTGCCCTGGTTGGTCACGCGCGTAATGGCGGGTGAAATCACAAAGGTAGAAAGCCCGGCAGACTTGCCTCCTGAGGCACATCACGAACGGGAATACATGGAATCGGTAGGTATAAAGTCGTCCCTGATAATGCCGCTCCGTGTAGGCGGGAAGTTGATAGGAGGAATATCGACCGACAGCTTCCGCAACTGTAGAAGGTGGGACCACAGGATTGTGTCGCGTATGCGGAATGTCGTGGACATTTTAGCAAATGCGCTTGCCCGAAAACACGCAGATGAAGAACTACAAACGGCCATGGCAAGGATCCGCGAATTAAACGAAAAGGCTAAACAGGAGAATCTTTATCTGCGGAAGGAAATGAAACTGAGACATCTCCACTCCGGGATCGTCGGAGATAGCGTTGGAATGACGGAAACCCTGCGAAAAGCGGAGCAGGTCGCAATCACAGACACGGCCGTGCTCATTCTCGGGGAAACCGGTACTGGGAAAGAGCTCCTCGCCCATTCCATTCACGAGATGAGCACCAGGAAGCTCGGGCCGTTGGTAACCATCAACTGCGCTGCTCTTCCCTCAACTCTAATCGAGAGCGAACTGTTCGGACGCGAAAGAGGTGCTTACACAGGAGCGCTGGCCCGTGAGATTGGGCGGTTTGAACTCGCCGATAAGTCCACCATCTTTTTAGATGAAATTGGGGATCTACCTTTGGAGCTCCAGTCGAAGCTGCTCCGCGTCCTTCAGGATGGAGCATTCGAGCGGCTAGGGAGCTCCAAGACGATTCACGTGGACGTGCGCGTAATCGCTGCTACCAACAAGGACCTACAGGCCATGGTAAAGGAGGGCGAATTCCGCGCAGACCTGTTCTATCGTCTTAATGTGTTCCCGATCGTCATCCCACCGCTCCGGGAGCGACCCGAGGACATTCCCGCGCTGGTATGGCACATCCTGAAAGATCTCGGACGACGGATTGGGCGGAACGTAGAGGCAGTGCCAGCCTCCACGATGCGCGATCTTCAGAATTATTCCTGGCCTGGAAACATTCGTGAACTTCGCAATTTCATCGAGAGAAATCTCATCGTGAACCCAGGGAACGTCTTCCGTGTTGAAATGTCAGAGCTAATGGAGGCGTCCCGACCCGCAGGGCAGCCGTTGGTTGAAGTTGAGGCCGAGCATCTGCGCAAGGTGTTGGAGGGTACACGGTGGCGTGTGCGGGGTAAAAACGGTGCAGCGGAGATTACGGGATTAAAGCCCACGACCCTGGAGGCAAGAATGAAGAAGCTCGGGATTCGTCGGCCCGAGTGATGCCTCCATTCGTGTTGGAGATCCCCAAAATATTGGGGAAAGTTCGTCTGGCAAAACCCAGTGGCAGTCCTTTCAAAGCAGAAACCTCCTCTCTACAGACAACTTAGGCGTCTCTATTCGCAAGCATCCGATTTGGCCAACTGCTTGCACCCTGCAGATGCAAATCGTAACGAGCAGTGCTCAGGCTCCGCGCAGCGGGAGAGCACGTGATCATCGAATTATTGAGCATAACGAGTCCTGACCGGAAGGGGCAGGAACTCAGCAGGGCGTTGGTGTCCCTCGTTGGTCCCATTCAGGTGCAGGCGGGATGTTTGAGTTGCCATCTCGGCCAGATGTGGTCCGCGCCAGATACATTGCAGATCGAGGCGCGCTGGGACAGTGAAGAGAACCTAATTCGTCACTTGCGGTCACAGATATTCAAGCAACTCCTCCTGCTGATGGAGCTCAGCGCAGCTCCTCCGGTTTTGGAGTTTTTCACGGTGATTGAATTTCGTGGCTTGGACTTAGTGGAAGCCGCCCGGTTCCTCTGCGACTGAGCCACAAGCGAAATCCCAGCCAAGGCTGGGCCAGGCAGAGAGGATGAAAGACAGGTTTTAGGTACGGGTTCTGGTGGGCGGCCGAGCCTGTGCTTAGTTCCCTCGCTGTGGGAACACCCGTGATCTGGTTTTTGTCCTCTCTGACCAAAATCTCTGAAACTCTTGAAGGACAAAAATTATCTGATCTCGCCCTTCAGAACGAAAAAGGAGAAAGTCGATATGAAACGGATCTGTGGGCTTTTAGTGGTCGTCTTGTTCTGGGGAGGTCTTGCCTATGCCCAGGACGACCACAAGATCGAGGTAACAGGAGATTATTCCTACTTTCGCGCCAATCCCGGTCTGCCTTCCTACTTCAATAGCCAGAACCTAAATGGCGGTGGTGGGCAGGTCGCCTTGTTCCTCACGCCAAACATCGGGTTCGCAGGCGATCTGCAGGGTTACGGCAGTTACACACAGTGTACAAAGCCGGGCGCACCAATTTCCGGCTGCGCTTCTGGCAATTTGTTTACCTACATGTTCGGTCCCCAGTTAAAGGCTCGTGCAGGAAAGTTCGAACCCTTTGCGGAAGTCCTGGTAGGCGGTGCGCATTCCAATTTCTACGCCAACGCCTGCAACAAAGAAGGCATTTGCGGCAATAAGTCTCCGAGCAACAATGCGTTTTCATTCGCAGTCGGCGGTGGTGTCGACATCAACTTCGGCGGTCATTTCGCGATTCGGCTCGTAGATGCGGACTACGTGCTGACCCGTTTTGGTAACAATTTTACGGGCGGAAACAATAGCCAAAGCAACTTCCGCTTCCAGACGGGCATTCAATTCCGGTTTTAGCTGTTAGGGAGGTGCATCCCGCGCAGAGGCAGGACTCGGGGAGACACAACCCCCTCCTTCCGAGCCCTGCCTTGGGGAGGGGCTAGTGAAAGGGCCTAAACAAACCCAGGTTGGACGAAAGAGAGCAAGTAGGGTCAGAAGAGGCACTGCTTTGCTTGGAACTGTGCTCGTCGGCACGTTTGCATGGGAGCTTTTAAGAAAGCTTTATATCGTCCAGGAACTTTTCTTTTTTGTCGGCCTAACAGCATTGCTCGTATTTTTCGGGGTCAATTTGGTTGTCGTTGGATTCTTGTTTTCGAAGGTATGGCGAGGCATTCTCCAGTCCTACAGAAAAGTGAAATCTAAATTCACTCCACAGCAAGAAATTCTTGCCCAACCTCATGACAATCTGTTCGCTGGATCTCCTCGGATAGACGCACCGGCTGGCACTGGTTCCACGTGAATGCTGGCCGGGGAATGAACGGTCTTTCTCGAAAGGAACTTGGAAAGTGAGGGCCACAATGAAATTCAAATTCTGGGCCGTCTTCATTTTCTTCGTCGCGATGATCGACACGGTGCCGCTTGGGGCCCAGCAGAAGGGTCAGTACATGCCGGGCCAATACGGCCTTAACGCTGGCGTTCTCCCCAGTCCTGGCTTCACCTACGCCAACATGGAGATTAACTATGACACCGGCACAATCAATGACGCCAGTGGCGACGGCCACAAACTGCCCGTGAGCCTTAACATTTGGGTCATCGAGAACATTTTCATGTATGTGCCGAACACAAAATTTCTCGGCGGCAACCTAGGTTTTTCCATCGTCTTTCCGACTCTCGCGAACGCCTCTCTGGATTTGAGCGAGGCAGGAGTCAACGGTGCCTCAACAGAAGGGCTGTCGGACACGTGGATACAGCCATTCACGGTCGGTTGGCACTTGAAGCGTGCAGACATTCAGGTTGGCGACGCGTTCATGGTGCCCACCGGGCGATATACACCCGGCGCTTCGAACAATATTGGAACCGGCTACTTTGGAAATCACCTCACCATGGGAACCACGGTTTATCTCACGAAGAACAAAGGAACCAGCGCAAACATTTTTACCGACTGGGAAGTCCACGGTCCGCGACAGGGCACGTTTGGAACTTATAAGACTCCAGGCCAGGCCTTCACCGATGAATGGGGATTTGGTCAGATTCTCCCACTGAAGAAGGACCTAAGCGCGTTGCTCCAGCTCGGTGTGATCGGTTACGACCAATGGCAAATCACAGCAAACAGCGGCAACTATGCGATCTCCGGCCCCCTCGGCAACGTTGTCATCCTGCAGGCGAGCAACCTGCCGTTTTATTCCGTGCACGCGGTCGGCGGTCAGCTCACTTTCATTCTGCCCAAGAAAAACCTCGCGCTCTTCTTTAAGTACGAGGATGAGTACAAGGCCTATTCACGCGCCATCGGCAATACATTGGTTTTCGGAGGTTCATGGACGTTACGTATTCCAAAGAGCTAAATGACGACCATTTGCCCGAATGTTGTCTCACGATTTGCGCGGACTTAACAAAGGAAGTTCTCGAAAGGAGGTTGCAAACTTGGGTTCGTTCAACATCCACCCCACGGGTTGCTGCGAAGATTGCAGAAAGAGAACGCAACTATGCGGATTCTTCAGTCAATTTTGCTCGAAATGTTGAAGTTTCTCTGCATCGCCAGCCGGAGTGGCAGTGCCAGGGGCGGTTTCTGAAAAGAAGGGAGTGAAGAAGAATGAAAGACCGTTATGAGTCATTTAGTAGTGGAGGGCTAAGAAGTCCGTTCACTGCACGGATGCGCCGCATCGCACTGACGGGTGTATCGCTGGCCAGCATAGGAGCGAGCGGATTGCTTGCCCAGCAGCAGGCGGCCGAAAAGTGCTCGCCGGCCGCCACGGAATCCCTCAAATCCGAGAAACAGTTGCCCGCCGAAACTCCGCCGTTTGGTGGGGTGATTAAGCGGGATGCACGCGAGTCAAAGCCATGTTGGGCACCACGCATCGTGCCACCGAAGGGCGCACCGAACATCCTGTTGATTATGACCGACGATGCTGGTTTCGGTGTATCCAGCACGTTCGGGGGCGTTATACCGACTCCGGCCCTCGACCGCATCGCCAATCACGGCTTGCGTTACACGAATTTCAATTCCACAGCGCTGTGCTCTCCCACCCGCGCCGCCCTCATCACGGGCCGAAATCATCATTCTGTCGGATTTGGCGTTATCTCTGAACAAGCGACCGGCTACCCCGGCTACAACAGCATCATTCCGAAAGACAAGGCGACGATTGGGCGCATCTTGAAGGAGAACGGATACTCTACGTCCTGGTTTGGCAAGGACCACAACACGCCCGCCTTCGCGGCAAGCCAGGCTGGGCCTTTCGACCAATGGCCGGTGGGAATGGGTTTTGATTACTTCTACGGATTCGTGGGCGGTGACGCCAACCAATGGCAGCCAAATCTCTTCCGAAACACATCAGCAATCTATCCGTATGTTGGCCACCCCGGCTGGAACCTGACGACCGCGATGGCGGATGACGCTATCGAGTACATGAAGCGAATCAACGCGGTGAACCCGGAACAACCTTTCCTTATTTATTACGTCCCGGGTGGCACCCATGCACCTCACCATGCAACACCCGAATGGATCAAGAAGATTAGCGACATGCACTTGTTCGATAAAGGCT
>Ga0187772_10000324_pt1 | contig 21231 bp, 16 predicted proteins | sample 0116_SJ02_MP15_2_FD_133137 | JGI IMG/M metagenome (GOLD analysis project Ga0187772, IMG submission 133137) | Tropical peat soil microbial communities from peatlands in Department of Meta, Colombia - 0116_SJ02_MP15_20_MG | ecosystem: Environmental > Terrestrial > Soil > Wetlands > Peat | place... | reverse complement strand
TGTGGATAAATATACGATATTTATTTTCTATGAGTTAGGGTTGCCAAAGTCGCCGAAGCTGCGCAGTTTCTCTGGCATGAGCTTGAGCTTTCCTTCCTGCTTCAAGCGGTCCTCCAAGGCGAGACGGAAGGCGTCAAAGGCCATGTTGCGCTTCTGCTGGAGGAGAGTATCAGTGATTTTTGCCTTCTGTGTCTCAAAGTCGGCAGGATTCGCTTCGACCTTTTCAGCAATTTGATAAGCAACCCAGGAAACACCCATGTGGACCGGGCCGCCGAGATCTCCCTGCTTCATGGAGAAGGCCGAGGTGATGAGCTTGGCGCTGCCCAAACCCGGAATGCTGCCACTGCGGGAGATAAGTTCCGAGGTCTTGGGCTCCAGGCCAACGGCTTTGGCGGCGGCATCGAACTTCTCTCCGGCCTTCACGCGCTTCAGGAGGTCGTCAATCTTCGATTGGGCCAGCTGTTCCGACTTCGAAAGCCGAAGTTCTGCGATGATCTTGTCGCGCACCTCTTCGAGAGTCCCTGGGTGGGAAGGCAAAACTTGCTTAAGGGAGAGGACAACATAGCCGCGATCGGTACGAATGGGGAGGCTCAGTTCGTTCGGACGTAGACGGATAATCTCATCTTTTACGTCCTGAGAGTTGCCAAGCTCAAGAATGGGGTCCGTTGGGGCAAGGGGACGGGTCTCCGAGATGGTCAGGTGATATTTCTGGGCCAAGTCATCCAGGGTGACCTTGTTGGACTGGCGAATCTGGCTGGACATCTGATCCGAAATAGCGGCGGATTGCTGATCGATCTTCTGAAGGAGGAGCGGGGTGCGGATGGAGTCCTTCACTTCGTCGAAGGGCTTGGTGTGGGCCGTCTCTTTGTCGATGACCTTAATGATGTGAAAACCGTATTGAGTGCGGACGAGGTCCGAGATTTCGCCTTTAGGGGTGCTGAAAACGGCCTTGTCGAACTCTGGAACGGTCTGCCCGTGGACGAGCCAGCCAAGGTCGCCGCCCTTAGTCTTGGAGCCGGGGTCTTCGGAGTATTTCTTAGCAAGATCTTCGAAGTTGGCGCCCTTTTTCCGGGCCTGGGCGAGGATGTCCTCCGCCTGCTTCTTGATCTCCGCGACTTCAGCGTCGGTTTTGCCGACAGTGGTTAACAGGATGTGCTCGGCGTGAACGCGATCGGGGACCTCATACTGCTGGATGTTCTGCTGGTAGTTGGCCTTTAGCTCGTCGTCGCTAACCGTGACGTTCTGGCGGAGTTGGGAGAGGTCGAGGAGACCGTAACGAACAACGCGCTTCTCCGGAATCAGAAACTTGGTCTTGTTCTGCTCGTAGTAATTCTTGATTTCGGTTTCGTCGGGATTGATTTTGTCGGCCAGGCTTTCCGGGTTGGCCGCGGCGTAATCGAGCTTAATCTTTTCGTTTTCGAAGCGGAACTCCTGCTGGATTTCGGCCGGGGTGACGCTGACGCCGTCTGTGAGCAGCTTATGGAACTTCTCTTCAATCATGCTGGAGCGGATGAGCTCCTCGAAGGCAGGAACGGTCATCTGGAAACGTTGCTGAACCTGCTGGGAGTAAGCCTCGTTGCCGACGAAGGTGTCACCGTTGAAGGCAGTGGGGAGAATCTGGCGAATGCGGTCGGCGCGTTCCTGGTCACTGACGGAGATGCCGAGGCGCTTGGCCTCATATTCCACTTCCTTCTGGAAAACGAGCTGTTTCAAGATCTGGTTGGCGTAGAGGCCTTCGAGCTGCCGTGGGATGGGATTGTTCTGGCGGATTTCGCTCAGGCGCTGGTTGATGTCCGAAAGCGTGATGGACTGGTCGCCAACCTTGGCAACGACGTCGCCGGGGGTTTGCGCGGAATCCGGGCCTTGCGGGACAAGGTAAAGGAGCATGCTGAGCGCAAGCATGCCGATGATGACGCCGAACAGAATTCGGACGCCGGTCTTCTGGTTCTCAAAGGCTCCAGCCATTCCACGTATCTCCTGAGTGGGGAAACAAACCTCATATTATAAGCCATGGAAGCCAAAGGCCAAAGGGGAATGCAGATTGCTAATGCCAGATTGCGTGTTGCCAAGGAAGGAAAAGAATATGCCCACCTCAGAGGGCCGCCACACAACCTCGGTGAAGGGGCGGCCACTTCACTACGCGAAGAGGGTACGTTGGTTCGAGGTGAAGCCGAAGCGGCGGCGGCTTCGACGCGGAGATAGCTGAGACCGGCGGATTTTGGGAACGCGTGCGTCTCCCCAGCAGGCCTCGACGGCGTGGACGGCAACATTGGTCAGAACAGCATCGCTAAGATCATTCAGAGCGAACTTCCGCGTCATGGAGACCATGGGGGATTGGGCGGCCTCAAGGCGCTCGATGCCGCCGAGCAAAATAGAGACGGTAGAGGTTCTGTTCCGGCGAAGATTCAGCAGGTCGCTTCCCAGGGTCATTTTGGTTCCTCGAAAAACCGAGAGTATCACTTTCATCGCACAATTCACCTGTACAACAGGACAGGCGTGGAAAAGTGGGGTCGAAAGCAAAGACCCACGGACTGAGCCCAGGCTGGTGAAGTGAAAATCGCTGTCGCTGTGCGTGAGCGGATGCTCCTCATGACCAAGATCAGGGGCTTCCACAAGAGGAAGAGGAGAACCTACAAGAGCTAGACGGAAGAAATCAGGGGGAAAAAGGGTGCCACAAAACGCTAAAGCTCCGGGAGCCGCTGGTTTGCTCCCGGAGCGTTCCATTATTCGCCGGCTGGGGGTGGTCAGGAGAGTGCAGCGGGGCGCGTGAGCGTCTGCCTCCGACGTATGTGCAACTCGCGATCGGAGCGACGCAGCTCGGAGAAAGCGTAAACAACGTACAGCGACAAGCCGAGGAAGGAGACGGCTATCAAGAGGCGTTCCAACGTAGTTGCCACCGCAACCGTGGCTTCATCGGCAACGACCGGGGTAGCGGCTACAACCGGGGGATTCGCGTCCGCAGCCATTTTCGCTTGTGGGGTGGCGATAGCTTGAGCAGTGGTGGGCTGGTCATAGGCCGTGACGTAGGGGCCATCATTGAATTCGGTGTTTACGATTTCCTGGGCCTGGGCTTTGCTCGCGAAGAGCAGTGCGGCTCCCAATCCGATCATGACCACCTGCATCCGAATCATGTTTTGCATTTTCATTGGGCACCTCGCTTGTTTGTTTCTCACTTTCGACGTCCAGAGAAAATGCAGGCGCAGGGCCAAAGTGGAAGCGGTGCGCGAGCTCTGGCCCCGCTGGCTGTAAGCCACTGAAAGCAGAAGGGCTAAAGAGAAGATCAGGGTTGAGGGAGCGTGTAGGGAAGGAAGCGGAACAGCCGAGTTGGCTATCCGGCGAGCTATAGGAACCCAAGCGTCTGCCGGACCGAGGGGAAGTTCCGAGATGAGGCGGAGATGAAACCGTTGCGCTGTGGATTCAAGTTATTGAACGCCAATGAGTTACGTATTCGGCTGCGACCAAACGTGAGATCCCAGAAGGAGCAGCCGTATTTAAAACCATTCAGATAGGCACTCTAACCAAATGGATAGTCGAAGAGTGTAGCGGCGCCCGTGTGATGAGGCTAGAATGGCGCCCTTACCATCGGCCGAGCAGTAAGAGGCTTCGAGAGCACGGGCGAGCGATGCAACCGAGACTCGTAGCTATCAATGGTCCGCTAAGAAAGAGCGAGTTCCCGATCCACGGCGAAGTCACTGTGGGCCGGGACGCGGACAATGCCATTCGTCTAGAAGACCCTTGGGTCTCACCACATCACTGCTCGATTGCAGAACAACAAGAACATTACGTTTTGACTGACCTGGAAAGCCACGCCGGGACGTTTGTGAACGGGATTCCGGTCAAACAGCGCGAACTGAAGAGCGGCGACGAAGTGGCGATTGGAAATTCCCTGTTCCTGTTTCAGGCGGAGTGGTCTGTTCCTTCCAAGAGCAGCGCGGTCGAGATCAAAGATGAAGATGCGCCAAGCGTGCAAGCCGTGGAGTTGCAGCCAGACGAGTTGCTGAACCTGGCTCCAGAAACCTTGGCCGCCCTGCCTGCGACGGAGCGGATGGGGCGAAATCTGAATGCGTTGCTGCGGATCAGCCGCGCGATTGGTTCACTGAGAGATGAAGAATCGCTGCCGTGGCAATTGTTGGGAATGATCTTCGACGTGATCCCCGCCGAGCGAGGCGCAATTTTGCTGCTGGATGAGGATTCGCACGAGGTGCGTTCGCAGGTGGCATGGGACCGTGTGCGAGGTCCGGATCACCCTATGAACGTAAGCCAAGGGCTAGTGCGTCGAGTGGTGGAAGAGAGACTTCCGCTGCGGGATATGGCCGGGAAGGTGGTAGAGCTAAAGAGGGCCGCGGAACGGCAGACATTTCTCTGCGCACCCATGGTGTCCAAGGAGCGCGTGATCGGCGTTATTTATGTTGAATCGAGCGGCGCGCTGACAAAGTTCTCGCAGGAGGATTTGCATCTGCTAGCCGCCATTGCAGGGCTCGGGGTGATTGGAATTGAGAACGCGAGGCACTTTGAGCGGCTGAGCAACGAAAATCAGCGGCTGCGGGCAGAAGTAAGCCTGACCCATGACATGGTCGGTCGAAGCGCGCGGATGCGTGACATCTATGCATTTGTGGAGCGGGTGGCCGCGAGCGATTCCACCGTCCTGATCTGCGGGGAGAGCGGAACAGGCAAGGAGTTAGCGGCGCGCGCGATTCACAAGAACAGCGCAAGGCGAGACCAGCCATTCGTCGGGCTGAACTGCGCGGCGCTGACAGAGACACTGCTGGAAAGCGAGTTGTTTGGCCACGAGAAAGGGGCATTCACAAGTGCAGTGAATCAGAAGAAAGGGTTTCTGGAAGTGGCTGAAGGCGGAACAATTTTCCTGGATGAGATTGGAGAGCTTTCGCCGATTCTGCAGGCCAAGCTGTTGCGCGTGCTACAGGAGAGAGAGTTTGTGCGGGTCGGCGGAACAAAGCCCATCAAGATTGACGTGAGGTTCCTGGCGGCCACGAACAAAGACTTGCAAAAGGCGGTGCGTGAGGAGAAGTTCCGGACGGACCTGTTTCACCGATTGAATGTTATCTCGTTGACGCTGCCCGCGTTGCGCGAGCGTCCCGAGGATATCCCCGAATTGGCGGAACACTTTGTGGCGCGCTATGCGGAGAAGAGCAACCGCCAAGTGACGGGAATCAGCAAGGAAGCTCTAGCGTATCTGAGGCAATACGATTGGCCGGGGAATATCCGCGAGCTGGAAAATGCTATGGAGCGGGCCGTGGTGATTGGCAGCTCGGAGAAGATCCTGGCAGACGATCTGCCGGAAATTGTGCTGGAAAGCGCACAGGGCGCAGCAAGCGCGCCTGCAAAGTATCATGAGGCGATTCGCAATCTGAAAAAGCAGCTGATTTTGAGCGCGCTGGAGCAGGCCGGAGGAAGCATGACGGAGGCGGCAAAGATTTTGGGAGTGCACGCGAATTATCTGCACCGGCTGATGCGAAATCTGGAGCTGCGGACGAAGAGCAAGAAGCAGACGGGCACGTGAACGGGCGTAACTGGGGATGGATGGGAGCCGTCTTTGATGTAAGGCCCACGAGATTCGATATGGGGCGCGTATGGATGATTCGGGCGAATTGAACAGACTGGTACGGGAGCTGAACGAGGGGCGCGGCTCAGAGCCTACGGAAGTGGCAGCGACGGGCCGGCTGGACCAGTGGCTGACGACCCTGGTGGCGAAGGGCGGGAGCGATTTGCTGCTGGTGGAGAGCGCGCCGCCGTGCATCCGCGTGCAAGGAGAAGTGCGGAAGATTGATGGAAGCCCTCTGGATGGGGCGGAGATCGAGGCCGCGGTCGTGCCGGCGCTTTCGCGGCACGCGCGGCGGCTGTACCGGGAAGAATCGATCGCTGATGCATCTTATCGAATTGAAGGAGTGGGGCGATTCCGGATTAATCTACACCGCGAACAGGGGCGAGCCGCTGCGGCGATTCGCGCGCTGCCAACGCGAGTGCCGGCACTGGCGGAACTGCATTTGCCCGCACCGGTGGGCAACCTGGCGCGTTTGCCGCGCGGGCTGGTGCTGATTGGCGGACCAGCCGGGTCGGGAAAATCGACAACGCTCTCCGCACTGATTCACGAGATCAATTCGAAGGAAGCGCGGCATATCGTGACGATCGAGGACCCGATCGAGTACGAACACACCCACATACGAAGCGTTATCGAACAGGTAGAGATCGGGACGGATGCGCCGGATTTTCCCACAGCGTTACGGGCGGCGCTGCGGCAGGCGCCGGATGTGATCGTGGTCGGCGAAATGAGGGATCCAGCGACAATGCGAATCGCCGTCTCGGCGGCCGAGACGGGGCATCTCGTCCTGTCTACGTTGCATACGACGGACGTGGCTTCGACGGTGGCACGCATTACGGACTCGTTTCCGGTAGAGCGGCAAAACTCCATTCGGCAGGAACTGGCGATGGCGCTGGCAGCGGTGCTGACGCAGATTCTGTTGCCCAGCAGGCATGGCGGGAGATTGCCCGCGGCGGAATTGCTGATGGTGGGATATGGAGCGCGTCATCACATTCGCAGGAATCAGTTGCAACATTTGCATCAAGAGATTCCGCTGACAAAGAAGAAGGGTTCGTTCACGCTGGAGGAGTCTTTGGTCGCAATGGTACGGAACGGAGACATCGAGAAGGAAGACGCGCTGCTTTGCGCGATTCATCCAGATGATTTGGATATTTTGTTAAAGTCGGCAGCAACAGCGTGAGAATGGAGTGGAAGTAATTGACTAGGATCATTCGATTGTTTCGAACTTTGAAAGGTGGCTCGGAACACTGAAATTGGAAATGGGAAATAGAAATTGGAAGGTACCTCGGCGAGATGCTTCCCTCGTCCTCCTGCTACAACTGATGGTTGTGGTTCCTTTGATCGGGGCGCTGGGTCAGACCGATCAAAACAGTTCTGAAAAGCCGACATTTTACAGAGATGTTTTGCCGATATTGCAGGGGCATTGCCAGGTGTGTCATCGGGCGGGAGGGATTGCACCGATGGCGTTTGAGACGTACCAACAGACAAAACCGTATGCGTTGGCGATCCGCAACACAGCGGCGGCGCGGACTATGCCCCCATGGTTTGCGGAGCATGGGATTGGGAAGTTTTCGAATGATCCCTCGCTGAGCAACTCTGAAATCGCGGCCCTGAGCGCCTGGTTGGAAGCTGGTGCTTCTGCGGGAGATTCGAAGGACGCGCCGACAGAGAGGAAGTGGTCGGGGCGTTGGACGATTGCCGAGCCAGACTTAACGATGTCGATGACTGAAGGAGTGAAGATTCCGGCGGACGGCGAAGTGGATTACACATACGAAATAGTGCCGACGAATTTCAAAGAAGGCCGATGGGTGCAGAGTTCGGAGATTCTGGCGGGGATGCCGGAAAACGTGCATCACGCTGTGGTGTATGTCAGGCCGCCGAGATCGCCTTGGCTGAGGAACGCCCCAATAGGTAAACCGTTTACTGCGGAAATGCTGGCGACGAAAGAAGAACGCAGGGACGCCATGTGGACCGACAGCGATATTCTGTTGGTGTACGCGCCAGGAAGTTCGCCGGACAACTGGCCGGAGGGAATGGCAAAATATGTCCCAGCGGGATCGGACCTGGTCTTCCAGATGCACTACACGACAAATGGAGAATCGGGGACGGATGTGACGCAGATCGGTTTGCGCTTTGCGAAAGAACCGCCGAAGCAGCGCGTATTGACGCTGCAACTGACGAACGACCACTTCGTGATTCCACCGGGAGTGCCGGACTTTCGAGTGGAGGCGTGGGGAACACTGCCGAATGACGCGTTACTGTTGAGTTTTTTTCCGCACATGCACCTGCGAGGAAAACGGTTTGAGTACGACACTGTCGGAAAGGATGGGAGGATCGAGACGCTATTACGGGTGGATTATCACTTTCACTGGCAGATGAGTTATCGGTTGGCGGAGCCGATGGCGTTAAAAGCGGGAACGAAGCTGCAGGCGGTGGCGTGGTTCGATAATTCGAAGGGGAACCCACACAATCCGGATCCGGATGTAGCGGTGCGGTGGGGAGAGCAGACGTCGGACGAAATGATGGTCGGATTCTTTGATGTGGCGGTGGCGCCGGGGTTTGATAAGGAGAGATTTTTTCAGAGAGGGGTGCGGAGCAAGTGAGTTGGGGCTGGCCACGGAAACACGGAGGGCATGGAGTAAGAGAAGAAGTGCAAGGGTGTAAGAGTCGAAGAGAAGATGATGACGGCTTTTGGTTGGGAGGCAAGACGCGAGGTTTGAGATCCTTCGGGCGCAAGGAGCGTGCTCTCAGGATGACATGGGGTTGCTTGGATGGGATAGTCGAAGCCGGCCGCAAAAGGGTAACCAAGAGCCACACGCAAAACCGGCGTGTGGGGCACCCCAGCAGATAGCTTCTAGGCGATTGAGTCATTGGCCGGGTTAAAGCGCAAAGCGGCGGCAAGCCGCCGCACTCTAAAGACCGATCTGAGTCGGCAATTATAGGGAACTGGAGCAGTGGCAGTAGAGCTACGGCTGATTGTTGGAGGATGGACTGGTTAGGGAAGAAGGGCGGGAGCTGGGCTCCCGCACTCCCAAAAGAAGCGGAAACGCTATTTGTAGATTGACTAACACGTGATGGGGTTTCCGTGCATGTGCAACTGGGTGTGCTAGATTGCGAAATTGGAGCATCCGCAGGGCGCACAACTGTGAGCACACAGACACCCACCGAACCTCGCCGTCCAACGGCCCCACCGGCACCTCAACAGGTACCGAAGATGCGGCACGTCGAGGTGTACTGGCACACCGTGACGTACAAGACAGTGGCCCTCCTGGTCTTGCTGGTGGTGTTGATTGTGATTGCGGGAATGTACGTGACGGTGCCGAACTGGACGCAGGTTGTCGAAAAGAAACTCAATAACGCACTGGGAAATCCGGAAGCGGAAGCGGTGGCGAGCGCTCAGACCCAAGCGAAGTTTGTGAATCTGGACGGAAAAGTGCAAGTGAAGAAAGTGAACTCCGTAACGTGGGTGGACGCGGATTACCACACTACGCTGGACAAAGGAGACCTGATCCAGACCGGGCCGGACGGGGCGGCGCGCGTGACGTTCGCGGACGGTACGGAATACACGGTGAATAAGGATACGTTGATCACGGTGGAAGAGAACACGGTGACGCGGGATCACTCCAATACGGCAGTGCGCATCAACACCGGTGCAGTGGACCTGGCGACGCCGACGTGGACGCTGAGAGACGCGCAGGCAGCTGTCAGCGTGGAAGACGCGACTGCGTACATGAAGCAGAACAGCCGTGCGACAGTGAAGAACGACCCGAACAGTAATGAGCACGAGATCGTGGTGGCCAACGGCGGCGCAGAAGTGAAGCGGGGCAACGAAACTATCGAACTGACACAGTGGCAGAAGGCGAGCTTCCCGACGGGAGCTCCCACGCAGACATCGAACGTGCTGGCCCCGCCAGGGCTGGTTTCTCCGCTGAATCTGGCGCCGATCATTTCCGAAACCCCGAAGACGGCGACGATCCGGTTCGAATGGCAGCCGGTTGATGAGGCGGTGAGCTACACCTTGCGGATCAGCACAACGACCATGTTCACCAAGATGGTAAAACAGATATCAGTGGCGGGAACAACGGCCGACGTGACGGGTCTGGAGGCGGGAGATTATTTCTGGAACGTGACGGCAACCGACGCGAAGAAAGAGACCAGTGAATTCAGCGAGACCTTCAAATTCTCGCTTGTGGCTCAGGGCAAAACCCAAAACATGCTTCTGGAGATTCAAAGCACGCAGATGCACGGACGCGTGGCGGAAATTATCGGGAAGACGGAACCCGGGGCGGCGTTGATCGTCAATGGCCAGCCGGTAGCGAACATCTCTTCGGACGGGACCTTCCGGCACTTCACCGAGCCGCTGGAACCCGGAGAGCATACACTGGTAGTGGTCGGATCCAACCGGCGGGGCGGAACCGCAACACAGAAAGTTTCCATCGTCGTGCCGAAGTAAGTGGGGAAAGGCCGGTTGCGATTTTGCGTGCGCCGCCTAATCCAGCGACAATGGTAGGTTGGGCTGGAACTAGGCGAGCGCGGAGATCCTAACAGACGGGACCCTCTCCGCAGGGGGAAAGCAGTAATGAATAAGAACGGATACAACCTGAGGTCAGTGTTCAGCTTGTTTTCAAGCGACCTGGCAATCGATCTGGGAACGGCAAACACGCTGGTTTTTTCGCACGGCAAAGGGATCGTGGTGAACGAGCCGTCGATCGTGGCGATCAACAAAGCGAGCGGCGAAGTGGTGGCCGTGGGCCGCGAAGCGAAGGACATGCTGGGGCGCACGCCAGGAAACGTGGTGGCCATAAAGCCCATGAAGGACGGCGTGATTGCAGATTTCAAGGTCACAGAGAAAATGTTGACCTACTTCATTCAGAAGGCGCACAACCGTCGAGTGCTGGTTCATCCGCGCATTGTGATTGGAGTGCCGAGTGAGATTACACCCGTAGAAAAGCGAGCGGTGCAAGACTCTGCCTATCGCGCGCGGGCGAGCGAAGTATATCTGGTGGAGCAGGCAATGGCGGCGGCAATCGGCGCGGGACTGCCCATTGAAGAGCCGAGCGGAAACATGGTGGTGGACATAGGTGGCGGAACCACGGACATTGCCGTGATTTCGATGAGCGGCATCGTTTACTCCCGGTCGGTGCGTGTGGCCGGCAATGAAATGGACGAAGCAGTAATGCAGTACCTGAAGCGGAAGTACAACCTGCTGGTTGGCGAACGCACCGCGGAACAGATCAAGATGGAGATTGGTTCGGCATATCCGCTCGAAAAGCCGCTGACGATCGAGGTCAAAGGACGCAACCTGATCGAAGGCGTGCCGCGGACCGTGACGATTGACGACAGCGAAATCCGAGAGGCGCTGAGCGAATGCGTGGCGACGATTTTGAACGCTGTGCGCGTAGCGCTCGAGCGGACACCACCGGAACTTTCTGCAGACATCAGCGACCGCGGCATCGTGCTGACGGGCGGCGGAGCGCTACTGAAGAACCTGGACAAGCGCATCCGGGAAGAGACGGGACTGCCGGTATCGATTGCAGATGATCCTCTGGCGTCGGTGGTGCTGGGTACGGGGAAGATGCTGAGTGATTTCAAACTGCTGCGGCAGGTGTGCATCGACTGAGGGCGTTCTAAGTCAAAGGTTTTCAGTTCACAGTTTTGGAAGCAGAAAGAAATCCGTTTATTGAGGAATGGGTTTCGGGATACGGCGGGTGATTACAGGCCTGCGTTGACCAGTCGAAAGGAAACCCACCTTCCGGTCTGCGGGTCACGGGACAAGAGTCACGGTTCGGGAAATGGTATCGATTCCATCCAAACATAGGTCGCTCACATTGCTGGCGGGCGTATTGCTGGTGCAACTGCTGATGCTCGCGGTGCAGGTCAAGCGGGACTCGCGCGGGCGGCTGATTCGAGTGTGGGCGATCTCAGCAGCGTATCCGTTTGAACGGAGTGGATCATGGGGCTTCGGGAAAATCCGGGGTGTGTGGACGCGCTACTTCGCACTGCAGACAACGGAACGGGAGAATGAAGCGCTGCGGATCGAGAACGATGCGCTCCGGCTGACGATTACGCAGCTGCAAACCCGCGCGGCAGAGGCAGACCGGCTAGCGGCGGTGCTGGCTTTCAAGCAAGCGCATGAACAAGTGCCGTTGCTGGCCGCGCGCGTGATCGCCGCGAGCGCGGGAACGGCGAGCCGGACGATTGAGATCGACCGAGGAGAGCGGGACGGCGTCCGGCGGAATATGGCTGTGATTACACCCGACGGAGCCGTTGGGAAAGTGATCGAAGTGTTCCGCAATACAGCGCAGGTTTTGCTGTTGACTGACAAGGATAGCGGCGCGGGAGCGATGCTGGTGGCTTCCCGGATACAAGGGGTGGTCGGCGGAACCGGCGAACCGATGATGCAGATGAAGTTCGTGGCCAATGAAGACAATGTGGCCGTAGGAGAAAGGATCGTCACAAGCGGCATGGACAAAATATTCCCGCGCGACGTTCCGGTGGGGACGGTCGTGGAAGTGAAGCCGGGGCCTCCTCCTTTTAAGCAGATTCGGGTGCAGCCCGCGGCGAAAATGGACCGGCTGGAAACGGTCATCGTGCTTTTGACGCAGGAGCCCGTGGAATTCAAGAGCGAGACCCAGAGCTCGCAAAACGGAACAGCCGCGGAAGAAAGCGCGCAAAGTCCCGCTGCGACGGCCCCAGCGACGGTGGCGAAGCCATGAACGAAACCTACGACCTGCGCACAAGTGAAACGCACATCGAGGTACACAAGTTCTACCCGGGCACGGTGGTGTTCGCAGCTGCAGCAGCGTTGGTGTTCCAAGCAGCGGTTCCTGTCTATTTTCCAAAGCTGAATATTTTGGAGTTGCCGCTCTTGGTAACAATTTACTTTGGACTGAGCCGGAGGAATCCGTCGACGGGGCTGCTGTTGGGAATGTTCATCGGTTGGGCTCAGGACGCATTAAGCGGCCCGACTGTGCCGATTGGATTTTATGGAATTGCGAAGACGGTGATTGGGTATTTGGCGTCGTCGATTGGTGCTCGGCTGGATACAGAGCATCCCGCGGCACGGTTTGCGTTGATCTTCTGCTTTTTTGTAGTCCACCAGGCGATACTGGTGCTAGTGCGCAGGCTGCTGCTGGCGCAACCGGAAGCCTGGCTTAATCTTCACCTGGCAATCGCCGCGGCGGTGAATGCGCTGTTGGGGACGTTCTTGTTTTTGGGATTGGACCGTTTGCGGCGGTCGTCGTAGACCTGTAATTCCATTCCACGACAATTCAAGGATGAGGCGCGCACTTGGCACTGCCGCGCTTGTGATGGGATTCGCGCAGCCATATGAGACGGCAGATGGGGCGAGAAGACCTCCACGACATAGACTTTGGCAGTTAGTGGGAGAGGAGGAATTTCTTGAAGGCGGAGTAGTCATTGGAGATGGGAAGAGAGAGCTTGGGCTGGTTGAGGTAGCGGGCGAGCCGCTCCGGGAGCGGCGGAGTGATGCCGATCGCTTTATGAACGACGTCGGCGAACTTGGCGGGATGCGCGGTAGCGAGCACAAGACCCTGCGAAGGCTCTGGATGTAGTTTGCGATAGGCCTCCCAAGCGTGGATGCCGACGGCGGTGTGCGGGTCAGAAACGTAACGGTAGCGGTCCCAGACGTTATGCATTTCCTGAAGGGTCTGCTCATCGGTGGCGCCGTGGCCCCAGATTTCCTTGCGAACGTTCTCGATGCGGTTGCGGCACAGGTCGAGCAAGCGCGGGAAATTATTAGGATTCCCGACATCCATCGCGTTGGAGTAGGTTGCGATGGCCGGGCAGGGATGGTATTCGCCGGAGAGAAGATATTGCGGGACGACGTCGTTAGCATTGGTGGCTGCGATGAAGCGTGAGACGGGCAAGCCAACGCGTTTAGCGAAGATGCCTGCGGTGAGATTGCCAAAATTACCGCTGGGGACAGAGACGACGAGCGGAACAGAAGCCACGGGCAGTTGGCGATATGCGGCGACATGATAGAACATCTGTGGAAGCAGGCGGCCCACGTTGATGGAATTTGCAGACGTGAGAAACGCGCGCTGGTTGAGTTGCTCGTCGGCAAAAGCTAGCTTGACCAGGCGCTGGCAGTCGTCGAAAGTGCCCTCGACTTCGAGAGCAGTAATGTTCTGACCGAGCGTGGTGAACTGCCTCTCCTGCGCGGCGCTGATGCGCTTGGAAGGATATAGAATCACGACGCGGATGCCGGGGACGCCGAGAAAACCATGAGCGACGGCGCTGCCGGTGTCCCCCGAAGTGGCGACAAGAACGGTGAGCGTGCGCGATTCGCCGCGGACGAAATGACCCATGAGACGAGCCATGAATCGCGCGCCGAAATCCTTGAAGGCGAGCGTAGGGCCGTGGAAAAGCTCGAGAATGTGTAGAGCAGGGGAGAGGGAGACAAGCTTGACGGGGAAATTGATAGCCTCGGCGACAATTTGCCAGAGCACCTCTTCAGGAACGTCCGGCGTCGCAAAGGGGCGCACGACGCGGAAACAGACTTCCGTGAAGGGCAGGCGGCGAAATTCCTCGAGTTCTTCGGGCGTGTGCCGTGCGATTTCCGCAGGCATGTAGAGGCCGCCATCGGGGGCAAGGCCGCGCAGAACTGCACCTCGGAGAGAGGTGAGCGGCGCTTTCGCTGCTGTACTTCGGTATCGCATGGTAGAGTGATCGTAATCAGTTATCGGTATTCAGTTTTCTGTTACTCAGGCCTTGCTCGCTAACAAATCCTGCCAACAGATAAATATGGTTGGACAAAGCCTTTCGAGGCTCAGGATCGAGCGCAACGTCTTTTGGCATTTCTGAAGTGGCTCCCTGGATGTCTGCATCCAGTTTACAGTGGCTGAGCGCGGATGGCTTCGTCGTGTTGAAGAGAATGTGTTGAGATGCACCACGGCGCAGGATCATCGGCGGGTTTCGAGAAGGGCTCCTACCTTGTCCAGAAAAGCGCGGCCGACAGCAGCGTTGCGGGAAGTTCCGGGGGGAGACAATTTGTGCAATTGCAAAGTGGGAATGGTGAGATGAGCAAGTGCTTCGTAGCTCCTGCGGCGTCCAGCGATGAGCATTGGATAGCAACGCACCAACGTTTCCTGGGGCGTTTCCCCGGGTTGAGGGCGAAACGCGCCTTGCCAAAGGACAGGCTTGGGGTCCCGAAGATAGCGCTGAATGAGGAGTTGCACTTCACCGTCCGCCTCAGCGAGATAAACGACGGTCATCTGACGGTGTAAACGATGAAGAGTGTGATTGCCTGTGGCGATGACGCTGCCTGTCGTGTCCAAGACAAGATCGCGCTTCGCGTCCGTCTCCAGACCGGAGAGAACTTCGTCAAGAACCGCGATCTCTTCGGCAAGGTATTGCGATTCGCGCTCCGCATAGGTGGGACTGTCCGGCCAGCCCATCCATGCTGCAACACCGTTAATGCCGGTGTAGCCACCCGATCGGAGGACGTTTGTAAGGCGTGCTTCGATCTGATCGTCACAGCAGATCGTAGGACAACCAAGAGCGGCGAGGTTTTTCGCCCAATGAGATTTGCCGGAGCCGGACATCCCAATCAGTGCGAGGCGCAACGGCTTGTCAGAATCAGGCCACATAGAGAACTAAAAAGTGTAAAGGAAGAGAGGTGGGCAAAGAAACATAAAAGAGCATCTGGGGGAAAATCGAAGAGGGATTCCTCGCTTCACGGACTCCTTTCGGAATGACGAGGGAGCACTTTGTAAGTTGTGAGAATCCTGCGATACGAATGCCTCGTGTGTTGGGCGGTTTTGACTAATGCTGCTGCACTCCAAAGGCTACTTTAGTTGGAGGTGCTGGTAGCGGTGCCAGGAAGACATGTCGGAGACGATGATGCGGTCACCTGGCTGTAGTCCCTGGGCAATTTGGACGCAATCGTCGGAAGTGCGGCCAATGAGCACATCGACGCGGCTCGCCTGCGTGCCGTCGCCTGAAACTTTGAACAGAGAGAGCGGGTCGCCCGCATGAGACTGCAAGGGCCACTTCACGAAGGTGGTCGACGGGATTTTCTCCACGTCGATAGAGCCACTGGCGGAGAGATCTGTGCGTGCTTCCCTTGGTTGTGAACCGGAAAACTTCAAATCAATGCTGACGGTGCCGTTTTGCACGTTGGGGTCGACATGGACAACTTTCGCCGGATACGAGTGATCCTGCAGCGTGACCGTGGCAGGTTGATTCACGGCGACGCTGCTAGCCTGCGCTTCGGGAACGTGAATGCGCGCCATCAAGCGGGAAGAATTAGCTACACGAGCGAGGAGAGTACCGGGGCCTATCTGCTGGCCGATTTCTACGGTGACTTGTTCCAGAATACCGTCCATGCCTGCACGGACTAGAAGAGCGGCTTTCTGCTGCGTGCGCCAAGCGTAGAGGGCCTGCATCTGGGAAACTTCGGCTTGCTTGGCGGTTAGTTGGGCCTGACGGGCTTCCGCGGAAATGGCCAATCGTTCCCGTTCAATCTTCAGACGAGTAGCTAGAGAATCTGCTTTGGCGCGGGAAATCTTCGCGTTCATTTCCGTGCCGAGCTCGGCCTTTAGGAGGGATTCATCGCGGTCGGCAAAAAGTTTAGCCTGAGTGGCGTCGGATTCGAGTTGCGCCTCGAGGGCTTCCTCATTAAGAAGCTGTGCTTGCAACTGCACGCGGAGATTGGCTAGTTCGGCCTCGGATTTTTTCATGGCCAGCTCGGAGTCGACAATCTGGCGGTCTAGATCCGGATTGCTGAGTTCGAGAATGACAGTGTCAGGTCCCACGTGTGCGCCGGGACGGAGCAGAACCTGGTCGACGTGGCCGTCGGTGCCAGCGGAAAGCCAGCGAACATCTTCCGGAACGAGAGTACCCAAGCCGTCCACACGGCAAATCATGGGACCGGATTCGACGGTAGCGAATTGAAGAGAAGTCTTGTCGATGGTGGGAGAAGCAGATCGGAGACGAAGGACGCCAAAAGAAATGACCATGCAGGCTCCGAGGACCAGGGCGGAAAGCGTCCAGCGCGGATGGAAGGGACGGGACCAGATGCGGCTCACAGAAAACCTCCAGGGCAATTTTCAACAGCTAGTATAAACGCCGGGGAAGAAGTGAGGAAGCGAAAATCGATAGAAGCTTTATAAGATAAATCGATTTAACAGAGATGGGATGTTGTGGTAGGGCATTGCAAAAGAAGGGCTTGGCATCTGTGCCTATGGGGCAACCTGTCCCTTCGTACGAGTTGCGCCTCTGAAGGCCAGGTGCTACTTTTGAAAGGACTTCTCGAAGTTGGCGGCTTCGGAAGAGTGGCGGCGATTCGGGCGCTTCAAAGGGAAGCGCGGGGTAGAACAAAGCCCCGCGAAAAGAAGAATTCGAAAGCATTCGCTGCAAAGAGAATTGAGAAATGCGCGGGCGGGCACCGCTCAGCCCTGAAGGAAAGAGAAGCCTGCGCGCAGGTCCTTCGTGTCGTATTGGTTCCGCAACGATAATCGGTTGCCGCAAGAACGGTTGGCCGCCGCCTCCTACGTGATCGTGGGAATGGTGGCGCTGCTTCTGCTGGGCTTCTGGAAACTGCAAGTCATCGACTCCGACAAATATGGGCAGATGGCTGAGAAGAACCGAGTGCGCTCGATTCCGATCATTGCGCCTCGTGGACGAATGCTGGATCGCGACGGGCGCGTACTTGTGGACAACTATCCTTCCTTCAGCGTGCTGTTGCTGAGGGACGACATGGCGGAAGTGGAGAAGGATTTGCCGGCCATTGCGGATGGACTGGGCTTATCGCTGGATGACGTAAAAGAGCAACTGAATAACACCAAGAACTTGCCAACGTTCCAGCCTATTGTGATCAAGCCGGAGGCGACGCCGGCGGACGTGGCGTTCATCGAGTCGCATCGCGCGGATATCCCGCTCCTCGAAATGCTGATGGTGCAGCGCCGGCGCTACCTGCCCGGCGGGTTCATGGCGCATGCAAGCGGGTACGTTGGAGAAGTCAGCGAGAAAGAGATCGAGTCAAGCGGAGGGAAATTGCGCCCGGGCGACATCGCTGGAAAGAGCGGCCTGGAGCGCGAGTACAATGATCTGCTGGTAGGCACGGACGGAATGCGCCGAGTGGTGGTGAACAGCCTCGGAAAAGAAATGAAAGAGATGAGGATGACCCAGCAAGAGGCCATCCCCGGCAAACAGATCCAGTTGACGATTGACTACGACTTGCAGCAGGTGGCGGAAACGGAGCTGGGGGATAAAAAGGGCGCGGTTATCGCGCTCGATCCGCAGACCGGCGAAGTGCTGGCGTTTGCGAGCCATCCCGCGCCGGACCCGAACGATTTCGCGGTGAGAATTTCGAAAGAAGAGTGGCAAAGGCTGAATGACGATCCGGGCAAGCCGCTTTTGAACCGCGTGACACAGGCCCAGCTGGCCCCTGGATCCGTGTTCAAGGTCATCATGGCCACGGCGATGTTGGAATCCAAGACGCCGCCAGAGAATTTCACGGCGTTCTGCCCGGGATACGGCATGTTCTACGGGCAGATGCACAAATGCTGGGTCTACGGAAAAAGCAGTCACGGAACGGTGAACCTGCATGAGGCCATCGTCCGGTCCTGCGACGTGTTTTTCTACAATGTCGGAATGCGCATGGGGATTGGGACGATCTCGAAATATGCCAAGATGCTAGGGCTTGGAGCAAAAACCGGTATCGACATGCCTTCGGAAGAACCGGGACTGGTTCCATCGGAGGAGTGGGTGGAACGCGTCTACCATCACAAATGGTATCCCGGGTCCACAATCTCCGTGGCCATTGGTCAAGGTTCAGTGATGGTCACGCCAGTGCAGGTCGCCTATGTGGTCGGGGGAATCGCCTCGGGGGGCGAATTCAGGCAGCCACATTTGTTGAAGGATGCTCAAAACGTGGGCGAGAAGCACGTTGACCTCGACGAGGACACCGTTGAGAAGGTCACGCAGGGGCTGTATGGCGTGGTGAATGAGCCCGGTGGAACGGGAAACGCAATCAAACTGCAGGGGATCGAGTTTTGTGGTAAGTCCGGTACGGCACAGATGATGAGTTATAGCGCGGCGAGCCGCATGGGTCTCGGGAAAGGCAAGAACGACGGATGGTTCGTGGGGTTTGCGCCGCGGCGCAATCCGGAAATTGTGGTCGCTGCGGTGGTTGAAGATACGGCCGAACATGGTGGGACTGCCGCGGGACCAGTGGTGCGAGATATCGTAAAGGCTTACTACGACAAGAAGAACAAGAAAACGCAGGGACAGGTTACAGCGGGAAATCAGGGGAAGCCGATCGCTCCGAAGGCAGTAGTGAAAGCCGAGGAAGCGGCCGTGATGACGACAAAGCGGCCGGAGTGAAAGAGTTTTTCAGCTGTAAGTTATAAGGGACTACCTCCTGGGACTGAGAGCTAAGGGCTGAGTTGTTCCGAGTTGGAACGTGGTTGAGGCCAGGGAGAGATGAAAGACGCGCCTGGGGCAAGAGATTACGATTGGTGGCTGCTGGCCATCATGGCAGCGATTTGCGCGCTGGGGGTGGTGGAAATTTACTCCGCGACGCATGGGAGTGCACTGGCCGGGATGCATATGAAACAGATCCGCTGGCTGGTGATTGGATTCGTTCTGCTTTTTGTGCTATCTCGGCTGGATTATCACGTAATTATGGATCAGGCCCCCTGGTTGTATTTCGCCGCGCTGGTGGCTTTAGTGGCTGTGTTGCTGGTGGGGCATACGCGCTTTGGGGCCAAACGGTGGATCCCCGTACTGGGCGAATTCTTTCAGGTGTCAGAATTCGTCAAATTGATTATAATCATAGTGTTGGCGCGCTTCTTTGCGGAAGTGCGCACAGACGAACTAAGCCTTCAGGACTTGATTAAAGCAGGGCTTCTGGTAGGCTTACCGCTAGCATTGATTCTGAAGCAGCCCGACCTTGGCACAGCGCTGGTTTTAATGCCCATGTTGATTGTGGGAGCATTCCTGGCGGGGCTGCAATGGAAACATGCAGCAGTTATTGTTTTGATTGGGATCTTGATGCTGCCCGTAGGGTGGCACTTCCTGAAGCCGTACCAGAAGGAAAGAGTTACGTCGTTTTTGCATCCTGAGGAAGATGCCAAGGGCTCGGGCTATCAGGTGCTGCAGTCGAAGATAGCGGTGGGCTCGGGCGGGTTCTGGGGGAAAGGATTCGGCAACGGCAGCCAGAATCAACTGGGGTATATTCCGGTCCGATATTCCGACTTTATTATGTCGGCGTGGGCGGAAGAACAGGGATTCAAAGGGGTGCTGGTTGCTTTGGGGCTGTACATGGCGTTGTTGCTGCGTTTAGTGCAGAACGCCCAGCGCGCGAAGGATCGCGCGGGAATGTTTCTAGTCATGGGCGTAGCAGCGGCGCTAGGTTTTCACGTGTTGGTTAATGTGGCCATGGTCATTGGGGCAATGCCGGTGACGGGTATTCCATTGCCACTGATGAGCTACGGAGGATCGGCCACGTTATTTGTGTTCCTGGCGATTGGACTAGTGATGAATGTCCGGCTGCGCCGATTCGTCAACTGAACAAGAGCCGAAGCCGAGCGCAGACCTCGTTTCAGGTAGGCTGCGCCGGATGGGCGGACCCATGAAGCGGGGACGCCAGTAGAAAAAAGGATTTCTAAGAGTGAGGATAGCAACGTCCGCCGTTACCCCGGGAGCTACCCGGCAACGGACCAGCCTCGAAAGCGAGAGGTCAAGGAAGTATGAGTGCGGCCAAGCGGCCGCTCCCTCCGGCTTCGATCGCAATGCCGCAACAACAAGATTGGTGTGGCCAGCGTGTCCCGATTTGGATCGGGACGGCGCCTTGCCCTGGACCTCCGACAGAGAGGTTCCTGCGGCGGTGCATCCCAAGGAGTTTTCATGTCGAAAGAATTGGTTATATCGGCGTCTTCGCACGAGCGCAGGGTCGCCATTTTGGAAGAAGGTCAGCTAGTCGAGATCTACATTGAGCGCGAGAAAGAGTTTGCGCTCGTCGGCAGCATATACAAAGGAAAAGTAACGCGGGTCCTTCCGGGCATGCAGTCTGCTTTCGTGGACATCGGCCTGGACGGGGACGCCTTCCTGTACGTCAGCGACGTATTCGAAAACCTCGAGGATTACGACCATGGTCACGGAGAACCAGCGGTTGCGAGTGCGCCCGTGAACCGCGGGGGACCGTCGATTGAAGCGCTGCCGGGCGAAACACTAGCCGTTTCGGCAGGCGGGCACGAGGAGATTTTGCACCTCGATGAGCCGCACACGCACGAAGCGCACACCGGTGAGCCCACCGTGAGCGAAGAATTGCATGGCGAGGGCCATGAACTAGAAGGTGAGCGCGCGGAGGGGGCAGAGGAAGCGGCGGAAGTTTCCGAGGCGGAAGAACGGCAACCGGAATCGAACGCCTCGGCTCCGCAGAATTTTGCGCCAAGCTACAACCCCACACGGAATTATCCGCCGAGAATGGGCGGAGACCGCGGACAAGGGCAAGATCGAGGCCAAGGGCGGGATCGAGGCGGGGACAGGGGTCGCGGGCGGCGCGGGCGCTGGGGACGGCGGCGCGGCGGAGGCGACCGGCGTCATCAGGGCGGCGGGCGGAATCTGCCACCATCGAAATATGCCTCCCCCCACGGAGAGCGGGATTCACGCGGATACGACAATCGGCGGCCGTCCGGTGATCG
>Ga0187772_10000323_pt1 | contig 21330 bp, 13 predicted proteins | sample 0116_SJ02_MP15_2_FD_133137 | JGI IMG/M metagenome (GOLD analysis project Ga0187772, IMG submission 133137) | Tropical peat soil microbial communities from peatlands in Department of Meta, Colombia - 0116_SJ02_MP15_20_MG | ecosystem: Environmental > Terrestrial > Soil > Wetlands > Peat | place... | reverse complement strand
CGCGGCGGGCGGCGAGAGTCGATCCCATGGTGGCGCTGCGGTACGAGTGAGGAAATTATGGAAACTTTTCTGCAAAATGTCCGATTCGCACTGCGGCAGTTGCGCAAGTATCCGGCGTTCACTGCAATTGCCGTGCTCACGCTGGCGGTGGGGATCGGCGCCAATGCCGCGATCTTTTCGCTCGTGGATCAGGTTCTATTGCGCGAGCTTCCTGTTGTCGAGCCGGACCGGCTGGTGATGTTGCAATCGACCGGCCCAGACACCGGGCAGACCGATGCCTACGGCGGTGACGACCACCTGTATTTCTCGTATCCGATGTATCGCGACCTGCGCGATCAGAACAGCGTGTTTTCAGGGATGCTTGCCATGTTTCCGGCTCAAGTCGGAGTGCAATGGCACAACGCTCCCAGCCTAGCCAACAGCGAATTGGTCAGCGGGAATTATTTCTCAGTTCTGGGCATCAAGCCTGCGCTGGGAAGGCTCCTCGTGCCTGATGACAGTGCAACACGCGGCGCTTCCCCGGTGGCGGTGTTGAGCCACCGCTATTGGACCCAGCATTTCGCCTCCAACCCTTCTGTGATTGGCGAAGGGATGCTAATCAATGGGAACCCGTTCACCATCGTGGGCGTCGTGCAACCGGGATTCGACAGCGTGATCGCCGGGACGATTCCAGATTTCTTCGTTCCCATCACCATGAAGGCGACGATGACTCCGGGGCAAGACTCGCTGGAGAACCGGCGGTGGAAGTGGCTGAACATCATTGCGCGGGTCAAGCCGGGCGTGACGGTGCAGCAGGCGGAGGCGGGCATCGATCCGCTGTGGAAGTCACTGCGGACGATGGAGCTCCAGAGCATCACGTCAAGAAATCAGCGCTTCCGCCAGGAATTTGGGAAGAGTTCTCTGACGTTGCTGGACGCGTCGAAAGGATTCTCCCCACTGCGGATCAATATGCGCACGCCGCTACTGATCCTGATGGCGATGGTCGGTTTGCTCACCCTGATGGCAACCGCCAACGTTGGCAGCCTGCTTCTGGTGCGTGCGGCGGGGCGCGGGCGGGAAATGTCGGTGCGTTATTCGCTGGGCGCAACGCGGCGGAGGGTTATTGGGCAACTGCTGATCGAGGGCTTGGCGCTCGGTCTGACTGGCGGAATCTTCGGGCTGGTGCTCTCGCCGCTGCTGGCGAAGGCATTGATCCATTTCGTCAACTCCACGGCCAGCACGGGGACCATGACATCGCTCTCGGCGGCTCCCGATGTGAACGTCATTTTGTTTTCGCTGGCGATCTCGGTGCTGGCTAGCGTGCTTTTCAGTCTGGCGCCGATCGTGCAGTTCTATCGCCCGAAGGTGATGGAGGCGTTGAAACAGCAAACCGGCACAGGTGAAATTGCGCATGCGCGTTTTCGGCGGATTACAGTCGGCGTGCAGATCGGGCTCAGCCTCTTGCTGCTGGTGGGCGCGGGCCTGTTCAGCCGGACGCTGACGAATCTCAGGGCGGTAAGTGTCGGTTTCGTCACCGATCATCTGCTGACATTCCAACTAAACCCGGAGCTTGCAGGCTATCAGACAGCGGCGGTGGCCCCTTTATATAAGCGTCTTCTCGATACGCTAAGCTCACAACCCGGAGTGCAATCGGTGGGAATGACCGACGATCCGGTTCTGGCCAATTCGAATGACACCTACTCGATCGATGTGCCGGGGTATCAGGCGCAGGAAGGCGAGCACATGAGCTTCGAGTGGGAGCGTGTCACGCCGGCGTATTTCAGCACCCTCGAGATTCCCCTGATTGCCGGGCGAGGCTTCAGCGATGCCGACACACTCACGAGCGTGAAGGTTGTCGCCGTCAATGAGAGCTTCGTCAAGAAATTCTTCGGAAGCGCGGATCAGGCTCTGGACAAGACTTTTTCCGTTGGGAGAGATGGCAAACCGCTGCTCATCGTAGGAATCGTCGGCGATGCCAAGCACACGAACCTGCACGCCCAGCCCGTCCCAATTTTCTATACGCCGATGTTTCAGAATGCGGAGCCGGGCTTCGTCGCTGTCTATGTCCGCACGCGCCAAGCACCGGAAGATGCTGCCGGCACTATCCGAGCCGCGGTCGCCGGAATTGACTCAAAGCTGGTAATCGATGCACTGCAATCGATGGACGCCCAAATCGATTGGACGCTCACGAACGAGCGGATGCTTTCTTTTCTCGCGACCAGCTTTGGCGGGGTTGCCGTCTTCATTGCGGCGATCGGCCTCTACGGAGTGCTGGCGTACTCCATCACACAAAGAACGCGCGAGATTGGGGTCCGCATGGCGCTGGGCGCGACGCAGGGAAATGTCGTGAGGATGGTGCTGCGAGAAGTCTTGTTGATGACCGGAGCCAGCGTGGCGCTGGCGGTGCCTCTTGCACTGGCGCTGGGCCACTACGTGCAAGGCCAATTGTTCGGCATTTCGTATCGCGATCCGGTGACGTTGGGGGCAGTCACGCTGACGATCGGCCTGGTTGCCTTGCTGGCTGCGTGTATTCCGGCGCGGCGCGCGGTGCAGGTGCAGCCGATCAAGGCTTTGCGCTACGAGTGAGAGGATCCGATGAACGCTTTCCTGAATGACGTCCGCTACGCAGTTCGCCAACTGGTGAAGAATCCCGGCTTTGCTACTGTGGCCGTGCTCACTCTCGCGCTGGGCGTCGCCGTCAACACAGTGATCTTCACCGTGATGAACGCCACTATTCTCCGGCCGTTACCTTTTCCCGGTGCCGATCGACTGGTGTTTGTTTGGGAAACATTTGGCAGGAATGCGGGCGATCTGAACATCATCTCGGCGCCGAATTATTGGGATTTCACCCGCCAGAATCACGTCTTCGAGAACATCGCGATCCTCGATTCCGCAGGCCGCGGCTATAACCTCGCGCCTACCGGCGAGAGCCGCGAGCCCGAACAGGTATCAGGATTGCGAGTGTCTTCCACTTTTTTTACGGTACTTGGGGTCCATCCTTTCCTCGGGCGCAACTTCCTCCCGGAAGAAGAAACACTGGGAAAAAATCACGAAGTGATTCTCAGCTATGGACTGTGGAAGCGCCGGTATGGCGGAGATCCTGCGCTTCTCGGGAAAACGATCCGCATCGATGGCGACGACTTCAGCGTCGTGGGCGTCATGCCGGCGGATTTCGGCTGGCAGTTCTGGAGCGGTCCGCGCCAGTTGTGGGTTCCGGTGGGTTACACCAAGACCGACTTTGGCCGGGACGACAACAGCTTCCTTTCCATTGCACGGCTGAAACCGGGCGTGACCGTCGCACAAGCGCGCGCGGAGATGCAGACCATCGGGGCGAGCCTTTCCAAGCAGTATCCCGATGATCTCGCCAACATGAGCGCGACCGTGCAGCCGATGGCAGAAGCAGACATGCAAAGCGTTCGGACCACGATGCTGACGCTGTTCGCGGCGGTTGGGTTCGTGTTGCTGATCGCCTGCGTCAACGTGGCGAACTTGCTGTTGGCGCGAGGAGCGGTGCGCCAGAAAGAATTTGCCTTACGGCGGGCACTGGGCGCGGGCAGCGTTCGCATCGTGCGGCAACTACTGACAGAGAGCCTGATGCTGGCCCTGCTGGGAGGAGCGGTTGGCCTGGTGTTGGCGATGTGGGCCGCGAGCGTATTGCCGTCCGTGCTCCCTGGCGATTTGCAGTTTCTGCCCTTGCGCGAACTCAAAACGCTGCCGCTCGACGGGCGTGTCTTCGGCTTCGCCCTCCTTGTTTCTTGCCTGACCGGAATCCTGTTTGGACTAATTCCCGCCATCAGTTCGGTTCGAGGCGATCTGACGGATCCCCTTAAAGAAGGGGGACGCGGCGCCAGTATGGGCCGCAGCCGGTTGCGCCACGCGCTCGTGGCGTCGGAAGTCGCGCTGGCGCTGGTGGTCTTGTCGGGAGCGGGGTTGATGATCATGAGCCTGTCGCGGCTGCTTGGGGTTGATCCGGGCTTCGATGCCAACAACGTGATCACCATGGAGATGTCGCTGCCGCAGGAAATCATCTACAACGGGCCTCCCGATCATCCGCTGTTCTGCCGCCAATTGGATGAACACGTAAGCGCAATTCCCGGCGTCGTAACGGTGAGCGCGGTGGCCCATTTGCCGATGTCGGGAGATGCCGGCCGCGGGTTCCAGATCGAGGGACGCCCCGATCCTGGCCGGGGAAACATGCCGAACGCCGCTTATTCGGTGGCGTGCCCGAATTACTTTCGCGCTTTGGGAGTGCCCATCCTCGAAGGGCGTGAGTTCACGCAGCAGGATTCGCTGGGAGCGCAAGGCGTCATCGTAATTAATCAGGCGATGGCGGAGAAGTATTGGCCAAAAGAAGATCCGCTTGGCAGAGCGATAGTTCAAGGCGGGCAGCGCCTCACGATCGTCGGCGTCGTGGCGAACATGCATCACTGGGGGCTCGACGAGCAATATCACCGGCAGTTTTTCCGTCCTTATCCGCAGGCGGGATGGCCGGTAATGAGCGTTCTGGTGCGCACGGCGGGAGCTCCCGGTGCCTATACGCCCGCTATCAAGAAAGCCCTCGCCGAGGTTGAGCCGGACCGGCCGGTTTCGAATATCCGGCTGATGCGGGAAATCGTGGAAGGCTCACTCGGGTCGCGGCGCTTTCCAGCGTTTCTGCTGAGCGCTTTTGCGGCGTTGGCGCTCGCGCTCGCGGCTGTGGGGATTGTCGGAGTAGTGAGCTATTCGGTGGCGCAGCGCACCAGGGAAATTGGCATTCGCATGGCGATGGGTGCGGGCAAGGCGGATGTGTTGAAGCTTATCGTAAGTGGAAGTATGGCCTGGGTGTTGATTGGAATCGTCATCGGCATTGCCGGCTCGCTGGGCCTGAACCAGTTGCTGGCAACGATGCTCTACGGCGTGAAGCCCGGCAACCTGCTGGTATTAGGAAGTGTTTCTCTTGTGCTGGCTTCGGTTGCGTTGCTGGCGAGTTACGTTCCGGCGCGCCGGGCAGCGAAGGTCGATCCCATGGTGGCGCTAAGGTACGAGTAGAGAAGCGAGGTCATTTTGATCGAACCGAGATGGAAGTGCATTGAGACCGCAAGAGCGCTCCACGCGAGATTCCTCGCCCCGCCGGTGAAAACGCGGTGCTTCGGAATGACGCACCTTGATAGTAACCGCATTTTCTTAGAACGAAACAGGAACCAACCATGACGGGAGTACTGCAAGACTTGCGTTTCAGCCTGCGCCAGCTCCGGAAAAATGCCGGATTCACTGCGGCTGCGGTAATCACCCTGGCGTTTGGCATTGGAGCAAATACGGCGATTTTCAGCCTTTTGGATGCGGTGATGTTGAAGTCATTGCCGGTCCGAGAACCGTCTCGACTGGTTCTGTTCGGCGATGGGCTCGACCAGGGCGTCAGCGACGGATTTCCCAATCCGTGGCTTTATTCGTATCCCTTCTACCGGGAGATGCAAAGTCGGAATCGCGTGTTCTCCGATGTCGGTGCAGCCTTCAGCATGGTGGACCGGCTGCATGGTTTCGTCCAGGGGCGCAGCGAAGCCGAAGCGATGAGCGTGCAGCTGGTGTCGGGCACTTATTTCCCCATGCTCGGCGTTTCGCCGCTGATAGGAAGGATGCTTTCCGAGGATGACGATCTTACCGAAGGCGGGCACGCGGTAGCGGTGGCCAGCTACGCGTGGTGGACGCGAAGCCTTGGACGGGACGCGTCCGTGCTCGAAAAGAAGCTGACCATTGGGCCGACGATTTTCACGATCGTCGGGGTCGCTCCGCCCGAGTTCTTCGGAACAAGTGTCGGCGTATCTCCTGATATCTGGGTTCCGCTCTCGATGCAGAAGATGATTCCTCCCGGCTGGGACGGCTACCACGACAGCATGTTCGAGTCGCTGCATCTGATGGCGCGGCTCAAGCCCGGAATCACGCTGGCGCAAGCCAATGCAGATGTGAATCTGCTGTTTCCGGAAATCCTGCGCAGCCTTCCGGGAACACCGCTAACCGCGCCTCGTCTGAAACAGCTCCAGGAAACGCACGTCGAGCTGAATTCGATGAGCACGGGCTTCTCGCGGCTGCGGTACGAATTCTCGGAGCCTCTAAAGATATTGATGGCGCTAGTGGGACTGGTGCTGCTGATTGCGTGCGCCAATATCGCGAATCTCCTGCTGGCGCGGTCGACGACGCGTGCGAAAGAACTTGCAGTACGAGAAGCGCTGGGAGCAAGCCGGTCGCGAATCGTTCGTCAGCTGTTTGCAGAAAGCTTGCTGCTCGCTCTCGCCGGCGGCGCCATCGGCATCGCGCTGGCGTCGTTCGGAAGCCGCTTGTTGTTGCGGGCGGTATCGGATGGGCGCGAGGCCCTGAACCTGCAGGTCTCGCTCGACCTGAGGCTGCTGCTGTTCACGTTCGGCATGACGCTAACCGCCGCACTTCTGTTTGGGGTGATGCCCGCATGGCGCGCGGCAAGCCCGAATCTGACGGAAACGCTCGGCAGCGGTCGAACGGTCGCCGGCGCAGCCAGCCAGCGGCCTCTGGCGCGGTTGCTGGTAGTTTCCCAGATCGCGGTTTCCTTGGTGTTGCTTGTCGGGGCGGGAATGTTTGTGCGCAGCTTGATGAATCTCATGCAGGTCGACGCCGGATTCCATCGTGAAAACGTGATCCGGGTGCGCGTCGACCCGAGTTCGGCAGGATATAGGGAAGATGCCCGCCTCACCGCCCTCTACCGACAGGCGGAAGAGCGGCTGGCCGCGGTTCCCGGTGTGCGTGCGGCAAGTTGCTCGCTGTTCGTCTTTAACGAAGGCACCTGGAACAATCCGATATGGGTGCAGGGTTATCTCAACGGCCACCGCGATGTCAATGTGCACCATAACGTTGTCGGCAATGATTACTTCGCTGCGATGGGCATTCCCCTGCTGGCCGGGCGTACATTCGGTCCGCAAGACAGTGCGAGGTCGTCCAAAGTCGGCATCATCAGCGAAATCATGGCGCGCACCTTGTTTCCTTCCGGCTCGCCACTTGGACAGCATTATGGCCGCAGTGCCGATGGCGCGGGTGACATCGAGGTCGTCGGCGTGGCCAAGGACGTGAAATATAACAGCCTCGATGAAAAGACGGAACCCGGCGATTACCTTCCCTACTCGCAAAATACCCGCTACCTGAACGATTTTGAAGTGCGGTACTCCGGAGATTCCGCGGCGGCGATGCGCGGAGTGCGACAAGCTCTTCGGGAGGTCGATCGGAAATTGCCGATTTCCGAGATCTCGACACTGGACGAACATGTCGCCAGATCGGTCAGCAGCGAGCGGCTGGTGGCTCAGCTTTCGAGCTTCTTCGGTTCGCTGGCGCTGTTTCTTTGCTGCATGGGGATTTACGGAGTGATGGCCCAGCACGTGGCACGACGCATCAGCGAATTCGGAGTGCGCGTGGCTCTGGGCGCGCAGCGCCGCCACATATTCTGGCTCGTAATGCAAGAAAGCGCTTTGCTGCTGGGACTCGGCGTCGCCATCGGGATTCCGGCGACGCTCGCGGGGAATCGCTGGGTTTCGAGCGTGCTCTTTGGGCTTCAGGGAATCGATCCTCTGTCGGAGTTCCTGGGCGTAGTCGCATTGGCCGTTATTGCGACGATGGCAGGTTATCTACCGGCGAGACGGGCGGTGAAAGTCGATCCCATCGTGGCGCTGCGCTACGAGTGAAGGAACATTGTGAGGGAATTATGACCGGGCTTATTCCAGATGTTCGTTTCGGGATGCGGCAACTGAGAAAGCATTCTGGTTCCACTCTCGTGGCGGTTCTCACGCTCGCGCTCGGGATCGGCGCCAATACGGCGATCTTCAGCAACGTTAACGCCTTGCTGCTGCGGCCATTTGACCTCCCGGATCTTGATCGCGTGGTTGCCATTTGGGAAACAGCCCCGAAACAAAATGCCATGAGCGCAAAAGCCGCGCCAGCGAATTTCGAGGATTGGGTCGAACAGAGTGGGTCTTTCGTACATTTAGCCGCTGTTCATGGATGGGACGCCAACCTGACTGGGTCGGGCGTAGCCGAGCGCGCGGAAGGCTATCAGGTGACGCCGCAGTTCTTCCCGCTTCTGGGCGTTGCTCCTCACCTCGGAAGGAATATCGGTGCCGCGGATTTTCAGCAAGGGGCTGCTCCGGTGGTCGTGATCAGTCACGGATTCTGGCAGCGTCATTTGGGCGCTGACCCGGAGGTGGTGGGCAAGGTGGTTCATCTGAATGGCGAGAGGTACACAGTTGTCGGGGTCGCTGCACCACAAGTCGATTTCCCAGCTGGAGCCGAGTTGTGGACGCCCCTGGATCTGACGGATGAGGCTGCGGATCGCGACAATCATTTTCTGCTGGTGCTCGGGCGAATCAAGACCGGCCGATCCATCGCGAGCGCGGGTGCGGACTTGGCCTCGATCGCGGGCCGGCTCGGACAGCAATTTCCCAATACGAATGGTGGACACAGTGTTCGCGTCGTGCGCCTTGCGGAAGACGCTACGAATGGAACACGCCAGTTTGTGCTGGTGCTGATGGGGGCGGCAGTGTTTGTCCTGATGCTGGCCTGCGTCAACGTGGCGAACCTGCAATTGGCTCACGCAGCAAGCCGGCAAAAGGAAATGGCAGTCCGCGCCGGATTAGGAGCCAGCCGATGGCAGCTTCTTCGGCAGCTGTTGGTGGAAAGCACCTTGCTGTCGCTGGCCGGCGCCGCAGCAGGATTGCTGCTTTCGACGTGGGGAATGGGGTTGCTGCGCCGCGATATCCCGCCGTTCATCATGGCGCACGTGCCGGGCTTGAAGCACGTCGAAGTGGACTTGCGTGTCTTGGCCTTCACCGTGGGAGTTGCGCTGTTGACCGGAATCCTGGCTGGGGCTGCCCCTGCGATCCGACTTTCCACGTGCGAAGCGGTGGAGGCGCTAAAAGAGAACGCGCGCGGAGTGAGTTCGAGTGCGGCCGCCAAGGGCCTTCGCGGCTTGCTGGTGACCTCCGAGATCGCGTTGGCACTGGTGCTTCTGGTGGGCGCAGGACTCATGGTCAAGGGATTTCGTCACCTGCTGACAATTGAGATGGGCTTCGATCGCGCCAACGTATTCACCTTCCACGTAGGCCTGCCGGAAATGAAATATCAGACCGACGATCAAGTGCGCGCTTACTACGACCGGCTTTTGCCGGCGCTTCAGGCGATCCCGGGCGTGCGCTCGGCAGCGTGTGTGACCAGTCTGCCCTCCGGCTGGTCGTGGAACTGGACGGAGTACAGCGCGGAAGGCGCGCCGCCGGCTAAGCCGGGAGAAATGCCCTCGGCGATTTCGCAAATTGTGAGTCCAGATTTCTTCGCGGCATTGCGAATCCGCCTGATCGAGGGCCGCGTGATTACCGCTCAGGACACTCGCGATTCCGCACCCGTGGTGGTGGTCAGCGAGGGCATGGCTCGCCGGAACTGGCCGAATGAAGATGCGATTGGCAAGCACGTGAAGCTGGGGTCGCCCGATAGCCACGAGCCGCAGCGGCAAGTCGTTGGCATAGTCGGAGACATTCGGGTGAGCGTATTCGACAACAATCCTGATCCGACAACGTACGTTCCGGTGACGCAGGTGCCAATGAGAGCGTCCGCGTTTGTGGTTCGGACCGCCGGGGATCCCCGCAGCCTGGCGGCGACGATTGCGGCGCAGATTCGAAGGATCGATTCCGATGCTCCGGCCTATGAAGTGCGCAGTCTCGAGCAGGTGATATCCGACAACGCCAGCGGAGTGGAATCCTCCGCCCGCATGATGCTGATTTTCGGAGTCGTTGCCCTCACACTGGCCGCCGCCGGGATTTTTGCGGTGATGGCTTATTCCGTCGCGCAGCGCACCCACGAGATCGGCGTGCGCATGGCTCTGGGCGCACAAAAAACGGACGTTCTGCGGCTGGTTGTCGGGTCCGCATTCAAGATGACCGGCGCAGGAATTGCTGTCGGGCTTGCAGTCGCCGTTCTTCTGGCGCGTGCGCTATCGAGCGCCCTGTTCGGGGTGGTGCAGCTCGATCCCGAGATTTTTGTTTTGCTGCCCGCGGTTCTGGCGGTGGTTGCGGCGGTTGCGGCATACATCCCGGCACGGCGGGCGGCGAAGGTCGATCCCATGGTGGCGCTGAGATACGAATAAGAATCGGAGATAACGATGATTCAACTGAAAAGTGTGGAACGCAGTTACAAAACTCCGGCAGGGCAGACGTGGGTTTTGCGCCGAATCAACCTGGAGATTCGCGAAGGCGAATTCATCACCGTCATGGGACCGTCGGGCGCGGGGAAATCATCTCTGCTGAATGTCCTCGCGCTGCTGGATGACAGCTGGGAGGGCGAATACTGGTTTCACGACCAAGCGGTGCATGACATGAAGCGCAAACACCGCGCGGACATTGCCAAGAAAAACATTGGCATGGTCTTCCAGAGCTATCACCTGCTCGACGACCTGACAGTGCAGGAGAACATCGACCTGCCGCTGTCCTATAAAGACATTCCTCGCCGCGAGCGGCAGGGCCTGGTTGCCGACACGCTTGATCGCTTTCAGATCGTCGGCAAGAAAGATCTCTATCCGAGCCAGCTCTCCGGAGGGCAGCAGCAGCTGGTCGGAATCGCGCGAGCGGTGATTCACAAACCGGCCCTGCTGCTCGCCGACGAACCAACCGGAAACCTTCATTCCGGACAGGCCAAAGAAATTATGGAACTGTTCCGCGACTTGAATCAGCAAGGCACGACCATCGTCCAGGTTACGCATTCAGAGACCAACGCCGCGTACGGAAATCGCACGTTGCAACTGCGAGACGGCTGGATGGTCAGCGACACGGCAAATCCCAAACTTCAACCCGCGGAGGTCAGCGCATCGTGAGGTTCATTCCTTGCAGCTTTTCCAGGCTGTTGGTTTTCATGGTCTTTCTTTCCACGCTGTCTGCAAGCGCACAAACACAGGTGTCGGCGCCCAGCACGGTTCAGGGTCAAAGCACGCCGCGTTCCGCCGCAGTGCAGTTTGATATGCCCAAGTCGCACAATCCTTTGAACGCATATTCACCGGAAACTGTGCCCGAGCCGGTTCTGACGAACTCGCCGCGCATCGACCGGCTGGTGCGCGAGGGCAAATTGTATCTTTCGCTCAAAGACGCGATCGATCTCGCGCTGGAGAATAATCTCGACCTGGCCATCGCACGCTACAATCTTCCGATTGCCAACACGGACATCTTGCGGACGCAGGCCGGCGGCTTCTTCCGCGGCGTCAATACCGGCGTCGTGCAAGGAACGCCGGGAGGCGGAGTTGGCGGCTTCGGCACTGGCGCTCCCGGGGCCGGGGCGGGAGGCACGACCGGCGGTGCGGGCGGCGCGGGTGCGGGCGCATCCGGACTGGTCCAATCGACGCTCGGAGTCGGCACAGCGGTCAATACGTATGATCCACAGGTCACTCTCGGCGGGGGCGACGAGCATCAAACCTCCCCGGTTACCAACCAGTTCATTTACGGGGTCCCGTCGCTTCAGCTGAATACCGTCACGGTCAACGCCAACTACTTCCAGGCATTCTCCTCCGGAACAAGCATCAACGTTTCTTTCAATGATCTCCGGCAAACCACCAACAGCTCTACATTCAATCTTTCTCCAACCCTAAGCTCCGCATTTCGCTTTCAGTTCCAGCAGGAACTGCTGGCTGGTTTCGGGTTTGGCCCGAACCTGCGCTATCTGCGCATTGCCAAAAACAACAAGAAGATCTCCGACATCGCTTTCAAAGACCAGGTGATCGCGACGGTCACGCAGATCGAAAACATCTACTGGGATCTGGTCAGCGCGTACGAGCAGACGCAGGTCAACGAGCAGTCTCGGGATTTTGCCCAGCAGACGCTCGACAACACGAAGAAAGAGCTGGAACTGCAGGCAGTTCCGCAGATGGATGTGCTGCGCGCGGAAACCGAGGTTTCCAAGCGCGATCAGGACTTGACTCTGGCGCGCACCAGCCTGCAATTGCAGGAAACGTTGATGAAGAACGCAGTAACAAAGAGTCTGGACGATCCCCTGCTTGAAGCGATGCCCGTCATTCCGACGGATACGTCCCAGACGAACGCTACGCCGACAGGCCAGCCGATTCAGGAACTGATTGACGAAGCACTAAAGGAGCGACCGGAGCTGGCCGAGTCGGGCATCGACCTGGTGAACCGTCAGATTAGCCGCAGCGCCGCGCGCAACGCCCTGTTGCCGTCTCTGGCGCTGGTTGGATTCTACGGAGGATCTGGTCTCGCAGGCACGCTGAATCCCAACTACGACACGAAACTCTATGGTCCCAACGTTTCCAATGTCCCGAACGATTTCATCGGCGCCTTGGAGAACACCTTCAACAACACGAACCCGGACTACTACGTCGGCCTGAACCTGAATATCCCGATACGAAATCGAGTCGCGAAGGCCGATCAATATCGCTCCGAACTGGAATATCGGCAGGCCGAGTTGCGCCTCGAGCAGCTCAAGAAGCAGGTTCGCATCGAAGTGCGCAACGCACAGTATGCTCTGGATCAGATCGCGGCTCGAGTGGATGCAGCCCGCAAGGCGCGCGATCTGGCGCAGCGCACCTTCGACATCACCAAGAAGGAAAAGGAACTGGGCGCGGGATCGACGTACCAAACTCTTTCTGCCCAGCACGATCTGGCGCTGGCCGAACTGGATCTCGTCAGCGCCATGACCACGTACGAGAAAGCGAAAGTGGAGCTGGACCGCGCTACGGGCGCGACTTTGGAACATAATGGCATACTGGTCCAGGATGCGATCACCGGCGTAGTGAGTGGCTCTACGCCCTAGAGACTATTTATGCCGACATCGACCAAATCCGCAGACACTGAGGTCGCGCCTCGCGGGCAGGAATCGAACTTGCCTGCGCGTCTTCTGGTTGCTGACGACCAGGAGCATATCCTCGACGCGCTCGATCTGTTGTTGCGTCCGCAGGGCTACAAGATCGACAAGGTTCGCTCGCCAGCGTTGGTGCGGGAAGCGATCAGCGACACTGCGTACGATGCGATCCTCATCGACTTGAACTACACGCGCGATACCACCTCGGGACAGGAAGGGCTCGATCTTTTATCGCAGATTGTCGCCGTCGACTCGAGCGTTCCGGTCATTGTAATGACCGCGTGGGCGAATGTGGCAATTGCCGTGGAAGCCATGCGGCGGGGAGCGCGAGATTTCATCCAGAAGCCATGGGAGAACGAGCGGCTGCTGTCGATTCTTCGGACGCAGGTCGAACTGCATCGCGCGCTGCTGCAGGCGGCTCGGCTGGAAGCGGAGAATCGCCTGCTCCGCGCCGAAGGCCGTCCGGAGTTCATCGCCGCGGCGCCGGCGATGCAGCCCGTGCTGGGGACCATCGCGCGGGTAGGGCCGTCCGATGCCAATGTTCTGATCACCGGCGAACATGGCACGGGAAAGGAAGTGGTCGCGCAGACTCTGCATGCGCTTTCCACACGAGCGTCGCGAACATTGGTTGCGGTGAACACCGGTGCCATTCCCGACGGAGTTTTTGAGAGTGAATTGTTCGGCCATGTGAAGGGCGCTTTTACCGACGCACGCATGGATCGCATCGGACGATTCGAACTCGCCGACGGGGGCACGATCTTTCTGGACGAGATCGGCAATGTACCGCTGCGTCAGCAGGCGAAACTGCTGCGCGTGCTGGAATCGGGAGAAGTCGAGCGGGTCGGCTCGTCGCGTTCGCGCAAGGTAAATGTGCGGGTGCTGTCCGCCACTAACACGGATCTTCCCGCGGCCTGCGCGGCCGGACAATTCCGCGAAGACCTTCTGTTTCGATTGAACACTGTCGAAATCCATATTCCTCCGCTTCGCGAGAGGCGCGAAGATATTCCCGTTCTGGCGGCGCATTTTCTTGCTCGCTACGCCGCGCGTTACCGGCGTCCCGTGCAAAGTTTTGATTCGGCCGCAATCCAGGCCCTGCTGCAATATCAGTGGCCGGGCAACGTGCGGGAACTCGAACACACGATCGAGCGTGCTGTGCTCATGTGCCGGGCGGAGGAAATCCAGGCCGCCGACCTTTCGCTCAATCCGCAGCGCGTCCAGACGCAAAGCATGGAAGATCTCAGCCTGGAAGCTGTCGAGGCGATCCTGGTCCGCAAGGCACTGCAGCGTTTTCAGGGCAACGTGAGCCAGGCGGCCGAAGCCCTTGGATTGAGCCGCGGAGCGTTGTATCGTCGCATGGAAAAGTATGGAGTCTAGCTCCAGACCGAACGTTCCCCATCCGCCAAAACGAGCCCGGCTTTTATACGAGCACCGCATCAGCCTCTACTCATTTCTGGTGGCGTTGCCGGGGCTTTTGCTCGGCAGCGTTTTTGTCTGGATGCAGCCGTGGACCGTGGGATCGCGACTGGCCCTGCTCGGCGCCGAGTTGTTCGTATGGTGGCTGCTGGCGGCCGCCCTGCAAGAGCAAACCACGCGTCCGTTGCAGACTCTGGCCAACGTGATTGCTTCCCTTCGCGAAGAAGATTATTCGTTTCGTGCCCGCAACGCCGGACCCCAGGACGCGCTCGGCGAGCTATCCCTCGAAGTGAACGCGCTGGCCGACATGCTCTCGTCGGAGAAGATTCGCACCATCGAAGCGACGGCCCTGTTGCAGCGCGTAGTCGATGAGATCGACGCGCCGCTCTTTGCTTTCGATCTCGCCGGCAGGCTGCGCCTGGTGAACCCTGCAGGTGAGCATCTGCTTCGTTTACCAAGAACTCGCATGCTAGCCAGTACGGCCTCGGAACTGAACCTGCAGCCGTGTCTCGCGGCACCGAACGAGAGCGTCGTCGAACTGAATCTGAACGAGTCACAGGCGCGCTGGCTTCTGCGCCGCAGTACGTTCCGCCAGGATGGCGTCCCGCACACGCTGGTGGTTCTTTCCGATGTGAGCCGAGCGTTGCGAGAAGAGGAGCGCAAGGCTTGGCAGCGCCTGATCCGCGTGCTGGGACATGAGCTCAGTAATTCGCTGGCGCCGATTAAGTCGATTGCCGGCAGCCTCAGTTCGCGGGTTTCGTCTACCGCGATGGACGCCGACGTGCGCAGCGACCTGCAGCGCGGACTGGAGATCATCGAGACCCGTTCCGAATCGCTGCAGCGCTTTCTCGAAGCCTATCGCAGGCTTGCACAGATGCCGGCGCCAGCCCTGCGCGATGTCCCGCTCGCGCCGCTGATTACGCGCGTCGTCAACCTGGAGACGCGGATGAAGGTTTCGGTTCAGCCCGGACCCGACCTCGTGTTCCGGGCCGATCCCGATCAACTCGAACAGATGCTGATCAATCTGGTGCGTAACGCCGCCGACGCGGTTCTTCAGACCTCGTCACCGGTTCCAGTCGAGGCATCCGAACGGGCGTCGGCTTCCGTCGATGGAAAGGTTGTGGTGCGCTGGGAGGCTGGCCGCGATGACGTGATCATCGGCATTGAAGACGACGGGCCGGGACTTCTGAATCCGGCGAACGTGTTCACTCCTTTCTACACGACAAAGCCCAACGGCAGCGGTGTTGGACTTGTTCTCTCGCGCCAGATCGCCGAAGCTCATGGCGGAAATGTCGAAATCGCCAACCGGGCTCAGGCTCGCGGCTGCGTGGTGAAAGTTATTTTGCCGCGTTCGCCGGCACTGCCAGCGATGGCAGGGCTCTAAGGTCCGTCGGATTCTCAAAGTTCGCTGTGACTGCGCCTAATTCTTCGCGTACTCCGGTCCGGCGTCATGCGCGGGCGGATCGGAGACGGCGCGGATGTAAGAGATGAGCGCCTGAATATCTCCTTTGCTGAGCGTATTTCCCCATGCGGGCATGAGCGCGGACCTGTTGAGCGCGGGTCCTCCGTGGCTGATGACGGCAGCAAGATCGGCATCGCTGATCTTGTTGAACGTGTCGCCCTCGGTGAAGGTGTGCGGCTTCACTTCCAGATTGTCGTAGTTCGAGACCCGTTCCACGGTCGATTCGGAATCGTGACAGCGCTGGCAATATTGATCAGCCAGCCGACGGCCGAGAGTTTGCTCGTAGCCAAGGGCGATCTCTTCGAGTTTAAGTTCGATCTTCTTGTGTGATTTGTCCAACGTGGAAGCAGTGATTTGATAACGTCCCGCCATTCCTCCGAGAGAGACGTTAGTCGTCACCTGTCCGCTGGAGTCGGTGAGGCCGGCGGTCGGATCGAATGTCACCCCGGGGGCAGCGATGAAATCCACCAGCGCTCCTGTGACCGCGTTGCCCTGTTCGTCGTTGACTTGCACGACCACCGGCTGAGGCAGCAGGCTCCCGGTCTGGACGATCTGTTTCCCGCCGCTCGATTCGACCAAAGCCGCGCCGAATGCTGAGGGCTTGAGAGGCGGCGCAGACTCAGTTTTGTGTGAGCACGATACGGCGAGCATGAGAACGGGCATCATCGCGGCCAGCGAGCAGCGTCTCATTTTCTTGCACCCTCGGATTTGTTTCCGCCCTTTTGTGAGATCAGGAACGCGGTCAGTGCGTGGGCATCTTCATCGCTCATGGCGCGATTCGGTTCCACCGTGCCAGGACGCAATGCCTGTGGGTTCTTCATCCACGCATAGATCCACGCTGCGGTCAGACGCGAGCCGACATGCGCCAGGGTTGGGCCAATGTATCCCTTGTCATTCTTCACATCGACGATGTGGCAGGCCTGGCAGGCATACTTTCCGTAGAACAATTGCTTTCCCAGTTCGATCTGGCCCTGCGAATATCCGTTGAGCGGCATGGAATCCCGGTCGACTGCGGGACTCTGATAGACGGTCATCATGTAGTCGGCGAGCTCGTTCGTTTCGGCATCGGTGAGGTTAAAGCGCGGCATGCGGCGGATGAGCGCCGGACGCAGGGTTCCCGGATTCTTCAGGAATTGCACCAGCCAGTCGCGTTGCACGGAACTGCCTTCCCAACTGAGGTCGGGAGCCATATCGCCGCCGTGCCCGCTGATGCGATGGCAGCTGAAGCAGGCAAGATCGGTGATCAGTTTTCCAGCCTTGCCGGCTGGCTGGTAATCGGATTCAGGCGTGGCCGGCACAGCCAGCGACGGTGGCAGCGTGGCCGAGCGGTCGTTCAACGCGAGCAGGGCAGTTGTAAGCGCGTCGACTTGCGCCGACGTGAAGGTGTACTGCGGCATCTTCAGGCCGGGTGAAAAGGACCGCGGCTGGCGGATTTTGCCGGCAATGTAATCGGGCAAGGTATGCGCCATTCCGGGCAGGAAAATCAGCTGCGTGGTCGGCTTGCTCCCGATGCGGCTCAGCTCAGGCGCGAAATTCTCCGGCTTCTTGATGCCGGAGATTTCATGGCACGAAGCGCACCCGTAATCGGAAACCAGCCGCTTGCCGTGAGCAATCTGGTCGGCAGTCGCCGCTTCGAGATGAACGTTGGCTAACAGGTCAGAATCAGCTTTCGCCTCGAGAAACCCAGCGAGAGTGACGATCTGGGAGTCATTGAAGCGATAATGTGGCATTGCAGTGCCGGGATCGTATTGGCGCGGATTCCGCAGCCAGCCCTGCAGCCACTCGGGCCTGACTTTGCTGCCGATGCGGGTCAGCTCAGGGCCGACATCCCCGCCCACAATATTTCCCGCGGCGTTCTGTACTGAGTGGCAGGAGGCGCAGAAAGATTCTCCGTAGAGGCTTGGGCCGGCGGAAGCATCGGACGCCGCCTTTGCGGAGATCGTCGCCGTGTCTCCCGGAACCGGCGTGCTGTTGGCCATCAGGAATGCCGACATGTCTCGCGCGTCGTCGTCGCTCAGCTTGAAATTCGGCATGGTCGCCGTCGCGGCGTAGGCCTGTGGATCTTTCAGCCATGCGTAAATCCACTCCCGCGAGGTCTTGTCGGCGATGTGCGATAGCGAAGGTGGATCATCGGTGGCCTTCATCGTCGTGCCATCGGGCAACTTCACCGTGTGGCAATGCACGCAGCCATAGCGCGAGAGCATGGAGCGTCCCTGATTCAGCTGTGGCGTGCCGGGAAGCGGACCGCGGTGGCACTGTCCGCACGAGGACTCGATGTATTTCACCGGCAGGATCGGCTGCTCCCAGGCCAGCGTGCTGCGGTGCGCTTCCTCAACCGTGGTGGCGACGCCTTGCCCGCGATGGCAGACGGTGCATCCGAACTCATCGAGCTTGTGCGGAATCACCGGATGCTTACGAAACGGCTGAACTGCGACATCGCTCAGGCTGGCCTCGCTCAAGCCGACGTGGCAGCTCGAGCAGCGGTCGACCACGCCGAGATCCGGCAGCCAGATCTGCTGAATGCCTCCCTGAAAGTGCCGGCGCAGCGTGTTGGCCTCACTGCGGTTGCGGATCAGGTTCAGGTAGCCGTGCTGGTAGTGCCGCCACTCGCTGAAAAAATTCTTTGCCGGAGCGATGGCCAGCGACAGGAGGAAAATCAGGCTGACCACACCGAAGGCGCGCACGCTGTCTCCGAACACTTTCTGCCACAGCGACGTGAATTTCTCTTTCATGATCGCCGTTTCCCTGTGAGCTTCGTATCAGGCATTGTGATGAATACCCGGTTATGAAACGCAGTTATGAAATTTGCCATGGCCACACCCAGGCCCATCCCGGCCCGCGGAAAAATGTGCCGACGGCGGTCAGCACGATTAGTTCGACCAAAAACCACGTCATCACCCAAAATGAAAGCGGCCTGCCCGATAAGTAGCGCCGAAAGGCCGACGAACTCTGTGGAGAACTGTTCGCCGCGAGAAGCATCAGGCCGGCCATGATCAAGGTCGGCACGAGCGCCACGATCACATCGAGCCAGGCCAGAAATGCCAGCAGGAAGATCAACACGACAAAGAAAATTCGTAACCGCCGCTGCCGATCTTTCAGGAACAATCCGTCGGCTTCGATGTTGACCTTGAAATAAGGAATGACGATCAAAGCCATCACAACCAATCCAGGCACCAGTACGCCCGCGACGACAGGTGGAAAATAGTGGAGCATTTCCTGCAATCCCAGGAAGTACCACGGGGCTTTCGCTGGATTCGGAGTGTGCGAGGGATCAGCCAAACCTTCCAGGGGAGCGTTGAAGGCGAGGGCGATCCACACGAGCACGACAGCGAGCGTCATGATGGCCACGCCGGCCCGAAATAACACTTCGGGAAAGGTCTGGACCTGATCTTCGGTCTCGGCCTTTACCTGCGCGGAGGTGCGCCGCGTGATGAAGACGATGCGACGCGGCGATTTCTTGGCATTGGAATCGACGCCCGCGACGAACTCTTTATCGGCCATGACTACTGCGCCTCCTTGGCTGAGATCGGAGAGGCATTTTGCGAATCCAAAGCTTGCGCCCGGACGACGGCCGGCTCGCTTGAGTGCGAGTAGAGTCCGCCGTCTTTGCGAATCCGCCAGAAATGAATGGCCACGAAGAAGATCGCCGCCAGCGGCAGAATCATGCAGTGCAGCACGTAAAAGCGAAGCAGAGCATTCGCGTTCACGGCGTTGCCGCCGAGCAGCAAGAAGTGAATCTTGTCGCCAATTATGGGCACGGCGGAAGCGATATTCGACCCAACGGTGATTGCCCAATATGCCAGCTGATCCCAGGGCAGCAGATAGCCGGTGTAGCTGAGCAGCAGGGTGATTAGCAGCAGGATGACACCGATTACCCAGTTAAATTCGCGCGGCGTCCGGTACGCGCCACGGTAAAAGACTTTGAACATGTGCGCGAAGACCAGGAAAACCATGGCATGCGCCGACCAGCGATGCAGGTTGCGGAGGAACAGCCCCGAAGAGACGACGAATTGCAGATCCTTGGTGTCGGCGTAAGCCTGCGGCACAGAGGGGTGGTAGTAGAGCATCAGCGGGATGCCGGTCGCGACCAACAAGAAGAATGTCCCGAGCGTGAGGGTTCCCAGATACCAAGTGGCGCTGAAACTCAGCATTCGGGTCCGTACCTTGGTCGAGAACAAGTGCAGAAACACATTCTGCTGGATTGCCAATGCGCGTTTCAGCGTGCTCGATCCAGTGCCGCTGCGGAAGATCGAGCGCCACACGCGCGTGCCGCGCAGGTCGTCGAAATATTGATTGACAGTCGCCATGTCAGACCCTCACAAAGGAATCGCGCGCTAGCGGCGGAACGTCGGTTGAGCGGTCCACCAAGAGGTCGCCGTCGTCATTCAGCCAGATGCGCTTCCAGGGCAAGGACTTGGGCGCGGGCCCTTCAATCTTCTCCCCTGGCTTATGACTGGCCTGATCGAACGCATAGAACTTGCTGCCATGACATGGACAGGCGATGATGCCGGCCTCCGGCTTCCACGCTGTCAAGCAGCCCAGGTGCGTACAGACCGCGCTCAGCGAGAAGTAGCCTTCCTGCGAATGGATGATGTAAATGCCGGTGTTCACATCGAGCGTGACCGAGTCCAGCGGATAGCGGTCGGGCTTGCCGGCGTTGACCACGGGCGACGGCTCGTAGAGCACATTCGGTTCAAGGTACTGATAGGCAAACGCGGCCGTGCCCGCCGCTGCGATGCCGAGCGAGCCCAGGCCCAGTTTCATGAAGAACTGCCGCCGGCTTACGTCAGCTACGGGTTTGGTTTCTTCAGCCATAGATTTCTCGTTACTTTTGAAGTCCCGACCCGATGGCCGCAATCGAGATCAAGCCGGTCGGCTCGGCGGGAAGCAGGTTGTACGACTCCATGGTGATCGTGCCCACCGGACAGCGCATGGCGCACAAGCCACAGCGGATGCACCGGGTCTCGTCTTTCAGCATCGCGGAGCCGGTCACGATGCCGAGTTCGTCGGCGGAGACCTCGTCAAGCTCCACGCCGAAACATTCCTGGTGATCGCGGATGTGTTGCACAGCTGCGGGCTCGAACCCGATGCAGTCCAGCGAAACGAGTTCCAGGCATTTCTCTGGACACACATCTACGCAGCCGCCGCACAGGATGCACATGCTGCCGTCTTCCGGCGATCCTTCAAAAATCGTGTTGACCCAGCAGTGAAGACAGCGTTGGGCTTCCGCTATCGCGCCGGCCGCGTCGTACCCGATCTCTACCTCGGTGACGCCGGTGCGGCGCTCGAGAGGCAACATCGGCACCGATTGGCGGTTGACGTCGAGATAGCCGAGCGGCATCCCATGGCGCTTGAAGATCTCGACTTCGATGACGGGATCGGGATGCTTGCCACCTCGCAGGTATTCGTCAATGCCGACCGCAGCGCGCTTCCCGTCGCCAACGCTGTCGATGATCAGGCGCGGGCCGAAAACGCAGTCGCCGCCCGCAAAGATGCCGGAAGCGGAGGTCATCAGTGTCTGTGGATTCACGGCAATCAGGCCGCGCGGCGAGAGTTCTACTTTGTCTTCCGTGGCCAGAAAGTCGAGACGTGCGGCCTGCCCGATCGCCATGATGATGGTGTCGCACTCGATCTGG
>Ga0187772_10000321_pt1 | contig 21353 bp, 20 predicted proteins | sample 0116_SJ02_MP15_2_FD_133137 | JGI IMG/M metagenome (GOLD analysis project Ga0187772, IMG submission 133137) | Tropical peat soil microbial communities from peatlands in Department of Meta, Colombia - 0116_SJ02_MP15_20_MG | ecosystem: Environmental > Terrestrial > Soil > Wetlands > Peat | place... | reverse complement strand
CACTCTTCTTCATTATCTTACCCCCTATGAAATCTATGTCCCCTCAGGCTATTTTTATTTTCTCAGCCAATATACCCCATTTTCTTTGAAATCTCCAAGTGGATTCCAATCAACAAAACCTTGGACTACCCAAATAGCGATAAGTTCCTTTACCTTCTTGGGAAGGGCGCTCCGTTTTTTTTGTTGTCAGGTACAACTCCCTTCTTAAGCCATTGCCGGTTCTCCAGAATCACATCGTCAACAATCTCTCCGCAAAAGATACATCTCCACCCCCAATAACGTTCTTGGTCACCGAAAAATTGTTCGTAAGCCATGGCTTTGCCACAGCGATCACACTTCATGTATGAACCCACCATGAAATTATCAGAGAGTTTATCAGGACAAAGTTACGAGGTCAACAAGCACTTAAGAGAGAACTGAGACATCAAAATTGGGAACGCAGTGTGTCAGTTGGAACATCGTGGCACAAGTGGGGAATCAACGAGAAAAAAGTTTCTGTGGAAAGCGTTTGGAAAGCGAAATTTTGAGGAGGTCAAAAAGAAAAAGTCCTCTTATTTCAAGGGCCTTTTCTCGGAAAAATGGTGGAGGCGGCGGGAATCGAACCCGCGTCCAATCTTTCTTTGCCTATCCATTTCTCACTCAAATATTGAGCTTTGAAGAAAATGCGGGGAGAAGCTGACACTTTGTTGCCCGCTCGTATCTTTACTCATAGTGTCCTCTCGCTAAGAATTATGACCAAGGTGACCGCTTCGGGAGGCCACTCAAATGCCGTGGGATTGCGGTTGTACTATGATGGTGTGAGTCGGCCTTCGCGGTTTGGTATGGAGATTGCTCCGGATCCCATGAAAGACTACTTCTTGCACTTAGATGCTGGTGGCGATTTTCTGAATAACCTGTCTCCGACTGCTACCGATCCCAAATATAAGGACTCGGCCTCCATCGACAGGACGACGTACAAGGAAATCGGAACGTGGAGACTGACAGTGCAATAATGGAATAGACTTTTTGTACCCTTCCGGCTAAACAAGGCAAAAGGTCCTTTCTGTAAAGTTGCTGAATGGGCCTTTTGTATTTGGCTCAAGGATTTCTATCCCACCTCCTGATCCCTTGCATTCCCGAATTCTCAGTCACCGAAGAATTGGAATTTATTTTGCAAATTTGGGGGAGACCAAATAAAATAAGAATCGATGGAACCGATTGTCGTCATCGGGGCAGGGCTGGCGGGGTGTGAGGCGGCCTGGCAGATTGCCAAGAGAGGAGGGAAGGTGATCCTCTATGAGATGAAACCGGAGGTCTATTCTTCAGCCCACCGCTCTCCCTTCTTTGCAGAATTGGTCTGTAGTAATTCTTTCAAATCAGAATCCCTCGAAAATGCTCCGGGCGTCTTGAAGGAGGAGATGCGGAAATTAGAATCCCTCGTTTTAAGAGTCGCCAAAGAGGCGAGGGTTCCTGCGGGAGACTCTTTGGCCGTGGATCGGGAGGTTTTTTCAAGACAGATCACTCAGACCTTGGAGGGCTTAGACAATGTGGAGGTGATCCGGAGGGAGATTTCTTCTATTCCTCAAGACCGGATTACGATTATCGCCACAGGTCCGCTGACGTCTGAAGTTTTCAGTAAGGAGATTCAGAAGGTGACCGGGAGCCGCCACCTCTTTTTTTATGACGCCATCTCACCCATCGTTACGGCCGATTCGATCGATTTTGAGCATGCCTTCAAATCGTCCCGGTACGGGAAGGGGGGAGAGGACTACGTCAACTGTCCGATGGATGAGGAAGCCTATGGCCGGTTTGTGGAGGCCTTGAATCAGGCGGAGAGGGCGCTGGTGCATCCGTTTGAAAAGAGGTATCTCTTTGAAGGATGTCTTCCCGTTGAGGAGATGGCGGAACGGGGCAGGGAGACGCTTGCTTTTGGGCCCCTCAAGCCGGTTGGCCTCGTCGATCCGAAGACAGGAAAACAGCCATTTGCCGTCGTCCAGCTGAGACAGGAGGACCGGTTTGAAACGCTTTTCAATCTGGTGGGGTTTCAAACCCGATTGAAGCATGAAGAGCAGAAGAAGGTATTTCGAATGATTCCCGGGTTAGAAAAAGCGGAATTTGTTCGACTGGGCTCTATCCATCGTAATACTTTTATCGACTCCCCTCGACTGCTGGGTGAATCGCTCCGACTCAGGACGCTTCCGGATCTCTTCTTCGCCGGGCAGATTACGGGGGTGGAGGGGTACATGGAATCGACGGCGATCGGGCTGCTGTCCGGAATCAATGCCCATCGATATGCGAATGGAATGGCGGCTATCGTGCCCCCGGCCACGACTGCCATGGGTGCACTCGTCGGTTATATCACCCATTCTACCGCCGTCCCCTTTCAGCCCATGAACATCAACTTTGGCCTGTTTCCTCCTTTGCCGGGGAAAAGCAGAGGCAGAGGGAAACGACTCCTTTTGGCGAAGCGAGCGTTGAGGGACATGGAGGAGTGGAAGAACAGAAGTGAGGCATAAAAAAACCGGGAGCCGAATGACAGTGAGGAATCGATGAAACAGAAAAACTGTTTTCGATGCGGGAAGGAGCTCCTGCCTGGGGGTCCCTTTTATATCGTCCATATTAGGGTTGTCTCAGGGTTTGACGGCATCCTGACAGAAACGGCGGAAGGGATTGATCAAGAATTGAGGGAGCTGATTGAGCAAGCTGAACATTTGGACCCCAGCGAGCTGGAGAAAGATGTTTATGAAGAGATCACTCTGGTCATATGCAAGAGTTGTCGAGACCGGTTTGTGGATGAGATTCAGCACCCCTGGGAAGGTCCCTTCCGGATCCGGAAAGATCCGGACTCCTTTCTCCATTGAAGCTGACCTCCCGCCGCCTTGTCCCGACATTTTTTGCCGCCCTCCTTTCTTCCTCCGCCAAGAGACTGTGCCATAATCGAAGAAAAACCACTTGCGTTGCAAGACGAGACAGGCGGTCAGGTGACGAAGCTTTAGACCTGCCTGCGCGAAGCCGCTTCGGCGAAGGCAGGGCGGAAACCTTTTATCGGTCGGCTACTGGGCTGCTAGCCTATGAAAAGAGTGTATTAGGAAGAACCTCGATTACCCATACTTCTAAATGACCGCATTCTAAAGCTGAGCAGCCTGACTGTCTGTCTCGTCTGTTTTCTACCTCCTTCATGATCACCACACAATCTCCGGGGGAGGCTGAAAATCACTTGACAAAAGGCCAAATATATGATTAGTTGGTTCAACTGATTCAATTGAATTAAAAGAATGGAAAAGCGGACCCTGTCTTTAAAGAAGCTAACCGACGCCGTTTTGAAGAACGGATCGAGGGAGATGACCGGCCGCTTGCGGGGCGCCCGGGTTCGAGAGGCGATTGAGAAGGTATTGGGAGAGGAGAAGGGATCCCTCCGCGTCGTCCTTGATTTCTCGGGGATGGGCTCCATCGACTTTTCCTGGGCCGATGAGGTGGTCGCCAAGATGATCTCCCGGCTTTGGGGCGGCGAGTACGGGGAAAAGTTTCTCGTCCTGAAGAACCTCAGTTCCTCTCAGGCCGAGAACATCGATGTGGCCTTGGAGAGGAAGAGATTGGCTCTTCTGATCACAGGGCCCGAAGGTTGGCGAATCATCGGCTCCTTGAATAATTATTTGATTCATACGTTAAACCGGGTGATGGAGAGGAAGCAACTGACCCCAAGGGAATTGTCCGAAGAGGAAGGGATTGAAATGAACACGAGCGGCACGCGGCTTCTCAATCTTTACAAGAAGCGTCTTGTCGTGCGAGCGGAGAGGCCGATGATGGGAAGGAAAGATTCCCATCGGGGGAGGCAATACATTTACCAATCCCTCCTTTTCTAAGGAGCGTGGAATGGCAGAACTGAGGAGAGAGCCCGTTACAAGAATGTGGGTGGTGGTCACCAATGAAAACCCCAAAGGTCCATCGGATTACCTTCCCTTCAAACCTCCCTATCGCGTCCCGGAGCCGGAGAGCCTCTGCCCTTTCTGTCCCGGGAATGAGAAGATGACGCCTCGGGAGACTTTTTCATTGAGGGGCGATAAAGGGCGATGGCTTGTCCGGGTCGTCCCTAATAAATCTCCTTTTTTCCATATCGAGGGAGACTACGACCGAAGACCCGAGGGAATGTACGATATCATGGAAGCCATCGGCGCCCACGAGATCGTCGTAGAGACTCCTGATCACGATCAGAACCTGGCCACCATGGAGCCCGGGCAGATCGAGAAGATCCTTCTGGCTTACAGGGAAAGGTTGGTCGACTTGGAAAAGGACGAGCGGTTTCAGCAGTTCCTCATTCTGAAAAATCATCCCGGCATCTTCAACCGTCATCCCCATTCCCATCTCATGGCGATGCCGGTCATCCCGAAGAGGATGGACGAAGAAATCTGGGGGACCCTGGATTACTACCAGCGCAAGGAGCGCTGCATTTTCTGCGACATCATCAAAGAAGAAATTTCTGCGAAGAAGAGGGTGGTTCTGGAGACCGTCCATTTTTTGATCTTCCTGCCCTTCGCCTCGCGCTACCCCTTTGAAGCCTGGATCATCCCAAAGGTTCACGCTCCCGATTTTCATCGGATCAAGGGAGAAGAGATAGTCGATCTATCCGTTGCGATCCAGTCGCTGTTCCATTCCTTTTTTAAACTCCTTTCCGATCCTCCTTACAGTCTTGCGTTTCATACTTCCCCGGTCCGGAATCGATACCACCGGCAAGAATACCACTGGCATATCGAAACCCGGTTACGGATCGGATTGCGGGAAGGGTTCGAATGGGGAACGGGGTTTTTCGTCAACCCCACGCCGCCTGAGGATGCCGCAAAGTTCTTAAGAGAGGTTCTTTAAAGAATGAAGAGTTGAGAATGGAAAACTTGGAGTTAAGAAAATCGGACCGATTCGAAGGGAGACCTTTTGAAGCCAAGAGGCGCAGACGGAAATGGGTTCTCCTTTCAGGATTCGTTCTTGTCGGCTTTTTCCTTTTGATTTACTATTTCGTCATTCCTTCCCCTTCTTCACCGCCCCCTGCCTCCGTGATATCCACTTCCCAGGAACCCCAGCTTCAGACGATCGACGGGGAGGTCGAAGAGCGAAGCACTCTTTTCAAATCCTTGGCGGAGAAGAACATTCCTCCTCGATGGATCGATCTGATCATTTCCAAATTGAAGTCCTATGTAAATTTTAAAAAGATCAAAGGAGGAACCTACCGTCTCATTACCGATGAGAAGGGGGAACTGGTGAAGTTTGTTTATGAAGCGGGTCCGACCGAGGTTTATGAAATCGAAAGGAACGGCCAAGAATATGTCGCACATAGGAAGGACGTTTCCCTCGAAACCCGCCGGGTGAAGGTCGTCGGAGAAATTCGTTCTTCTCTCTTCGAAGCCATGGATGCCGCCGGAGAGCAAGACCCTTTGACCATCGCCTTTGCTGAAATCCTGGCCTGGGAGATCGATTTTTATAAGGGTGTCCGGGAAGGGGATCGATTTAAGATGGTGGTAGAAAAGGTGTACAAAGGAGATCAATTCGTCGGATACGGAACGATCCATGGCGTCGAATATCAGAGGGGAGAAAAAATTATCAGAGGGATCCACTACAAAGACGGCTATTATAATGAGAACGGAATTTCCATGAGGAAGGCATTCTTAAAGGCTCCTTTAAGGTTTAACCGGATCAGTTCCAAATTCAGTTGGGCCCGGAAACATCCCATCCTCGGGGGATTGAGACCCCATTTGGGTGTGGATTATGCGGCTCCACCCGGCACCCCGATTTGGGCCGTGGCAGACGGAGCCGTTACCTCTTGCGGATGGAACAATGGATTCGGGAACCAGGTGATTCTCAGCCATATGAATGGTTACACGACCTGTTATGGGCATCTTTCCCGCTTCGGCCCTGGGATCCGAAAAGGAGTGAGGGTCAAGCAGAAACAGGTGATCGGATATGTGGGATCCACCGGTCTCTCCACAGGACCTCATCTGGACTATCGGTTGTCGAAGGACGGGCAATTCCGGAATCCTTTAAAGGAGACGTTTATACCCGGCGTTCCTATCCAACGGAAAGAGATGGGAATGTTTGGAAAGAAGAGAGACGAAGTGTTGGGGTGGCTCCAAGGGGATTCACCCTATTGGAAGAAAATAGAAGAGGGAGAAACAAAAACGGAACGGCTAGAGTGAGGCGGATATGGGGGAGAAAAAAAAGATTCTTATCGTGGATGACGAGCGGGATATCGTCAAGGCTTTGATGATCCGGCTTCAAGGAGCTGGCTACGAAGTGGTCACCGCCTTTGATGGGGCCCAAGCTATTTTTGTGGCTCACAAAGAAAGTCCGGATCTCATCCTCCTTGACATTCGAATGCCGGCCGGGGACGGGTTCAGCGTTGCCGAGAAATTGAAGCATTCCAAAAATACTCTTTCCATTCCCGTCATCTTTCTGACAGGGAGTCCGGAGAGGGACTCAGAGGAAAAAGCCATGACACTGGGCGCTCGTTTTTATATAAAGAAGCCTTATGACCCTGAAGAGCTATTGGATGCGGTCAAGAGGGCGTTGGAGAAAGACCCGGGCCTCGCTTGAATTCAAGGGGCCGTCCCTGTCTCTCTCCGGTGAGACCGTGTCCTGACGATGAAAGGGGGTAGATACGGGTGGGTTTGCATGGCGGCAGGATCGGCCTTCCTCAGGTTCGGCATGTGGCCCTTTAGCGTTACGATAGAGAGAAAAGAGGATGAGAACAAGGCAGAATTCAACGTATAAGCGCATTTTAGCCGAGGTCGAGAAAGAAGTCCGGATTCACCCCCGTTATGCAGACCTTTGGAATCAGCTCGCTCTCCTCTTGATGGTCGAGGGAGAAAGGAAGAAGGCAGAGTCCCATTTTCTGGAGGCGTTGCGCCTGAATCCGAAGTACCGAGAGGCGAAAATCAATTTGGGCTTTCTGTATATGGAGATGAGGCGGTGGACGGAAGCTGAAAAGATTTTTCTCTCCGAGGTGAAAAGACATCCCGAGGATGGTTTTCTCCATCATGTCTTGGGAATTCTGTATCTTCAAACAGGAAAAAAGAGTGAGGCCGTTGCTCAAATTCATAAAGCGATCCGGTACCGCTCCCGCGGCCCGTCTTATTTTAAGAAGGAGGAAGCCCGCCGGAGAGGGATGCCCCACCTCGATCACAAGGCAGAAAGGGTATTGAAACAGGTTCGTCTGGATCCTTACGCCCAATTCTGCAATTTCATCGGCCTCCATCTTGCTAAAAAGGGAAGATTTCCGCAGGCCATCAACGTGCTTAAAAAGGCCGCAAGACTGAAGCCAGATGATTTTATTTTTCACGCCAACCTTGGAACTGTCTATTACCACCAGGGAGCGTACTCAAGAGCCGTGCAGGAATTTCAGAGGGCTTTGAAGATCGATCCGTCTTACGGCATGGGGTACGCAAACCTCAGTCATATCTATGGCTTGATGGGCCGGACCCCCGAAGCCCTTCGGCATATGAAAAAGGCGGTTCAGATGAGCCCTCAGTATGCAGACCTCCACTATCGCCTGGCCCTTCTCTACAGTGACCGGAAACGATATGAGGAAGCCGTCTTCGAATTGAGGCGAGCCCTCCGTATCAATCCGAACTACCTCTTTGCAAGGGTCAATTTGGGCGTTCTCTATGAAGATCAGAAGAGATGGAAAGAAGCAAGAAGGGAGTATGGGAAGATCCTTCGAATCAAACGCGACGGAGAGCACATTCGAAAGCGGTTGAAAAGATTCGGCCGACCAAGAGGAAGATAAATGATGGTTCCTGCCAGCCCTTCCAAAGCAGCCGGGGCTCAATCCGTCCTGATAATTCATCAAGGTGCCCTGGGCGACTTCATTCTCGCTTTGCCTGCTCTCGAAACGCTCCGCAAGGCCTTTCCGCAGGCCAAATCGGTGATGATGGGATATCCGAGAATTTTGGAGCTGGCGGAGAAGCGATTCTACGCCGACGATATCCTCTCCGTCGATCAAAAAGGGATGGCCTCTTTTTTTGTTCGAGAAGGGTCCCTGGATCCCGCTCTCTCCCAATTTTTTAAGGGTTTCGATCTCATCGTTGTCTTTGGAAGAGACGGCGAGGGAACAATCACCCAGAACCTAAGAAGAGTATGTGAGGGTCGAGTTCTTCACATTCGTTCTTTTCCGGCCTGGGATGAGAAGGTTCATTTAACCGACCACCTGCTCAGGCAGGTTGCCCAATACGGATTTCCGGCTTCCGGGTCAATCCCTAAGCTCCATTTGAAGGGGAGGGATCGGGAGTGGGCAGGGGATTTCTGGAAAAGCAAAGGGATGACCCCGGAAGAGCGTTCGAAGGTCGTCATCCTGCATCCGGGCAGCGGGAGCAGGAAGAAGGTCTGGCCTCTTAATCGATTCTTGGACCTCGCTCATCGGCTTCAGGAGGGTGGCGGCTCAAAAATCCTCATCGTTCTTGGTCCGGCCGAGGGCCCGGAGGTACAGAAGGCCTTCGAGGGGATGGAACCCACCCCGCCCATTCTGGTGAAGGGGTTAACCCTTCTGCAACTGGCATCCGTGATGGAAGGGTGTCGGTTCTATGTCGGAAATGATTCCGGTATTTCTCATCTGGCCGTTGCATTAGGGATTCCTACAGTGGCCATCTTTGGGCCCACGGATCAAACGGTCTGGGCGCCAAGGGGTGAAAAGATATTTGTCGTTTCCAGGGGAGTCCATTGCTCCCCCTGCTCTCAAGAGCATTTCGTCCTATGCAAGGATTTCGAATGTCTGAGAGGGATCGAGATGGAAGAGGTTTTAGAGGGGTTGAAGAGAATTTGGGTTTAACTTAAATTTTAGTAACCCGGTAGCTCTTTCAAATGGAGCAGGGTGGGCCCACACTCAGAAATGCTTCCCAAACTTCAGAAGGCGGGATTTTGTATTTTATAGCACCGAGACGGAGCGCGTTGAGTGGACTCAGCATTATTTTGGAGGCCATCAGAATGATTCACGGAAAGGTTTCCGCCCTAAAGCTTTCTCAGCATTCCTGACTGAGGGCCCATTGAGGTGATTTTGCAGGGAGCCGAAGTGTTACAAACCTTAGGAAAGGAGGAAGAAGATGGAAGAGAAGAAAGTGGGAGAGATCATCAAATTTTTTGGAAAGATCAGCGTCGCAGCGCTACGGTTATCGGAGGGATCGTTAAAGGTGGGGGATACCATCCACATTGTCGGCCATACGACCGATGTCACTCAAACCATCGATTCCATGCAGATTGAGAACAAAAATGTTCAGGAGGCAGGACCGGGGGCGGATCTCGGGATCAAGGTAAAAGGCCGGGTGAGAGAACACGACGTCGTCTACAAAGTGGTGGAGTGAACCCGTTAGAAAGGGGAGAGGATATCGCGGGACTTTCTAACGGGGTGAACGCTGATAGAGGGAAGGAATCATTCGGAATGAAAACCGGAGTCGCTCATCTTCCGCTTCACTACGGGAAGGCGCCTGTTTGGCTTTTTCAGAGGATGAAGAGCCTGGCGAGGGAGATCACCCTTGCTATCATCGACGCTTATGGGACGGAAGAAATACTTTCCCGGCTCTCCGACCCTTTCTGGTTCCAGGCCTTTGGCTGTCTGTTGGGGTTTGATTGGCACTCGAGCGGCGTGACGACGACCGTCTGTGGCGCACTGAAAGAAGGCATCAAAGGGATGGAGAAGGAACTGGGGCTTTTCATCGCGGGAGGGAAAGGAAGGGCTTCCAGAAAGACCCCGGTTGAAATCGAAGAGATTTGTTCCCAAAGAGCGATGGATGGAATCCCTCTTATTTATGCGAGCCGGATGTCTGCAAAGGTGGACAGTGCCGCCGTTCAGGACGGATACCAAATCTACCATCACACTTTTTTCTTCACTCAGTCAGGAAACTGGGCAGTGGTCCAGCAGGGCATGAATGAACAAAACCGATATGCCCGAAGATATCATTGGTTCAGTCAGGGGGTAAAAGATTTCGTCTGCGAACCACACTGGGCAGTCTGTTGCGATCAAAAAAGAGAGGGCTTAAACCTTGTGGCTCGAGAGAGTGAAAGGGCCAGGCAATCCATCATGGAGCTTTCGAACGAGAAACCTGAGTTTCTGATTTCTGAAGGGAAGAGGGTCAACGAACTTTACCTTCCCAAGGAGCATTCTGTTCCCATGGAAGGGATTCGCCTGGAAAAGCTGGAAAAGATATTTATTCAAATCTATGAGCATGCACCGAAGAATTTTGAGGGACTTCTCGGAATGCGAGGGGTGGGCCCGAAAAGCCTTCGGGCGCTCAGCCTGATCTCAGAGCTGATCTACGGGGCCAAACCCAGTTTCAGAGACCCGACTCGATTCAGCTTTGCTCACGGCGGGAAAGACGGCCATCCTTATCCTGTGGATCGAAAAGTCTATGATAAGACGATTGAAGCGCTGAGAGATGCGATTGATAAAGCCAAGGTAGGAAACCGGGAGAAGATGGAGGCTGTCCGGCGACTGAGACATTTTAGCGGCGTTGATAGTTTCCGCCAATCCGGCTGAAGGATTTAGACGTATTTAGGTAAGCACCAAATTACAAGCGTCAAATATCAAACAAATTCCAATGACCAAAATTCAAATTACGAATGAAAGGGTTTTTGGTTATTTGGAATTGGTGCTTGTGATTTATTTGGGATTTGGATTTGGGAATTTGGGATTTCAAGCCTATGCGGTTCATCGCCGATTTTCACATTCATTCGAAATTCAGCCGGGCCACCAGTAAGGAGATGGAGGTGGAGACGCTCGCTCGATGGGCAAAGAAAAAAGGAATTGCTCTCCTTGGAACGGGCGACTTTACCCATCCCACCTATTTTGCGGAGTTGCGGTCGAAATTGGAGCCTTTGGGGAACGGCCTCTTCCGGTTGAAAAAGGGGGATCAGGGCATCCAGTATATTCTGACGACGGAAGTAAGCAATATCTACAGCCAGGATGGGAAGGTGAGACGGATCCACACCCTCCTTTTTGCGCCCGGTTTTGAAGTCGTAGAAGCCATTCGATCTAAATTGGGTAACCTCGGGAAACTCTCCTCAGACGGGAGACCCATCTTCAGTTTCAGCGCGAAAGAATTAGCGAAGATGATCTTAGATATTTCCGGAGATTGCCTGGTCATCCCTGCCCATGCCTGGACGCCGTGGTTTTCGATCTTCGGGGCCAATTCGGGATTCGATTCCATCGAGGAATGTTTTGGAGAACTGTCTCCTCATATCCATGCGATTGAAACGGGCCTTTCCTCCGATCCTGAAATGAATTGGAGGTTATCGGCTCTCGATTCCATCACCCTGATCTCCAATTCGGATGCCCACTCCCCGAACCGGTTGGGGAGGGAGGCCAATGCATTTGACTGTGAACTGGATTATCGGGAGATCGCTGAGACGATTCGAAAGAAAGACCGGAGGAAGCTTCTCTTCACCATTGAATTTTTTCCGGAAGAAGGGAAATATCATTATGATGGCCATCGGCAGTGCGGGGTGATCTTCTCTCCCTCCCAAACCAAGACAAACCAATACCTCTGCCCGAACTGTCATAAGAAGCTGACGGTGGGGGTGATGCACCGGGTGGAGGAACTCGCCGACCGTCCCGAGGGGTTTATTCCGAAGAATGCCATCCCCTCCATCCACCTTATCCCACTGGAGGAGATCCTTGCCGGGGCACTGGGCGTTCGGGTGGGGAGCAAGGCAGTGGAAACTGAGTATGAAAGGCTGATCGAGAGAGCAGGATCGGAATTTAGGATTCTTCTCGACGCGACTCCCGATGAATTGGCCTCGTTTGTTCCATCAAGCATCCTCGACGGGATTGTTCGAATGAGGCAGGGAAAGGTTTCGATCATCCCGGGCCATGACGGCGTCTACGGGAAAATTGATCTCTTCCCCGAGCGACAGCGCGGGGAGGACGTTAAAGAGCAACTCAAATTATTTTAGATTCAGGGCGAGGTTGAGAAATAAGAGATCAGGATAGGCTGCTGCCGTTTCCCTTTAAGGGAGGGTGAGGATGGATAAAGAAATAAAGACGAAAATGGTTATGGTCAGTCAACATCTGATCAAAATGCTGAATTTGGCTTCCGACGCATTTCTAAAGCCAACGGCGAAATCTTTCAAAGAGGCGGAAGAGGTCAAAAATAGGATTCTCCGGTATTCCTCAGAGCTGACCCGTTTTATCATTTCAAAGAGTCCGTCGCGTGAGAAAGGAAAGGGGTGGGCGAAGCCTTATCTCTCTATCGCCTCCAGTTTCGATCGTATGACTTACAATATCGAAGGAATTTTGGATCGGGTAAGAGCTAAGTCTGAACACCATATCCTCTTTAGTGATGGCGCGGTGAGAGAGGTGAACGACATCTTCCAGGAGGTGATGAGACTTTTGGAATACCTTCCGAACCTCATTAGGACCGAGAACAAACTCCTCGGCCAACGAATTGGAGAGGAGGGGAGGTCCGTCTTTGAAATTGTGGATACCTATTCCGAGGAGCATGAAGAGAGACTGATTGAGGGAATCTGCGAGCCGAAACATTCGCCCATTTATTTAGCCATCCTCGAATCCTTAAGGGGAGTCATGGTCCATACTCTGGAGGTGAGCGGGAAGATCGTCTCCATTTCACCCAAATCCTGAATCAGGGAAAACTAATTTCACCCAGCCACACCACTACCAGTTATGCGGGTTATCGGGTAAACGATCTTGCCAGCCGGAGGGGAGAAGTCGCTGGCGGGAAATTCTTTTTTCTTGACAATTAGACGAAGTATTTTAAAATGTGACGTCTGATTCACACTTATTTGACGTAGACCTGGACGCCGCATAAGGTCAAGGGATGCAGAACAAGAAGGTTCCAAGGCGAGAAAGAGAGAAATTAAGACAACGTCAAGAGATGCTTGCCTCTGCAGTCGAGCTTTTCTCGGAGAAGGGATACCACAACGTCTCCATGCACGAGATCGCCGAGAAGGCCGAGTTTGCCATCGGGACACTTTACAAGTTCTTCAAGAACAAGGAGGACCTCTACAAGGCCCTTATCCTGGGACAGGCCGACAAGTTTCATGATGCGCTCACCAAGGCAATTGAAGAGCCGGATGACGAGATTGAAAAACTGCGAAATTACGTTAAGGCCAAAGGGGCAGTCTTTCGTGCCAATGTTTCCATCATCCGTCTTTATTTTGCTGAGACCGGGGGAGCGAGCTTCAACGTCATGGCCGGCCTTGATTGCGAAATCCGGGAACGATATGGCCAATTCCTGCAGACCCTTGCCTCGATCTTTGCAAGCGGGATTAAAAGAAAACGGTTTAAGAAGATCGCTGACCCGTACCATTTAGCCGTTGCCATTGACAGCCTGACCAATGCCTTTCTTTTTCTCTGGCTCGAAGCGCCTGATCGCCATCCTTACCCAGAAAATCCGGATACGATCCTGGATATTCTCTTCAAGGGACTGGTTGCCCCGTGATCCGGAGTGGGGCTTTGCCGACTCAATATGACGAAAATTGATTTTTAAGAGGTGTTTGATGCAACTTCAGGAAAAAGGAGATGAAAGGGTTAAGATGATTGTCGTTTCGGCGGTTCTGCTCGGGGGCCTTATACTGGGCGGTTGCGGCTCGAGGCAGGCTGCTCCCAAGCCCGGTCTCCCCGAGGTTGCCGTGGTGACCATCAATCCCGAGCGCGTCGTACTCACCACCGAATTGCCCGGTCGGACGTCCGCCTACTTTGTTGCGGAGATTCGTCCGCAGGTAAATGGCATTGTCCAAGAGCGTCTGTTCAACGAAGGCTCTGATGTCAAAGCCGGCAGCGTACTGTACAGGATTGATCCGGCGCCCTATCAGGCGGCTTACGACAATGCGGTCGCTGCGCTTGCGAAGAGCAAAGCCAATCTCCCGCCCATCCGGTTGAAAGCCGAGCGTTACAAGGAGTTGATTGCTCTCAAAGCGATCAGCCAGCAGGATTTCGATAATGCGGACGCTGCCCTCAAGCAGGCCGAGGCCGATATTGAGTACTCGAAAGCCGCTGTGGAATCCGCCCGTATCAATTTGGCGTACACGCGCATTACGGCGCCGATATCGGGTCGCATTGGCAAATCCAACGTGACCGTAGGCGCTCTTGCAACAGCGTATCAAGGTTCCCCTTTCGCCACGATCCAACAGCTTGATCCAATTTATGTGGACGCAGCCCAGTCGAGCGCCAACCTGCTGCAGCTCAAACGGAACATCGCAGCCGGCCGGATTAAAGGCTCCGGTCCCGATCAGGCACGGGTGAAGCTGCTTCTTGAAGACGGAACAGCCTACCCGCAGGAAGGGACCCTGAAGTTTTCCGAGGTCACGGTTGATCCAAGCACCGGATCGTTTATCCTCCGGATGGTCTTTCCGAACCCTAAGCATATTCTGCTGCCGGGAATGTATGTACGTGCCGTTGTCCAGGAAGGCGTCGTTGACCGTGCCATTCTGGTCCCGCAGCAAGGGGTCTCCCGCGATTCGAAGGGGAACCCCGTCGCGCTGGTCGTGGACGGCTCGGGCAAGGTCGAGCAGCGGATAATTACGGTCGCTGGCGCCATGGACGACAGATGGCTTGTCAGCGAGGGATTGAATCCGGGTGATCGTCTGGTTGTCGAGGGGAGCCAAAGAATTCGGCCAGGGGCTTCCGTCAAGGCTGTCCCATTTGAAGCCGGTCGGAAGGATGGAGGTACCTGATGCTCTCGAAATTCTTCCTGGATCGGCCCGTATTCGCCTGGGTCATCGCCATCATCATCATGCTGGCAGGCGTCCTCGCCATCTATAATCTGCCTATATCGCAGTACCCCCCGATCGCGCCTCCGTCGATCTATATTCAGAGCTTCTATCCCGGGGCCTCGGCGGAGACCGTGGAAAACAGCATCACCCAGATCATCGAGCAGAAGATGACCGGCCTCGACAAGATGATCTACCTGTCTGCTACCAGCGATTCGTCCGGGTCCTCCCGCATCGAGCTGACCTTTGCCCCAGGAACCGACCCGGACCTCGCCTGGGCAAAGGTGCAGAATAAGCTTCAGCTTGCCATGGCGAGCCTGCCCGTGGTGGTCCAACAACAGGGTGTGACCGTCGGCAAGGCCACCCGAAACTATCTGATGATCGTGGGTCTGATTTCGGAAGATGGCAGCATGGACGGCAACGACTTAAGGGACTATGCCCAATCCAACCTGGAGAAGGTCCTCTCACGGGTCCCCGGCGTGGGCGAGGTGGAAGAATTCGGAACCCAGTATGCCATGCGTATCTGGCTGAACCCGGACCGGTTGGTCGATTACGGTCTGACCGTCGATGACGTCGTTGCCGCACTTCAGTCTTATAACGTCGAGGTCTCCGCTGGCCAGTTCGGCGGGGCGCCGGCAGTGAAAGGTCAGCGTCTGAACGCCTCCATCATCGTCCAGAGCATGCTCAAGACCCCTGATCAGTTTGCTGTCATTCCCGTCCGCGTCAATCCGGACGGCTCGATCGTACGGATTAGGGATGTGGGACGAACGGAACTGGGAACTGACGCCTACGACATGGATGTTGTTTACAACGGCAAACCCTCGGCCGGTCTGGCCATCCGGCAGGCCGCCGGTGCAAACGCCTTGGATACGGCCGATGCGGTCAAAGCGAAAATGAGGGAGATGAGCCGGTACTTCCCTCCGGGGATGAAGGTCGTCTATCCGTACGACACCACCCCCTTTGTCAAGGTAGCCATCGGCGAGGTGGTGAAGACCCTCCTTGAGGCCATCCTGCTGGTCTTCCTGGTCATGTGGCTTTTCATGGGGAATATCCGGGCCACCCTGATCCCGACCATCGCCGTGCCGGTGGTGCTTTTGGGAACCTTCGCGGTACTGGGATTTTTCGGCTTCTCCATCAATATGCTTACGATGTTCGCCATGGTCTTGTCCATCGGTCTTCTGGTGGATGACGCCATCGTGGTGGTGGAAAACGTGGAACGGATCATGAGCGAGGAAGGCCTTTCGCCCAGGGAGGCCACCCGCAAAGGCATGGAACAGATCACGAGCGCCCTGATCGGCATCGGGCTTGTGCTCTCGGCGGTGTTCGGCCCCATGGCCTTCTTCGGCGGCTCGACGGGCGTCATCTATCGCCAGTTTTCCATAACCATCATCGCCTCCATGCTCCTGTCAGTAGTGGTGGCATTGATCCTGACGCCGGTCCTCTGTGCTTCCCTCCTCAAACCGGTGGCCGCAGGGCATGAGCCCGCCGAGAATGCGGTCTTTTTCTTGCGGCCCTTTTTTTCGTGGTTCGATCGCATCTTTTTCCGCACCAGAGATCGGTATGTGAAAACGGTCGCGCGCTCCTTCTCGAGGAAACTCCGCTACTTTATCATTTATATCTTGATTGTGGCGGCCGTGGGGATTCTCTTCCTTCGTATGCCCACGTCGTACGTTCCCGACGAAGACCAGGGGGTCCTGTTCGCCCAGGTCATGTTGCCGACGGGCTCCACCATGGAGCAAACGCAGAAAATCGTGTACGAAGTGCAGCGTTATTTCCGGGAAGATGAAAAAGAGGCGGTGGAATCCTGTATGGCAATTACCGGTTACGGCTTTTCGGGAAGGGTCCAGACCAACGGCATGGTATTTATCATGCTTAAAGACTGGAAGTTCCGCGACCGATCGGACCTGAGGGTGAAGGCCATTGCAGAACGGGCCACGAGGGCCTTTTCTCGGATCCGCAATGCCCTGGTCTTTGCCTTCCCGCCGCCTTCGGTCATCGAGCTGGGCAACGCCACCGGGTTTGACTTCCAGTTGCTTGACCGGGGCGGACTCGGTCACGAAAAGCTGATGGAGGCCCGCAACCAGCTCCTTGGTAGGGCCTCAAAGGACAAGCGTCTGGTCAAAGTGCGACCCAACGGCATAGAAGATGTGCCCGAATACCGGGTCGACGTGGATTGGGAAAAGGCCGGCGCCCTTGGGGTTCCGATTACCTCCATCCATGATACCATCTCCGGGGCCTTCGGCAGTGCCTATGTCAACAACTTCATTCAGGGCGGCCGGGTGAAAAGGGTATATATTCAGGCGGATGCTCCCTATCGCATGCTGCCCAAGGACATCGAAAGGCTCTACGTACGCAATACCGCAGGGAGGATGGTTCCCTTTTCCTCCTTTGCCTCCAGCCACTGGACCTCGGGTTCTCCCAGGCTGGAGCGTTTCAACGGTTTTCCGTCTATGAACATATGGGGAGAGCCGGCACCGGGGAGGAGTTCGGGTGATGCGATGAAGGCCATGGAGGACATGGTCTCGAAATTACCGCAGGGGATCGGCTTTGAATGGACCGGGCTTTCCTATCAGGAGCGGACGGCAAGTTCCCAGGCCCCCCTTCTGTATGCCTTTTCCATCCTCGTCATCTTTCTGTGTGTGGCGGCCCTGTATGAGAGCTGGCCAATTCCCATCGCCAACATGCTGATGTTGCCCCTTGGTGTATTCGGCGGGACGCTGGCCACATCGTTGCGGGGTCTGCACAATGACGTCTACTTTCAGATCGGGTTTCTGACCACGCTCGGTCTGACGACCAAGAACGCCATTCTTATCATTCAGTTTGCAAGGGAACGGCTGGCGCACGGCGAAGGACTGATGGAAGCGATCCTTGGGGCGGTGCGGGTGAGATTCCGACCGGTCATCATGACCTCGATGGCTTTTTTCTTCGGAGTCCTGCCGCTGGCCATCGCAACAGGCGCGGGTGCCGGCGCGATGAAGGCCATCGGCACCGCTGTAACCGGCGGGATGCTCTCTGCCACATTCATCGACCTCTTTTACATCCCGTTGCTCTTTGTCGTCGTATTCCGCGTGTTCAAGGGGAGGCAACCACGGCATACGCATGATAGGGGCCCCGATTCCGCCGCTTCTCCGGTGCCGGGTGCGATCGGCTGAAAGAGTAATGGGTGACGTCGAGATGCTTAAGAGGATAAGGAGGATAAGACAACGAGAGCATCTGCCTCGAGTTGTTCCGTGAACCTTTCGCGAAACTGGCTTCATTTCTTGAAAAAGATTCGAACGGCAGAGGATGTCCGACAAAGAGGTTGAGCCAATTCTCCAGCTGTCTGAGGATAAAGGAGGTTGGGCTGAAGATTTAATTTGACAGCGCTTTTTTATTACAATAAGATGAACTGCCGTTCAGAAAGTGAATAAACGTTTTCAATGCCCGTCTAAGGATATCGTTGATCACGGAGACCCAGAGGATAGGCAGAAGAGAAGGGGAATATCCGATGAACCCCATGGATTTGGCTCATGCCCTGGTGGGGATTGTCAATTCCTTTGTCTTCGGGTGGATGATCCGTCGCGAGCCTTATCCGCTTATTTCAAAGGTGGATACGGTTTTAGAAATCTTCTTAGGCGGCGTGCAGCAGATCGAAAGGAGGAGATAGATCCATGAGAGTGAAATATTTCATCGGGTTCATTTTATGGGCAATCGTTTCCACGAGTGCTGTTTGGGCGCAAGAATCTCAAGCGCCTCTCACCCTGGAGGAAAGCATAAAGATCGCCATGGAAAGGAGTCTGACAGTCCATTCCGCCGTAGTCGGGATTGAGGGTTCTGAGTTTAGACGTATGGAAGCAATCACCAATTTCCTTCCTCAATGGACAGGGCAGTATAGCTATACCAAATGGAGTTTTCCGGCTTTTATAGGTAACCTTAACCTCTCGAACCTCACACTCTTGACGCAACAGATCAGTAGTAACGTTTACAACTTTAATACCACGCTCGGTCAACCCCTTTTTACCGGGGGGTTTAACCTGGCCACTTATCGTTCGGCAAAGGTAGGCGTGGATCTTTCAAAGGAAAGTTTGGAGGCGGCAAAACAGGATCTGGTTCTTCAGGTGAGGGTAGGGTACTTCACGATCTTAAGGGCTGAAAAGTTCTTGGCCGTGGCTGAGCAGCAAGTCAGGAATTTTGAAGCTCAACTCGAGGTGACACAAGCTTTCTTCGACGTCGGAATTGTTCCAAAAAATGATGTGCTTCTGGCAGAGGTGAATCTGGCCAATGCCAGGCAGTCGCTGGTCAGGGCGGCCAATGATCTGGCAACGGCCAAGGCTTCATTCAACATACTGCTGAGGCGAGAGGTCAACACAACCTTCGAAGTAGTCGACATTCTTATACACAAAGTCTTTTCCCTCTCGTTTGAGCAGTGTCTTGATGAGGCGCTTCGACTGAGGCCAGAGGTAAAGGCCGCTCAATTGAATATCGACCAGGCAAAGGAGAATGTCAAAATTGCAAGGGCCGGATTCTTTCCGACGATCAGGCTTACAGGTAACTACAATCGGAACGCTGACTTTTGGATGCTGGAGGGTGGCTCAAAAGAAATAACCAGTGACTACTGGTCTGTTCAGGCATTAGCCACATTTACTGTTTGGAATTGGGGGAATACGGCATTTAAGGTGGGCGAGAACAAGGTGAAGGTCAAACAGGCAGAAGATTCGAAAACTCAGCTTATCGACTCGGTCACGTTAGAGATAAAGAATGATTATCTCAATATGCTGGTGGCGGAAAAAAATATCGATACGGCCGAAAAGTCCATTGAACAGGCCGAGGAGAATTTAAGGATGAACGAGGAAAGGTATAAATACCAGGTGGCAACGCAAACGGACGTTGTCAATGCCGTGACGTTACTCGCCCAGGCGAGGACGAATTATTACGGTGCCTTGAGCGATTTCAACGTCGCCAAGGCCCAATTGGAAAGGGCCATGGGGAGGAAGACATACCCGTAAAGAGTAAAAGTGAGGAGTGATGAGTTCTGAGTAGACAAAGGAAGAAAAGTGATTTTGGGAGAAGGATAACGAACGGTAGATCGTCCACGGGCATAAAGATTGCAGCAACATAAACGGCGGTTTTTGAATAAATACATAAATCTCCATTAATTTCAGAAGGTTGAGAGAATTCTGGAATTAGGTGAGGGCTAAAATTCGTTGACAAAAGTGACAAGTTGTGGTAGTTCTAGGCTAATTTTTAGCCCGGGTATGGATGAATGATCCGATTTGTCAGTGTTTCAGTTATCTTTCTTTGTTCGTTCCTTTTTGCGATGACTTCGTCAGCCGGTATTTACCGATACGTGGACGAGAACGGTGTTGTCCATTTTACCAACTGCCCGAGAGATCCCAAATTTAAGCTCTACATCCGCGAGAGTTATGATGACGTCGGGAATGAGAACTCCGGTTCTTATGTGAAAGATTCCGTTCAATATGACTCACTGATTTCGGAATTCTCTAAAAAATATCAGGTGGATTTTGCCTTGATCAAGGCCATCATCCGCGCAGAGTCAGGATTCAATCCCTTTGCCGTCTCAAGAAAAGGAGCGAAGGGGTTGATGCAATTGATGCCGGAGACCGCTTCCCGGATGAATGTTTCGAACGTCTTTAACCCCAGAGAGAATATTGAGGGAGGGGTACGCCATTTTAAGAATCTCCTTTCCCTTTTTGACAATGATATCCGACTCTCTTTGGCCGCCTACAACGCCGGTGAGAACCTGGTCGCCGATTTACGCTCGATCCCTCCTTATCGTGAAACAGTAGACTATATCAGGAAAGTATTGAGCTATTATCAATCCTATAGGCCTTAGCCCTCGTGGGGCGATTCCGAGGGATTCCAAAAAAAAGACCTCTTCATGGAAAAACTCAATCGGGAACAGATACTGAGCCTGCCCAATGGCGTGACGATTCTCAGGATTCTGGCAATTCCCCTTATTCTTGCTCTCCTTTTTTATGTCAGTCGGGGATATCGACTGCTGACTGGGCTTCTCTTTCTCGGAGCGGCTGTGACGGACACATTTGACGGATATCTCGCCAGACGCCGTGGAATGGTGACCACCCTTGGAAAATTTCTTGATCCCCTCGCAGATAAGCTTTTGATCGCTACTTCGCTCATTGCGCTCATTCCGGCGAGAGAGGTTCCCGCCTGGATGGTCATTGTCATCGTCGGACGGGAAATTGCCATTACAGGGCTGAGGGGAATTGCGGTTTCTCAGGGTATCGTTATTTCTGCGAGCGCTCTGGGAAAGTACAAGACGGTTTTCGAGGTGGCTTCCATCTTTTTTCTTATCCTTGATGGAAGATACTTTTTCATTCATACTCGGCCGGTTGGGATTGTCTTTCTGTGGGTTGCCGTGGGGATTGCGGTCGTCTCCGGGGTCGACTATTTCAGGAAATATCTGAAGGCCATCATCGTCTGAATCAGTTTTTTATCCGAACCTCAGCAGGGAACGGTTTAAAACCGTTCCCTGCTGTTTTATGAGGTTGCTATTGACATCATATTTTAAATCTTGTAATTTTTTACAAAAAGCGGGAATAACTCAGCGGTAGAGTGCAACCTTGCCAAGGTTGAAGTCGCGGGTTCAAATCCCGTTTCCCGCTCCAAAGGCGGCATAGCCAAGTGGTAAGGCGACGGTCTGCAAAACCGTTATT
>Ga0187772_10000320_pt1 | contig 21455 bp, 20 predicted proteins | sample 0116_SJ02_MP15_2_FD_133137 | JGI IMG/M metagenome (GOLD analysis project Ga0187772, IMG submission 133137) | Tropical peat soil microbial communities from peatlands in Department of Meta, Colombia - 0116_SJ02_MP15_20_MG | ecosystem: Environmental > Terrestrial > Soil > Wetlands > Peat | place... | reverse complement strand
GTTCCCCATGTAGTCGACGAGCGCGACGAAGCCGTGGCCGAGCACGGGGTGCCGGATCCCGATCTCGCGATCGGCCTCCGGGACCGTGGGCCGGACCATCGGGAGCTCGGTCTCGGGCAACGTTCCCCGCACGACGTGCGGTCGTAAAAGGGGACGCGTCCGGTCGGCCGGGATCCCGAGGGGGGACGGTCCGGGCCGTCCCCCACGCAAGGCTTAGGGAGTCGGCCGCCTCGGCCCGTCCCCGGAGGGACGTCGATGGCCCGGATCCTGGTCGCGACCGCGTGGCCGTACGCCAACGGTCCGTTCCACCTCGGGCATCTCGCGGGCGCGTACCTTCCGGGGGACATCTTCGCCCGGTACCACCGCCTCCGCGGAGACGAGGTGCTGATGGTCTCGGGCTCGGACATGCACGGTACCCCAATCCTCGTCCGGGCGGAGAGCGACGGGTCGACCCCGGCCGAGGTCGCCGAGAGGTTCCACGGGGTGAACCGGGACGCGTTCGAGCGGCTCGGGTTCAGCTTCGACGTCTACACCACCACGCACACCCCGGTGCACGAGCGGACCGTCCAGCGACTGTTCCTGGCGCTGCTCGAGCACGGGTTCGTGCGCCGCCGGACCGAGGAGGCGCCGTACTGCCCGAAGCACGCGAGGTTCCTCCCCGACCGCTACCTGGTCGGGACCTGCCCCCACTGCGGCTTCGAGAGCGCCCGCGGGGACGAGTGCGACAGCTGCGGTCGGCCGCTGGAGGCGCGGAACCTGGGGGACGCTCGGTGCGCGCTCTGCGGTACCCCGGCCGAGCGGCGCCCGACGGAGCATTTTTACCTCGAGCTCGACCGCCTCGCCCCGCAGCTCAAGGAGTACATCGCCACGCAGGGCCACTGGCGACCGTCGACGCGACGGGTCGCGGAGAGCTTCCTCGCCGAGGGGCTCCACCCGACGGCGATCACCCGGGACCTCGAGTGGGGGGTGCCGATCCCGCTGGACGGATACCCGACCAAGCGGTTCTACGTCTGGTTCGAGGCGGTCATCGGCTACCTCTCCGCCTCAGAGGAGTGGGCGATCCGTTCGGGCCGGCCGGAGAGCTGGCACCGGTACTGGGACGAGCGGGAGCCGGTGCGGGCGTACTACTTCGTCGGGAAGGACAACAAGTTCCACCACACGATCGTCTGGCCTGCGATCCTCCTGGGCGTCGGGGGCCTGAAGTTGCCGTTCGACGTCCCCGCGAACGAGTGGCTCCTGGTCGAAGGCCGGAAGGTCTCGAAATCCCGGACCCCGGGAACGGACCCGTTCGTGCCGTCGCTCCTGGCCCGGTACCCTCCGGACGTGATCCGGTTCTACGGCGCCCTCCTCGCCCCTCAGAACCACGACACGGAGCTCGACTGGGCCGAGTTCGCCCAGCTCCGGGACGAGGTCCTCGCGAACCAGTACGGCAACCTCGTGCAGCGCACGCTGGTTCTCGCGCGCGACCGGTGCGGCGGCCGCGTCCCGGACCCGCCGGACGGATGGGCCCCGGATGGGTCGAACGAGGTCGGGGCCCGGATCCGGCGCGCCCACGGGGAGATCACGGAGGAGCTCGAGCGGGTCCACCTCAAGGAGGCGCTCGACCTCACGCTCGAGGAGGTCCGGGAGGCGAACCGCCGGTTCCACGACGCCCGGCCCTGGCAGCTCGACGGGGCGGAGCGCGCCCGCGTCGTCTACGAGGCGCTCTGGCGCCTTCGGGCGCTCGCCACCTGGCTCGCGCCCGTCCTTCCGTTCTCCAGTGCCGAGGTGTTCCGGATGCTCGGCTTCTCCGAGCCCCCGGGACCCAGGGACTGGGACCGGGCGCTCGAGCCGGTACCGCCGGGGCAGACGCTCGGCGAGATCCGGCCGTTGTTCCCCAAGCCCGAGGGGCCCCGGCGCCCGCCGAGCGTCGCGGAATCCGCGCCAAGATCGCCTGCGTCCATCAACGCGGTCCCGCTCGCCCTCGTGGCGGGGACGGTCACGTCGGTCCGTCCTCATCCGAACGCCGACCGGCTCTACGCGCTCGAGGTCGACCTCGGGGAGCTCGGGCGTCGGACGGTCGTTGCCGGGTTGCGCTCGTCCTACCCACCGGAGGCGCTGCAAGCTCGTAGGGTCGTTCTGCTATGGAACCTGACGCCGCGACCGCTACGGGGGATCACCTCGCAGGGCATGGTCCTCGCCGCAGAGGCGGGGGAGCGGGCGATCCTGCTCGCCCCACCGGAGGCGGTCTCCCCCGGGACGTTCGCGGAGGGGGCGAGCGCAGACGCCCGGACCGTTACCCACGACGAGTTCTCCGTCGTCTCGCTCGTCGTGGGGAGGGCCCAGGCACCGGCACCTGAGGGCGGAACCCTGGTCGATATTGGAGGGAAGGTGGTCCGGGTGTCGGGGGAGTGGCCGGTCGGGACCATCGGGGTGGTGCGCCGGGAGCGGCCGGAGGACACCGAGGGAACGTTCGTCACGTTCGGTACCGGGCGGGCCGCGGTCGTGACGGAACCCGTCCCCCTCGGGGCCAAGGTCCGATGAGCGGTGGGCTCCGGCTCGACCTCCACGTCCACTCCCGATGCTCGCCGGACGGACGCGCGGAGGTCGACCAGTTCGTGGCCGCCCTTTCGGGCCGGAACCTCGAAGGTTTCGCCCTCACCGACCACAACACGATCGCCGGCCACCCTCGGCTTGCCGAGATCGCGCTCGAGCACCCCAGCATCCGCCTTCTGCCCGGCGTTGAGGTCTCCACCGCCGAGGGGCATCTCTTGGCGTACGGTCTCACCCAACTTCCCCCGCAGGGGAAAGCGGTCGCGGAGACCGTGGAGTGGGTAGAGGCACACGGAGGGGTCCCGGTCCTTGCCCATCCGTTCCGTCGCGTTCACGGCGTGGGCGACGCAATCGCCCGTCGCGCTCGGGTCCCGTCCGTCGAGACCTTGAACGGTCACAACGGGGCGCGCGCCAACGCCCGGGCGGCCGCCGTAGTCTCCGCCCGCCGTCTAGGGTCCACCGGCGGCAGCGACGCGCACGACCCCCGGGACCTCGGCCGCACCTGGACCGTCTTCCCGGAGGGGGCGGCCACGGTCGACGACCTGCTCGAGGCCCTTCGACGGGGAACGACCACCGCCGCCGGACGATCCGCCGACGCGGGGCTCCGGCTTCAGCTCGCGTTCCGGTCGCTCGGACTCCGAATCCGACGGGGATTCCGACCGATCTGAGCCTCCTTGCCCGCAACGGATCGTGGCGGCCCCCCCTGCGGTCCCTCTCCGGCCCCGGTGAGGACTTTATCCTTGAGCAGGTTCGCCAGGCCCGCGCCGAGGTGGCAGAATGGTTAATGCGACGGACTGCAGATCCGTTTCCTGGGGGTTCGATTCCCTCCCTCGGCTTCGGACCCTTTCGGCGAAGCCGCCGCCGTGAACCACCGCCCAGCTCGATCCCCCTTGGCACCCCCTGCACGGTCTCCTCGAGGTCCGGAGATCGGGCGCGCGCCACGGGAGCCGGGGGAGCTTTCCCGGATCGACCGGGTAGCTCTCGTTGCAGAAACCCTCATCCGAGGGTCCACCGTTCCGAGCGGTCGGCAGGCTCGACATGCCTCCAACGAACCGTGCGCACGAGCCGGGGCTGCGACCCGGGCCTCATCGATCTCAGGAGGTCGACCACATTTCCCGGATGATAGGGGTCGAGGGTCAGATCCTGGCCGCGTTGGGTCCGATCTCGAGGCCCCTGAAGGAGCATGCGGGATCGACGGCGCTGCTCGGCCGTTTGAAGGCGATCGCGGAGAGCCACATCGAGGGTTGGCGGGTCCGGGTCTTGGGCATTGGTGCTCCCGACCGTCGACCGACGGTCACCGTCGGATCCCCCCCGTTCGTTCCGTCGGGGCTGAGCGAGAAGCTGACCCCCACCCAGGCCTTGCAGCTCCTTTACACCCTCATCAGCCAGGCCACGTTCGGCTACTCCGTCCTTCACGTCGTCGCGCATCGGCAGTGCGACAGCTACTGGGGGGGGATGGACGAGGGGAACACGGCGGACCTCGCCGAAGAGTACCTGAAGGAGTACGCCCAGGCCGTCGAGGTCCTCCACCGGTTGGTCTCGGATGCCACGGTCTGGGAACTGAGCCGGGACGGGCTCGAGTGCCGCTGTGTCTGCCCGTCGTGCGGGCTGGGCCTCTGCGTCTGCGGCACCCACGGCACCGCGATGCTGATCGACCTCTGGCGCAGCGCGATGTCCCCCGGGAAGCTCGATGCCGGCCTCAGCATCTACAGTCCTCCCCGACCCGCGAGCATGGCACTGAGGGCCGGACTCGACCGCGGAGACTCCATCGTCGCCCTCGACGGCCAGCGGGTCGGGAGCGGCGCGAACCTCGCGGAGAACATCAGCGACTGGACCCAGAGGCTCGGCAAGGTCCTCTCCGGGCCGGAGGCCGAGGGAAAGGTGCGGCTGAGCGTGCGCCGGCCTTCCGGCAAGGTCCAGGACGTGCTCGTCTCAACGGAGGCGCACGCCCGGCCGATCACGGAACGGAGGCTCGCGGCGATCATGTTCACGGACCTGGTCGGGTTCACCTCGCTTGCGCAGAAGGACGAGGCGAGGGCCTTCCTCCTGCTCGAGGAGCATCGAGCCCTCGTCCGGGCGGCCTACCCGAAGCACAACGGCCGGGAGATCAAGACGATGGGGGACGCGTTCCTGCTCGAGTTCGCGAGCGCCCTGGACGCGACGACCTGTGCCATCGAGATCCAGCGTCGGGTGCGCAAGCGGAACCAGACGCGTCGTGGGGACCGGATCCGGCTCCGCATCGGGGTCCACGTCGGGGACCTGATCTCGGTCGGAGGCGACATCCTCGGGGACGCCGTGAACATCGCCTCTCGAATCGAGCCGATGGCGGAGCCCGGTGGGATCTGTGTCACCCAGCAGGTCTACGACCAGGTCTGGAACAAGATCTCGAACCGGATGGACGAACTGGCGGAGTGCCGGTTGAAGAACGTCACCAACCCCGTCAGTGTCTATCGGATCGCGGTGCCAAGATAACTGCCGCCGCGTCCAACCTTGCCGCACCGAGTGTCCGGTGCGCCGGCCGCTGGGGTCCGTCCCGGTGCCGCTCAGAGGCCGGACGACCGCTGACGACGACACCGTACCGGCGAGTCCGTACGTGCGGGAACCGCCGGGCTGCTCCCTCGGCTCGGACGAGGACGTACTCGCCTACGGCCGTTCGCCGTTGCCGTCGCGCGTCAGTTGGGCGTACGGTGCGACCCTGCGAGGGTGCCGCGCCGGTCCCGCTCACCCGTCGTGCTTGGATCGAAGGTCGTGCCCCGTTTCGAGGACCGACTTGAGGTTCAGCGCGAAGTAGGTCCAGCCCCACTCGGCCCCGCCGTAGAGATCCGTCCACTCCTCGAGGCGGGGGAAGCCGGTGTGCTCGACCCGGAGCAGGGTCCCGTCGTCCTGTTCCTCGACCGCGAGGGTGAACACAGTGCCCTGGAGTTCCACCCCTGGCCACGACCACGCGAGCGCGACCCTGTGCCCCTCGCGGAAATCCACCACCTCGCCGGTGTGGGTCGGCCCACCGTTCCACCCCAGGAGGTACCCACCACCCTGCTTGGGGGAGAGCTCCGCACGGTCGCAGAGCCACCGGGTCAGCATCTGCGGATCGGTGATGGCCCGAAAGACCGCCCCGGGCGCCGCTCGGATGAAGTACTGGTGGTCCACCGCTCGCTCGGTCGTATCGGGCATACGGAACTACCCTCCTCAACGCCACGGCACGTCAGGACTTAATCCGGTGGGCGAATGAAAGTGGGGCAGCGATAATCGCGAGAAGATGGCGCCAGGACCCGGCTCCGACGAAGGTCGAATCTCTCTCCTGCCCCGTCCAGGCCACCCTCCGCGTGCTCGCCCGAGAGTAGGCGTTCACCGGGCCCACTTCGATCGCTCTGTTCCGAGCCAATCGCTGGAGGCCGAGCACGCCGCTCCCGCTGGCCTCGGGCCCGGAGATCGTCCCGCGCAGCGTCCTCGCGAGCCTCGGGATCCTGATGGCCCTGGTGCCCGGGCCGATCATCGCCGTCCTCTTCGCCGTTGTCGTGGGAAAGGCCCTCGCGCTCGACCGATGGAAGCTCGCCCTCGTCCGGACGACGGGCCGGTTCGGGGAGGCCCGGGCCGGGTGACCTCCTCCCGACCGCCTCGGAGCCGCGCTCAAGGGGTGAGCCCTGGAGTCCTCAGAGGGACGGGCGCGCGGCGCGGCCTCCCCGGAGCCCTAGGCGCGTCGCCCGTACGCCCAACCCTGCTTGTCGATAACGTCGAACAGGTTCCCGTCCGGGTCGGCGAGGGTCACGAAGTCGTCGCCTTCCTGGGCGGGGTGGCTCAGGGACGCGCCGAGCCGAAGGAGCCTGCGGACCTCCCGGTCCGGGTCCGAGGAGTACAGGTCCAGATGGATCCGGTAGTCCCTCAACGGTCCTTCCGTCGTGCGGCTCAGGGTGACGTTCGGTCCCTGGTCGGTCGGGTCCCGGAGCACGACCCCGTCGTCCTCCGGGGGGTCGCGCGGAACGTAGTGGAGCGCCTCGGTCCAGAACGTGATCATCCGGCCCAGGTCCGAGCAGTCGATGACGATCGAGCCGATCCAACTCTCGCGCTCTTCCATGCCCCCACCGTGCGGGGCCAGGGCGGTCCCGAGTAAGAGCCCGGCGAAACCGGGCGTCGACGGTAGGGAGAGCGGCAATCCGCGACGCGCGGGCCGGGTGGACGGCCCGTGTGCGAGGGGTGGCGCGGTCCGAGGCCGTCCCCCGCTCAACGGACCGCTCGCGGATCCCCTAAGGGTTGGTCTCCCGGAACGGGGCCCAAACGTCGTTGGACCGGGCGACCCGGCGATTCCGGGGACGGCGGCCGGCGGCGCTCACGTAGCGTGGCGAGGACGGCCTTCCCCCCCGGGTGGCGTCGGGGTCCGCCGGGTCAGGACGTAGAGGACCGCCACGCACAGCCCGAGCGCGATCCCGAACGAGATGGCCGCCGCGGAGAGGCCAAACCGATCCGCGGTGACCCCGACGCCGATCGTGGGGATCGCCAGCGCCAGGTACCCCACGACGAAGAACACCGAGAGGATCTCGCCTCGCAGCGCACCGGGGGAGACCCGGTCGATGAGGGTCACGCTCCCCATGTAGGCGAAACCGACCCCGACGCCGAGGGCGGTGTCGCCCACGACGAAGAGCGCGAACGACGTCGCCGGGAGGGACGCGGTGAGGAACCCCGTCGCGACGAGGATCAGCGGCAGCCCGATCAGGAGCGCACGACGGTCCCGGACCTGGCCGAGGGCAAGCTGGGTGATCGCCGCGAACCCGAACATCGCCGCGATCAGGCTCGCGGACCCCGCGGGGTTCGCCAGATGGAGGTCCCCTCGAAGGAACGTCGGGGCCATCGCTCCGAAGTAGCCGTAGATGGAGTAGCAGGCCGCGAGCGAGCCCGCCGCGACCCAGAACGGCCGTTGGATCGGCGGCGGGACCAGGAGCCGTTGGACCCGCGGACGGAGCGCCTTCGGTCGACGGGCCACGGTCTCGCGCGTGGTGGCCACGGCGATCATGCCGGCGAGGCTCGCGAGGATCAGCACGACAAAGACGAGCTCCGTGGGTGCCGGGGCGTAGGCTACCAGGAGCCCGCTCAGAAGGATCCCGGTCGCGACCCCTCCGAAGTTCGCGGCGACCGACACCCGTGCGACGTGGTGCTGGTCGCGGCGCGGTTCGAGCGAGGCCATCGAGGCGGTGGCAGTGCTCGTGGTCGCGCCGACGGCCAGGCCCGAGATGATCCGGGCGAACGCGAGCGTGGTGGGGCCCGAGGCGAGGAGGAACGCGACTCCACTGGCCGCGGTCAACGCCATACCGAGGTAGAGGACCGGCTTCCGTCCGATGACGTCCGAGAGCGGCGCGACGAGGAGCATCGTCGCGAGCACGCCCGCGGTGTAGGCCGCGAACACGACCGCGAGCACCCCCGAGGTAAAGTGGTACCGCTGCTCGTACAGCGCGTAGAGCGGGGTCGGGATGCCCGCGCCGAACGCGGTAACCGCGAGCACCCAGGCGATGTGGCGGAACGGCCACCGGCGGGCCCCCTCGGGATCCGTGGCGAGTCCCCTCACGGGCCGCGGCTCTCGGCGATCGTCAGCGGGGGGCGCCGCCCCGGAACGGAACGCCCACCGGTTCCGGTTAACTCGGGGTTCCCAACGACCGACCGCCCCTGTTCCCTCACCAGAGGGAACCGAGGTCCGCCTGCTCTAAAACCTGGACTCCGTGACCAACCGCCAGGTCGACCTTGAGCTCCGCCGCGGGAGCGCGGCCTCCGGGTCTATCCGGCGCCGTCGGGGGTCGCGTGAGGGCTTGAAGCCGGCCGGTCCTCTCGCTCAGGCTCACCCCCGGCGCGGCACGCACGGGTCCTGGAGCTCCGGTTCGCGGGTGTTACCGGTGGGCCCGACCGACCCGGCTATGGGGATGGTGATGACCCGTCGCCGCGCCGATCGCCGCGGGAGCGCCGATGAGATAGTCCCCCTGCAGGATCCCCTTCACCCCGCGGATGTCCTCGGCGGCCGACCGGACCTCCCCTCGCTTGCCGGCGAGGACCACGACCTCGACGCAGGCGTCCCCCTTCAGGTGCACGTGGGTCGAGAACTGGATGTGCTGCCCCCAGTGATGCTGGGCCGCCGTCAGCCGGCGCAGCACGTTCGGCGTCGTGTGCCGATAGAGGACCATCACGGTCCCGACCGCGTCGGCGTTCGGGTCCGTCGCCTCGGCGTCGGACAGCTCCTTGCGGACCAGGAATCGGATCGCGTCCGACCGGCTGGGAGAGTTACGCACGCGCACCCATCGATCGAGCGCCCGCAGCAGTACCGGCTCCAAGGAGACCCCGAGCCGGACGACGTACTCCTGCTCCTTCTTGTAGCGCCGTCGGTGCGGCGGGGTGTCGGCCGAGACCGAGGCCCTCGAGGTCGCGGTTGCGCGGGAGGCACTGCGGGTCACCATCCGGCCAGATCTGTCGGGCGAGCCGGAGGCAGGTCATAATGATACGGGCCGGGGTTCCCGCGCCGAGGCGGCGGCCAGAGTGTTACCATTGCATATTCCCACATAATCATTAAATCCCCGGGAGCGTGGGTCGCACGATGGCGCCAACCGAGCTTCCGGTCGGCGTGGTCCCCCCGGCCAATCCGTTCACGCTGGAGCCCCGGGAGAAGCGGGGCGCGACGATCATCTACGGTCTGATCGTCTCTGCGACCGCCATCGGTTTCGTCGCCACCGTCCTGGTCGGCCGGACCTGGGGGATCTTCATCGGTCTCGGCGTCCTAGCCTACACGCTGGGACTTCGGCACGGGGTCGACGCCGACCACATCTGCGCGATCGACAACACCACGCGCAAGCTCCTCCAGGACGGTCAGAAGCCGTACACGGTCGGAACGTGGTTCTCGCTGGGCCACTCCACCGTCGTGATGGGGATGCTCGTGGGCCTGGTCGTCGCCGCCCGGTTCATCATCAGCACCTATCCGACGTTCCAGTCGATCGGGGCGATCCTCGGGACGGCGATCTCCGGCGGGTTCCTCTACATCATCGCGTTCATCAATCTGCTGATCTTCTGGGAGATCTATCGGATCTTCCAGCAGCTGCGGGCCGGGACGCTGGACAACGAGCGCCTGGAGCAGCAGCTGAACAGCCGCGGGTTCATGAACCGCTACTTCAACTGGCTGTTCAAGTTCGTCAACAAGCCCTGGCAGATCTACCCGGTCGGTGTCCTCTTCGGGCTGGGGTTCGACACCGCCACGGAGGTCACGCTGATCGCGATCACCGTGACGGTCGGAACGGCCGCCGCCGGATTTCCGCTCTGGGCGGTGCTCGTCCTGCCGTTCATGTTCGCCTGCGGGATGGTCCTCACCGACACCTCGGACGGGGTCAGCATGCGCTACGCCTACGGGTGGGCGTTTGCGCGGCCGATACGGAAGGTGTTCTACAACCTCACCCTGACGTTCATCTCCGTGATGGTCGCGTTCATCATCGGGACCATCGAGATCCTTGGGGTCCTTGCCTCCGAGTTCGGCTTCGTCGGAGGTCCGTTCGGGTTCTGGAACACGATGAACTGGCTCAACAACGCCGCGGGCCCGGAGGGCATCGACGTGTGGGGCTGGGTCGGAATCGGGATCGTGGTGCTGTTCATCGGGACCTGGCTCGTGGCGATGCTGATCTACCGCCTGAAGCACTACGAACGGATCGGGTTCGGTCCGAGAGAGGCCTCCGGGGGGTTGCCGGAGACCTGAGCCGGACCCGCATCACCGCGCCCTATCCGAGCCTCCCGACCGAGGGGGGTCCTCGCCGGTCCGACCTCAGGCGGGAGGTCGGGCGACCTCCCGGGCGTCGTGCGCGCGTCGCTCTCCGTCCCGCGCGAGGCGGACCAGAAGGTAGAGCAGTACCCCCGTGAGCGCGATCCCAAGGAGCTCGGTCGGCCACCAAACGCCCCGGCTCGGCCCGAGGTAGCCCATCGCGACGTTGGCGTCGAGGTACCAAAGGCCGCCGTAGAGCAGCAACGCGCGGTTCACCGCCGCGCCGAGGAGGAGGAGCGGGACGAGCCAGAGGTCGAAGTGCAGCATCGCATACTGCGTGAGGAGCATGACCCCCACGAGGACGATCCCGGACGCGACCTCGGGGGAGTACCGTCGCCAGGTGACCAGGGAGACGATCACGAGCAGGCCGACGCCTTGGCCCGCCGTGAGCGCGACGGACGGGTGGACCAGCCCCTGGCGGAACAGGAGGTCGAACAGGTTGAACGACTGAGGTCGCCCTCGGGCGAACTGGTTCAGGTAGACCACTCGGACGAACGTCCAGCCCCAGAGCGCGTAGCAAGCGGTCGCCGCCCCCGCGAACACCACGACCGCGATCGCCGGGAGGCTCCAGGACCTTCTCGCCCGTGGGAAGGACGAGGCGAGCAGGGGAAAGACCGCCGGTAGGCGGGCGGTGCTGAGGAACGCCGAGACCCCCTCCACGGCCCGCCCCCGCCATCCCGGGACCCGGACGGCGTACATGCCGAGGAGGGCGGCGATCGGCACGATGGCGTTCTCGGGGCCGTCGATCCGCGTCGCGAGGTTGGGCAGGTAAAGGACGGAAGTGGCGGCCAGGACGCTGAGGTATCGGCGGTCGTCCCCGCCGACGGCCCAGACGAGGGGGACGACCCCGAGGGCCAAGAGCTGCCAGACGAGCCAAACGCCGGCGACCGAGCCGGAGAGGGCGCCCGCGGCGTCGAGGACGATCGCCGCGGCCCCGTAGGGGATCGGGTCGGGGTTCGGGAACCCGCACGCGGCGACCTGGAACGGGTCCTGGCCGTGCAGCGTCGCGGTCCCGCTCGCGAGGAGGGCGAGCGCGTCGGACGAGCACTGGGTCCCGGAAAGGGACCAGGCGAGGTTGACGACGGCGACGAGGCCCAGCGGCGCCATCAGGTGCCGCAGGCGGAGCCAGCTCCATTCGTCGCGCCCAAGGAGCCGGCCACGGAGCCGATCGACCGCCCGCCGGACGGTGGGGGTCTTCTCCCAACGATAGGCCAGCACGAGGGCGTTCGCGCCGAAGCTCGCCACGAAGAAGAGGATCGGTCCGACCGTCCCCACCGCCGCCATCGCGCCCCCGCCTCAGCTCGCTCGAGGCCAGGCCGACACGACGGACCGCGAGCGGTGCCGCCCAGGCTGGCTTGGCCGCTCGTGCTCGACGGGACTGCGCGGGCTAGCGTTCCCGGTCACGGGAGCTCGCAGGAGCCCCGAGCCGGCAACGGTTATCGCCCTTGCCGGGCTCGTCCCCGTGCCGTGGAGTATTCGACCTCGGACGCGAAGGCATGGGCCCGGGAGAAGCTGGTCGGCCAGTGGACCACGATGGTCACGCCGTTCACCCCGGACGACGAGCTGGACGAAGCAGGGCTCGCGGCGAACGTCGAGCACGTCCTCCAACTCGGGACCCGGGGGATGGGGTTCTCCTGGAACATGGGGGAGTTCTGGAGCCTGACCCGGGCGGAGAGGTTCCGGCTCATGGAGCTGGTGCCCACGCTCGTGAGGGGGCGCGCCCTGACGGCGTTCCAGATCACGGAGACGAGCCTGAAGGAGGTCGTCGAGCTCGGCCAGCGGGCGGAGACCCTTGGCTTCGATCTGGTCATCCTCGCCGCCCCGTACATGGTGACGAGGACCGAGGAGCAGGTCCTCGAGTTCACCCGACGTGTCGCGAGCCAGCTCGGCATCGGGATCGCGTTCTACAACTCCCCGCAGTTCGGGCTGACCCTTTCGGCCAAGGCGCTCTCGCGCATGGCCGACCTCCCGAACCTCATCGCGATCAAGGAGGCGAGCTTCAACTTGCAGCTCTCGATCGACACCCACCTGCAGGCGGGCGAGAAGGCCGTGGTCAGCGCGCCGGACGAGGAGATCTTCTTTTTCGAGGAGTACTACGGCTTCCATCAGCAGGTCATGTTCGCCAACACGAGCGACTGGCGGTTCGACTCGCCGGGCTCGCACACCTACGTCCCGTTCATCGACCTCGCGACCCGAGGGCAGCTCGAGGAGGCGAAGCGGCGCTACCACCGGGAACTCTGGCCGATCAAGAACCTCTCCCGGCGGTGGTGGGCCCGGCTGGCCGGAAGAACGGGAGGGGCGCTTCCGGTCCAGATGGTGAAGTACTGGGGCGAGCTCCTGGGGATGAAGGGGGGCCACGTACGACCGCCGCTCTCCCCGCTGACCGGGGAGGAGCGGACCGAGCTCCGTGAGGAGCTCTCGCGCCTACGGCCGCTCCCGGCGGCCGCCGTGACGTAACGAGCCCCGACGGCTACGAAGGGCTGGGGGCCCGTCGGCGGCCCCCCTTGATGATCGTCAGTTGGAACCGGCCGGCCTCCCGTCGTTCGTGGGGGATCGCGTGGCCCTTCCGTTCGGCCCACGCATGAACGTCGACCCGGCTGGGCACGTCGGCCACGAGCGCCCGGACCGTGGCACCGTCGTGGAGTCCGCTCATCGCCTTCTCGAGCTCGGCGATCACCCCGGTGCACTCCCGACGGGTCCCGTCGACCACGACGACGCCGTCCGGGGCGTCGGTCCCCGCCATCCCGGCCTCACGTGGCCGGAGCGACCGAGGGGGCGCGAGCGAAGACGTCGATCTCTCCGCTGAGCCGGAGCTCGAGGGCCTGCTTCACCTTCGCCACGGCGGACGCGTCGATCTTCCCGCCGTAGCGGTCGCCCCGAGTGCAGACGGCGCCGCGCACCCCGACGATGTCCGGATTGATCCGGGTCAGCACGTCGAGGTCGGTCATCCTCAGCGCGCCCGAGAGGGCGGTGCTCATGCGGAGCTCCTTCCCCTCGTCGACGAGCGACTTCAGCTTCGCTTCGGGAAGGAAGTCGAACAGGTTCCGGCCGTCCTTGGTCAGCGTGTCGATGAGGATCCCGTCGCTGTGGCTCTCCCGAGCGAGCTCGACCACGAGCGTCGGGTCGATCCCGTGGTACAGGTGGGAGTCGGCGAACGTGGCGGCGATCAGCTTGGTGGGGTACCCCTCGAGGGCGCGTTTGCTCTCCCGGAGGATCCGCAGCGCCGACTCGGGGTCGCTCTCGAGCAGGCCGACCTTGACCGACGTCGCGCCGAGCGCGGCGGCGCCGAAGACGGCCAGCGACACCGTCCCCGCCTGGTTCGGGGCGGCGCCCAGGGTGACGCTGACGTGGATCTCCTTCGGGAAGGCGTTCCGCACCTCCCGGATCACGGGGGGGAAGTTCGACCCGATGATCGTCTCCTTGAGGTTCTTGACATCGACGATATCGGCCCTCCCGCGGACCGCCTCGAGGGCTTCGGGCAGGTCTTGCACGCTGACCATCAGCAGCATCGGCTCTTGCCTCAGCCTTACCTCAACGCTGGGGATAGATGAACTCCACAGTTCACAGGGATGCACCTCTATCAGGGCCCCTCCGCGCCCCGGGCCCGGCGAGGCCCCACCGGGGGAGGCGTCCGTGGTCGGGGCGGCCGCCGGCCCGCGCCGGCAGGGGGGTCCGACGGACCCGTGCGAGCCAGGGGGATCCCAGCCAGGGCTGACGGACGCCGGCCGAACGACCAACGCTCCCCCCGGAAGCTCATCGGGCGTGAGCATCCGTTAAGGGCACGAGGTCGGTCCTCTGGCTCGATGGCCGGGGAGCGACAGCTGCCGCACGATGGCCCAACGGCGGACGCGGTCGTCGAGGCCAAGGAGCTCCGGCACACCTACGACCGCCGTCACTTCGCGCTCGATGGGGTCAGCTTCTCCGTCCGCCGGGGAGAGGTGTTCGGGCTTCTCGGGCGGAACGGGGCCGGGAAGTCCACGCTGATCAAGGCGATGACGACGCTCATCCAGCCGACCTCTGGTTCGTTGCGCGTCCTCGGACTGGACCCGAAGCACGACGGGCAGGAGATCCGCCGTCGCATCGGGGTGGTCCAGCAGGGGGAGTCGTTCGACTTCACCACGGTCCAGGGGAACCTCGACGTCTACGCCGTCCTTTGGGGGATCCCCAAGCCCGAGGCGGTCCGGCGCCGCGAGGAGCTGCTCGCCCGGTTCGGCCTCACGGAGATCCGGAGGCGGAGGGCGTTCGACATCTCCGGGGGGCAGAAGCGGAGGGTCCAGGTCGCGCGGGAGTTCATTCACGACATGGAGGTCCTCTTCCTCGACGAGCCGACGGTCGGTCTGGACGTGATCATGCGGCGCGAGCTGCTCGACTCCGTTCGGGCCGAGGTCCGACGCGGGCTCACCGTCGTCTTCACGACCCACAACCTCGAGGAGGCGGACTACCTCTGCGACCGGGTCGCGGTCGTCGATAACGGCCGGATCCTCGTCCTCGACTCGGTGGAGAACCTGAAGCGACTCTACGGGGGGAAGAAGACGATCGACCTCACGGTCGCGGACGGCGACGGGGCCCGGTTCTTCGCCGCGCTCGCGACGGCCCTCGGCCCGGAGTCGACCGTGACCGCGGCCGGCGCGTCGGCGGTGATCCTGACCTCCGAGCCGAGGGACGCGCTCGCGAAGATCGTGGAGCTCGCCTCGGCCGCCGGGACGCAGCTCGAATGGCTCAACGTCCGAAAGAACACGCTCGAAGACGTCTTCCTGAAGTCGGTCGGCCGCGGGGGCGAGAGCAATGGCCATCCCTAACCTGCTCCGGCTCATCTACCGGAACATCTTGGTCAACACCGACCCCGGGAGCCTGATCATCCTGGTCGGGCTGCCCGGGATGTACCTCGTGTTCTTCGGGTTCGGCTTCTCGTCGATCGCCTCCCAGGGTGGGGCCGGGTCCGCCTACCTGCGGTTCCTCACTCCCGGGATCATGTCGTTCCAGGTGGTGATGGCCGGGACCGTCGGCGGCAGCATGCTCTGGGCCGACCGGCGATGGGGGATGCTCGCCCAGCTGCTTTCCGGGCCGTTCACCCGGCTGCAGTACCTGCTCGGGATCATGTTCACCTCGCTGCTATTCGGCCTGGGCGGGGCGGCGGTGATGCTGGGGATCGCCTACGCGCTCGCGGTGCCGATCCCGACCCAGCCGCTCGCCTTCGGGGTGATCTTCGGCTCGATCGTCCTCGGCTCGATCTTCTTCGGCGCGCTGATGCTGTTCATCGCGGCGCTCGTGAAGTCGAACACGGCCTACAACAGCGTTCAGATCCTCCTGATCTTCGTCGTGAACTTCGCGAGCACGGTCTTCTACCCGCTGAGCGGCCACCTCCCGGTGGCCCTCCGGGCGCTGTTCAACGCGAACCCGCTGACCTACGTCGCCGACGCCGTCCGAGGCGCCTACACCGGCAACCTGACGTCGTGGGAAGGGTTCCAGATGCTGGTCCTCGTCGCGGAGACCGCCGTGCTCCTGACCCTCGCGGTCCGGGCCTACCTGCGGTCGGACGTCTCCTACGAATAGGTCCCCGCTCGCGCGCCGATCGCGAGGGCTCTCGCGTTGAGCGCTCGGCTGGAGGCCCGGCGGCCCCCGCGCGGGGAGCTGCCCGGCCCGCGAGAGCCGGTGGGGAGCTCAGCGGTGGACCTGGAGGACGTGCTCCCAGGTGCCCAGCGCCTGGCCCGCGCGCATCCACAGCGGGACCATCGCCTCGAGCCAACGGGCGGCGTCGATCCCCCCGACGTCGAGCGTACCGGCCCAGCCGAACTCTCGAACGATCGAGTCCACGGCCCGCTTCGCCTCGGGGTCGTTCCCGCAGATCCACATCCGGGCGGGCCCCGCCTGGAACTTCGGGTCGACCATCCTCCCGTTCCCGACGGTGTTGAAGCACTTGACGACCCTCGCGCCCCCGAGCTTCCGCTGGACCCGCTCGCCGAGCGAATCGGTCACCCCGAAGAGCAGGCCGGGAGCCTCCCCCTTCGAGAAGTCGAGGGGGTTCGTCGCGTCCAGCACGACCTTCCCCTCGAAGACCTTCGGCCCGGTCTGGTCGAGGACCGCCTCGGTCGCTGCGCCGTGGGTCGCGAGGACGACCAGGTCGCCGTGCGAGGCGGCCTGGGCGAACGACCCGACGGAGACCTTCCCCCGGGCCTCCTTCGTCCATCCCTCCAGCTTCTTCGGGTCCCGGGTTCCCAGCATCACGTCGTACCCGTGGGCTGCGAACCCTCGGCCCAGTTGCTTCGCCACGTCCCCGCTGCCGAGAATCCCGACCCGCTTCTTCGCCGCCATGGTCGTCGAGGTGCCCTCCGCCCTCCCGGAGCGGGCGCCCGTTATTAGTCCTCGCTCGGAGGCGACGTTGGCTAAGTCCTTAGCGAATTTATTGATGTTACCTAAAAATTAGGGGCCACCGTAAATACTCGCTGGGCCTGGTCCTCTCGTGGAGACGCTGCAGCGGTTGACGCGCCGACAGCTGGAGGCGCTCCGGGTCATCGCGCGGAGCCCTCCCGACGGACCGGGAGCCCCGCTCAACGCGATCGCCCGGGCGCTCGGGGTGCGGGCCCCTTCGGCGCTCGCCCATCTCGGGCCCCTCGAGGGGCTGGGGTTGATCAGCCGGTTCCGAGGTAAGAGCCGGATCACGCGTCGGGGCGCGGTCTGCCTGGAGGAGTACCTGCGCCACCACAGGGTCGCCGAAAGCATGTTCGCGAGGGCCGGGCTCTCTCCGCGTGCGACCCACGAGGCGGCCCTGGAGGTCGACCTCGCCCTCAGTCACCGCACGGTCGAGGAGATCTGCGAGGCGTCCGGCCACCCGTCGGTCTGCCCTCACGGCCAGCGGATCGCCCCGTGCTCGTCCACCGAGGGGAGTGGGCATCGTTGAGCCCGCCGACCGGTCCCGCCTGGGTGGGAACGACCGAGGCCGCGCGTGCGCTCGGGGCGTGGGAGACCCCGTCACTCCTCCCGGCGCGACGGTCGCCCGGGCCGGGGGGGCTCCCGTGAGACCCGCGCTGATGGTCACCGCGAGCGTCGCCGCGACCCTGGCCGTTGCCGGTGTCGGGGTCTGGGGAGTGGTCTACCACTTTGCCCTCCCCTCGACGGACCCGTGCTCGGGGATCACGACGCCCACCTCGCCGACGAACTCTAGCGTCGCCCCCGCGACGCAACCGCGCGCTCCCGCGCTGAGGGCCGACCCCTCCCCCGGCGGCCCCCCCGACACGCAACGGCCCTCGGCGCTCACGGTGGGACCTGCTCCCACCGAGGCTGCCGCCTCGTCCTCCGGGCCGGTGATCCAGGTCGTGGCCGCGGAGAACTTCTGGGGAAGCCTCGTCGCGCAGATCGGCGGGACGCACGTCAACGTCACGAGCATCATCAGCGACCCGAACACCGACCCCCACGAATACCAGCAGAACGACTCGGTCCCGAAGGCGATCGCGCACGCGCAGTACATCATCCTCAACAACGTCGGCTACGACAGCTGGGCGAGCCAGGACGTAGCGTCGGACGGTGCGACGAACCAGACGGTCCTCAACATCGGCGACAGCCTCGGCGTCAGCGTTACGGGAGGGATCGTGACCGGCAACCCGCACCTCTGGTACAACCCGACCTACGTGAACGAGACGGTCGCCTGGATGTACCACAACCTCACGACGATCGCCCCCTCCCTGACGGCCTACTTCACGGCCCAGTACGACAACCTCACCGCCTCGCTCGCCCAGAACTACTCGCTGGTCGGCGAGATCCGGCACCAGTTCGCCGGCACGGTCGTCGCCTCGACCGAGAGCATCTTCGTCTACCTCGCCAACGCGACCGGCCTCGACCTGGTCTCGCCGCCCGCGTTCATGGAGGCGATCGCAGAAGGGAACGACCCGCCGGACCAGAGCGTCGTGACGTTCCAGTGCCAGCTCGAGAGCGGGCACGTCCACGTCCTTGTCTTCAACGCCCAGACCGTGACGCCGATCACCACCGAGATGCAGCAGAAGGCCCTCGAGAACAACGTCAGCGTCATCAGCCTCACCGAGACGATCCAGCCCCCGACCGTCTCGTTCCAGACATGGATGGAAGGGGAGTTGATCGAGCTCTACCGCGCGCTCGACGCCAAGCAGCTGGGCCAATGACGGCGGCGTCGGGGCGTCCCGCGTTCCCACCGTCCCCCTTCGATGTCGGGTCGGCTCGGGCGGCCGAGGTCGTGCGGCCCGCCCCGGGCCTCGTGGCCCGAGCGGACGGCCTGCAGGTGAGCTACCGTGGCCAGACCGTGTGGAGCGATGCCCGCTTCACCGTCGGGCGAGGGGAGTTCGTCGCGGTCATCGGACCGAACGGCGCGGGCAAGACGACCCTCTTCCGTCTCCTGCTCGGTCTCGTGCGTCCCGCGGCCGGGACCCTCGAGGTCTTCGGCGCTCCTCCCCGTCGCGGAAACCCGAAGATCGGCTACGTCCCCCAGAACCACGCCGTCGATCGCGACACGAACGTCGAGGCCGTCCAGCTCGTCCGCCTGGGGTTCTCCGGGAATCGCTGGGTGCCGAACCTCTCGCCCCGCCGGCTGGCGCGGGAGCGGCAGGCGACCGACGAGGCGCTCCGCTCCGTCGGGGCCACCGAGCTCGCGAAGAAGCCGCTCGGGGCGATGTCCGGGGGCGAGCTCCAGCGGATCTTCCTCGCGGAAGCGCTGGCGTCGAGCCCCGAGCTGCTCCTTCTGGACGAGCCGCTCGCCAACCTGGACATCCGGCGGGCGATCGAGCTGGTCGAGCTCGTGCACCGACTCGTGAAGACCCGGAACGTGGCGACGCTGCTTGTCGCCCACGACATCAACCCGCTGATCCGGTGCCTGGACAAGGTCGTCTACATCGCCAACGGTCGGGTCGCGACCGGCTCGCCGACGCAGGTGCTCACGACGAAGAGCCTCTCGGCGCTGTACGGAGTACCGGTCGAGGTGCTGCACGACTCCCGCGGGAACCTCGTGATCGTCGGCGGCGAGGACTTCCACCAGGACCCCGAGCGATGACCGGCGACCTCCTCGGCCCCCTCGCGAGCCTGCGCTGGCTCTCCTGGCCCCTCTGGGCCGGCTGGAACGACCGCTGGGTCTGGTGGGGCTGGAACCTCGTGGCCGACCTGCAGCTGATGCTGCAGTACGAGTTCATCCGCAACGCCTTCGCCGCCGGGACGATGATCGCGATCGTCGCCGGGGTCGTCAGCTACCTGGTCGTGCTGCGCCGGTCGTCGTTCGCGGCCCACGCCTTGGGCCACGTCGGCTTCTCGGGGGCCGCGGGCGCCGTGCTGTTCGGGATCAACCCGTTCTTCGGCCTCCTCTCGTTCACCACGGTCTCCGGTGGGGGGATCGCCCTCCTCGGCAAGCGGGCGTCCCACCGGGACGTCGAGATCGGCTCGGTGCTCGCGTTCATGCTGGGCCTCGGGCTCCTGTTCCTCTCGTTCTACAACGGGTTCGCGACCGAGGCGTACTCCATCCTGTTCGGGGAGATCGTCGGCGTCACCACCCAGCAGGTGTGGTTCACGTTCTGGGCGAGCCTGCCGGTGCTCGTCGTCCTCGGCTGGTTCTACCGGCAGCTCCTGTTCGCTTCCCTGGACGAGGAGGTCGCCGAGGCGAAGGGGATGCACACCCTGTTCCTCGGCGTGGTCTTCATGCTCGCCCTCGCGGTCGCGATCTCGATCGCCGTCACCGTCATCGGGGTCCTCCTGATCTTCGCCCTCACGGTCACGCCGGCCGCGATCGCGGTGCGGCTCGTCTCCCGCCCGCTTCACGCGGTGCTGCTGTCGGTCGGGATCGCGCTCTTCGCCACCTGGACCGGGATCTTCGTCGCGTTCTACGAGGTGGAACCGACGAGCTTCTTCATCGTCACGATCGTCTTCGCGCTCTACCTGATCGTCCGGGCCGCGCCGGCCGTCTCCGGCGTGCTCTTCCCCGTGCGGGCCCCGGCCGTGGGACCCGCGCCGCCCCCGCTCACGCTCCACGGGCCGGGAGAGTCCCCGCTCCCGGCGCCCGTGGACGGGTCGCCGGTCCCGGCGGACCACTCGGGCGGGTCGTAGGTCGCGACCCCGCCTTGTCCACGCCTGTCGCCGACGGGGTCGCGCCCGCCAAATACTCGCGTCGGTGAGCGGCCCGCGATGATCGGCCCCTCGTTTCGACCCGCTCGAGGGGAGAGGGCGGACCGCCTGGGCGCTCCCGGTCGCACGCCGGTCGCCGACGCGGAGGTCGGATGATCCCCCCGGCCCACGGCGGCCGTCTGGTCGACCGACAGCTCTCCGGACCTTCGCTTGCTCGACGGGAAGCCGAGCTCCGCGACCTCCCGAAGGTCCGGCCGTTCGTCGACCAGCTCTACGATGCGGAGAAGATCGCCCTCGGGGCGTACAGCCCGCTCGAAGGGTTCCTGGGGCCCGCGGAGCTCGAGCCGGTGCTCGAGAGGGGCCGACTCGTGAGCGACCTCCCCTGGCCGATGCCGGTCGTCTTCCCGGTGCCGGACGGTGCCGAGGGAGCCGCGACGAAGGAGCTGAAGGCCGGCGACGAGGTCGCGCTCGTCGATGGGAGGGGCGTCGCCACGGCCCTGCTCAAGATCGAGGAAACGTTCCGTCTCGACCGGGCAGCCCTCGCGCGCAAGGTCTACGGCACCGAGGATGCCGCGCATCCGAACGTCGCCGACATCCTCCGGCAGAGCGAGCACGCCTGGAGCGGCCGGGTCGACCTCCTGCGGCGTCTCGAAACGGTGGCGGGACGGTCCGAGCCGGGCCCTACCGAGCTCCGGGAGGAGTTCCGGCGCCTCGGTTGGAAGACGATCGCCGCCTACCAGTGCCGGAACCCCCCGCACACCGCCCACGAGTACCTCCAGCGGGTGACGCTCGAGCGGGAGGAGGTCGACGGGCTGCTCGTCCACCCGGTGGTCGGGCGGCTGAAGAAAGGGGACTACCGTCCGGAGGTGATCCTGGACGCCTACGACGCCCTGGTCCGGGGCTACTACCCACCGACGCGGGTGATCGTACGGCCGCTCGGGATCACGATGCGCTACGGCGGACCGAAGGCGGCGCTGTTCCTCGCCATCGTCCGGAAGAACTACGGCTGCGGGGTCTACATCGTCGGCCGGGACCAGGCCGGCGTGGGAAAGTACTACGACCCGTACGCCTGCCACCG